>JACCDU010034389.1_pt1 | contig 12179 bp, 10 predicted proteins | sample 7446081 | NCBI WGS metagenome assembly JACCDU01 (sample SAMN15323447, study PRJNA562643) | freshwater metagenome | isolation source: river surface water | place: USA:Blue River Watershed | collected 2017-08-17 | reverse complement strand
TACTGGCGCCAGAGGTTTAACGCAGCCACATACCCTTTGCCGTAGCCGGCGTCCTCGATCGAGGACCAGCCGTTATCTCGGCAGGCTTTGGCCCAGACCAGCGGCTCCAGCCAGTCAACGCTATCAACAACGACCGTGGCAAAGTCGTGCTGCTCAGTGTAAAGCGCAGCCAACGCCTCCATCACTTCTTCAAACGTGCGGGACAATGGGAAGTTGGCAGCCGATAGAGTTCCCAGACCTTCCTCTGTCTGGATAAAAACCGGCTTGTTGGCTTGGGCGGCAAAGGTCGTCTTACCTACGCCTGCAACACCATGAATCAGTAGTCGTGGCGGCTTGATCGTACCGGCTCGGTTTAGCTGTGCTAGAGAGATAGCCATCAGACTACCTCCCCGAACTGACTATCGTTGGCTGCCTCTGAGCCGCCTCCGTCGACAATGCGCTCGAGTTTGTAGGTCGGCTTGCCCGCTTTGATCTTGCGCGCCGGCTCAAACAAATCCCGGACAGCTGGCGGCCAGGCACCGAACTTAGTCTCGGACACTTTGACCTCGATACCCACATAGTCTTCAGGGTCCTCACCCCACCTGCGTAGCGCTTCGACGGCGTCTTTTAGCTTTCGCTGGTCGTATTCAGGACGCTTCGGCAAGTCAGAGATGACGACAAACCCATCATCCTCGAAGCGCACGACACCGGTGGTCTTGCCAGCATCCTGGCGTAATTGGTTTGCTTTGCTGCCAAACCGGTGATGCATCACCGCCTGTAGAAACTGCTTGTACTGACGAGCCGATTCTTCAGCCGACGAGACGCGCTGCATCAGTTCGTTGAGTTCGGTGAGCGGCATAACCTCAAGCTCTGCCATCATGAAGTTGCCAACCTCTTCAAGGGTGTCGGGTTCAGAAATCATGGGGACGCTCCTTTTCAATGGGTTGTTTCCGGAGTTTCGACAGCAGTCGATGTATTCGTCTTTCGAAGACGTGCTCGAATTTCAGGCGGCGTCAGCTTGCTGCCAGAGCGGATCGCGATGTACCGGTAATGGCCATCGGCAACCTTCAGGCTAAACAGGTGAACCAAGCCCAGCTCACAAGCGATCCAGGCACGCCGCGCAACTGAATGCAGCCGGTTGCGCTCTTTTGCGCCAAGACAACTGCCCGACTCGGAACGATCGAGCAGCAGAAAGCCCTCGTGGTACTGAATGGATTGCCCGACTAAGGCATCCCCGATCCAGTTGGCGAATCGCTCTTCGGTCAGCTTTTCGGGTGGTACGTACACGGCCTTCAAGGCCGTCTTACCGACATCAACACCCAGCCCGAGATAGCTGCGTGTGGTTTCAACGATTGTTTTTGCATGCGACATCATTTCTCCAGGCATAAGTTGGCCTACCACCGCCGCCCTAGGGGCGCGGCGTTTGCGTTTCTTGAAGGTTTTTACGGAGCGAGGGGCCTGGATTTCTCAGGCACCCCTGGGTCGGTCAGCTGATCGTCCGGATGCCGAACATGCGCAGATGCATCTGCAAGTCGGCAACACGGCGGTAGAAGGTGGCGCTGGACATTCCAGATGCTTTAGCGGCAGCGGGAAGGTCTTGGTGAGAGGCTAGAAGCTCAAAGAGGCGAGCTTGCTCGTCGTTCATGTAGGACAGAGCAGTTTGAATATCGCGAAGCGTCTCAGACTCCGCAAACAAGTCCAGATCGTCGCCCCATAGTGGCTTAGCGGTTTTAAGGGAAACCTCGCCAACAGACAAAAAATCATCATCGTTGGCTGCTTCCTCAATGGAAAAGAAGGTGAGCCTTGCCCGATCGCGATTACGTGCCGCCAAGAAATCTGCCGTCCGATGCTCTGAGACCTTACCAGTAAAGGTGCCAAAACTTCCCCGGGCTGGGTCAAACTGACCGGAACGCTCCAGAAGATCGAGAATGATGGATTGGTGAAGGTCTTCGCGATCGGCTTTTGTCAGCCTGGCCGAGACCGCGGCGCGGTAGGTGCGAGTGGCGGCTGCATTGAAAACCGCTTGGAGAAAATAATCGTCTTTAGACACTGTAAGACTCCTGGTGCGTTTAAGGAGTCTCCGAGTATTCGCATATGACTTGAGATGGTCTGCGACGCTATTTCAGATGGTTTTCAGATGGCCGTGGAATGATTGTTTTGACCACCGACCGCCCTATATCAAACCAGCAACTGAAAACTTCCCCGCTTGGAAAGAGGCGGCGGTCCGACATAAACGCCAAAAATCGACTTCCAAACCTCTGGCCGAAACAACTGGCTTGGCGTTGCCGCAGTCGAACCTGCAGCCACCATCAGTCGCTTGGTCGGCACTGCGGGAACGCCAGAGCGGTATGCATCAACCAGCGCCTGAAAAAAGTCGATCTGCTTTTGCCCCGAAAGGGATAGAGATGGTTTGCCTGGGATGTACAGCGTTGCGCTGTAGATATCCGTACGGACAAGGTCGACCACGGACCCGCCTTGTGCAAGTTGCTTACGTTGCTCAAAGGTTGAAGCCAACTGCGCTACGTCGATTAGCGCCTCATCGCTGCCAGAAGAGAGAATTTCGGGAACACAAACGATGACGTTTGAACCCAGACAAAGGGGATGATCGCGCCCACCGGAAAGAACGACTCCGACTCCCTGATCTGAGCGGCTTCGCAAGATGACGTCCAGGCGTTGCAGGGTACCTGGAGTACGGAGATCACGGGCTAAGTAGCACGGCACGGGAACCCCTTGCAAATTTATCGCACCAAGAAAAGTCAACAGTTCATCGAGCTTTAGTAAAGAATTTGTCGACATGTGAGCCGAAAGCCTATTGACGACGATTTCGTCCAGCCAGTCCCGCCGAACGCTGAACTTCTCTACTGCAAAATATGGAAGTTCGACCTTACGCCCATCCTCCGGGTGGTCGTAAACCACAACACCAGGTTTACCAGCAGAGCGAACAGTTACCTCATGACTTGTGCCATCATCGTCAATAAGCAGACTTTGGTAGCGACCCTTGCGCTCCAGGAACCCTACCTCTTGAAGCGCAACCGGATCCAGCTTTCGCGCTAGGAAATAGTTACCAGGAACTTCTGCGACAGTCTGGTCGTACAGCATCATCAGTGCAGGAAAATGTACTTTTTCCTGTTCAGCGTTCATCGCGATCACCTGACGCAAAACCCCCCAAGCCCCGAGCAATGCATACCCAAGATCACGCTGGACAGGATCCCGATTGCTGCGCAAATTGCACCTATTTGGTTCGGAAAGAGTGATGTTCAGTGTCTTGGCCTTGCTTTCGCCATGACGGGTGTAGCGCACAGCAATCACTACCCGCGCAAGACTGACCGCCTTCTTAAAGATGTGGTCTTGGCCAAACATGACTTGCGCCACAGCCTCGATGTCATCAGCCAGTGTTACCTTGAGGCCAGCTCTATGCTTCGGGTTATCCGGCCTGCAGTCGACTTCGACGACAGCGACTCGTTCAATATCGAACCCTGGAACTGTCGGCGTACTCAAACTCAATGAACTCAAAAAGCGTGAGAGGTCATATTGCTTGAGCGTCAACGGTCGGTCAGAAAGATCCATCTTCAGGCCAACCTGGGCGAAAGCGGCAGCGACCCTTTGTCTGACTGCTGGACTTGCAGAAAAAATCTCCAGCACCCCTTCGTCGGGAACATAGAGCAGCGTCGCCTCATTCAGAGGGCGGTAGTAGCGCTCTTTCCTTGTCCCATCGGCTTCAAGAAATTCTGCGACGCTTGAAAGTGGCCCGCCGTGACGAACCAGAATCAGATGCTGGACCTGATCATTTCCATCTTCATCTTTTCCGGTGGTCTCCAAGTGAGTTACTGAACACCGCCCGTTAAGCTCCAGAGTCTTCTGAATTTCAGCCTCAAGCGCTTCACGCACTTTTTCGTCCCAAAAGAAACGCATCTCATCACGTGCATCCAGCTCGAATGCCTCGTACATGCGACCAAAATTTCGGTAGTGGTCTACGTAAAACAGGCTTTCTGCTTCATCAAACAACAGTTGATCGTTCTGATACAGCCACACGCTTCGACCCACTGCATCCAGTTGTCCCTGAAAAGCGGCGATTTTTTCGGAGTCGAACAGACGCTCTGCTGCCCGGTTTAGAGCTTCGATGCCTCGACCATCCGCAAGGGTCAAAATACGCTGGGCATGCCGATCCAATGGCACAGCAACGTCATTTGCAAGTGAATTGGCGACTTGGAGCAGATGCCCCCTGAGTGAAATAACCGCTGCGTCGTCTCTCTGTGAAGGCCAGGCAGGCGTGAGAAAGATGGCAGCACACTTCCCGTCCTCGATATCCCGGAAAAATGGCTCAAGCGCATCCGGCGGTGCGGTCTCCAGCAATCGGTGAAGTGAAACACCGTTTTTGAAGCTTGCGGCTTTCAAAGCCTGGCTTGTTTGCGTTTTTGTTTCGCCCATAGGACACTCCTAAATCTCGCGGCTGTTCAACTCATATTCCCTCCAGCCAGGCACATGGGCGCTAAGCAGAGCCTTGAACATTCGCCCGTGCCTGGCGAACCGCAGATGCAGCAGTTCATGAACGATTACGTAGTCTTGAAAACGCTCGTCTAGATCGAGCAAATCCAGGGCTAGGGTCACTGTCCCTGAAGCAGTGCAAGAGCCCCACTTCCTGCGCATTTCCTGAACACGCACAACACGGGGATTGACCTTCAGCTTCACAGCCCACGCCATGGCGCGGCGCCGCAGATCCTGGGCGGGGTACGACGACTTTTTCATTCACCGGGGTCCGCAAGAAGTAGCCGAACAACCAGATCAACAACCCGAGCACGTTCATTAGGTGCAAGCGCAAGCAAAGGCTTGTACATGGAGGCGCGCAGTCGGCGCTGTTCATCTGCGTTGACCGCAGCATTCGGAAATCGCGCAAGGAGCAGTTCTGCCTCTTTAGCAATGTCTGCCGCATTGATCCCTGCAGCCTTCACGGCCTCATCCTCGCGCAGCACCCAGGCGACGGCAAAGGCACGCGCCGACAAACCGCTGTCCTTGGCAGCTTTAATCGCCGCCTCCTTTTCGGCCGCGAGCGCGGCCAGCAGGTCCATGGCCGCCAGCCCTGTGGTTTTACGTTCCTCAAGATCCTTCAAGATGCGCTCGGCGCGATCCTTGAGGGGCTGAAGAACTGGAGCTGCGGCAGGGTCGTCGTCGATCTCCTTTTGAAGCCCACGGACAAGATTGAAAACCTTGCCTTCATCGCTGCCGTCTTGCGCCCGCAGTGACTTCAAGGTCGCCACATCGAATGTAACTGACTTGGTCAACCGGCCCAGCCCTTGCTGCTCTGCGCTTTCCTCTATGAGCCTTCGAGTTTTGTATGCCAAGTCAGCGGTGAAGCCGACCTTCTCCGCATAGGCATTGCGAACCGCTGCGTAAAGCTGACTGAGTTGCTTGTATGTTGCGATGTGGTCTCGAAGTTCGGCTGCCGGGGAGAGGATCTCCCAAAGCGCCTCGATTTCCTTGAACTGTTCAAAGAAGGCCTTGCGCGTCACTGGCTCAAGAAAGCGGCCAAAAACGAGCTGTTCAAGTCGCTCATCTGGTGTCCCGCCCGCCCCAGTTTCCAAATAGTCCTTTTTGGCCTGATCAATGCGGAGCAGAAAATCCTGGAGCAGCACATCGAGGTCTTCAATGACGCCGCTGACATCGCTTGAATCAAACTGCAGCGCCTTCTTCAACTCACGCAGCACACCAACAAAGTCGACTACGAGGCCAACGCGCTTCTGAATACCACCCGCGTCGACATAGGGGCGATTCACCCGAGCGATCGACTGCAGCAGCACGTGATCGCGCATCGGCTTGTCTAAGTACAAGCAGTAAAGTGGCGGAGCGTCGTACCCCGTCAACAGCTTGTCGGTGACGATCAGAATTTTGGGGTTCTCTGCTGGCTTCTTGAACAGCAGGCGGACCTGCTCCTCAGCCTCGTCAGACAACTGAAGTTCAGCCACCAATGGGCGATCGACTGCGTCTAGCGCGTTCTCGGTGTAGACGGGAACGGTCCATTCAGGCGGAAGCAACTTATCGAGCGCGCGTTTGTACTTTGCGCAGGCCTCACGGTTCACGGCGACAACAAAAGCCTTGTACCCGAGGGGCAGCACATTTTCCCGGAAGTGCTCGGCGATGAAGGCCGACACTTTTTCGATGCGGTCATCGGCTGTTAGAAAGGTGCGCAAACCTACTGAACGGTCTAAAACCTTGTTAAGCTCCTCGACATCAGTCACGCCCTCGGCATCTGCAAGAGCGAAAAACTCCTTGTCCAGCTGATCAGCGGGCACCGTCATCTCGCTCGGTGCCATCACGTGCTTGATAGGAAGTGTGGTCTCGTCACCAATGCTTTCAGCGATTGAATACTTGTCCAGATAGCCGAGGTCATCCTGCAGACCAAAAATCTTGAACGTTCCCTCACCTTGTGAGGTGCGAGCGATCGGTGTTCCAGTAAAGCCAATGATGGTCGCATTCGGTACCGCAGCCATCAGGTAAGTACCGAGGTCCTTGGCGACTGAACGATGTGCCTCATCGATGAACACATAGACGTTTTCGCGCGAGCAGCTGTCCTTACGGATTGCCTCGAACTTGTGGATCATCGAAATGATGAGGCCGCGGAAGTCGGCGTCCAGCAATGCTTGTAGTTTGGCCTTGTTATGGGCTCGTTCAACAGCGATGTCCTGCTGCTGCATTTCACCGAGCAGCCGCTCGACCCAGCCTTTGAGCTGCCCTTCAAGTTCGGTTCGGTCGACAACCAAGATCACTGTCGCGTTGGCAAAACGCGCCTTGTCCTCAAGGATCAAACGTGCTGCCGTAAGAAGGGTGAACGTCTTGCCTGAACCCTGCGTATGCCAGACCAGTCCCCTCGTCTTTGCTGGATCAGCGCAACGATTCAAGATGGCGTCAATAGCTCTGCGCTGGTGCTGGCGCAGCACCGACTTGCGAGTTTCACCATCCTGAACATAGAACAGGATCCAATGGTGCAGCGTGCGCAAGAAATCGTTGGGCTCAAAGAATGCCTGCACGGCGAACCGGTAGGTTTCTTCTGGCGCCTGCTTCCACCTGGCCATGTCCCGCCGGTTCGCGTTCCAGGTCACTCCGTACCAGTAGTCCAGTAGATGGGTGACGTTGAAAAGCTGTGCTGTAGCGAGCAACTCTGGGGTCTCCTGCTCGTATCTGCGCACCTGCTTGATGGCGCGCTCAATCGCATCACCGTCTTTAGGATTCTTGTGCTCGACAATAACGACAGGAATACCGTTAACGACAAACACCACATCGGCACGGTTACCCTTGCGCGCTGGAGGCTTGATCTTCCATTCCCATGTCACGTGGAAGTCGTTATTGTCGATGCTTTCGAAGTCAACCAGCGTGACCACACGATGCCGCTGCTCAGCTTCGTCATACCACTGATGTTCGCCTCTGATCCAGGCTAGTTGTTCGCGATTACCCTCGATTGTTGACGGCAGCGCGTCCAAGGTTTCGACTACGGAGCGCACAGCGTCAGCAGACATCCACGAGTTAAACAAGGCGAGCTTGGCTTCCAGGACATCCCGAAAAAATGTGCCCGCTTCACCGCCTCGCTTGTTGCGTGCCTCCTCGGGGGTGATTGGTGTCCAGCCGATTTCTACTGCGTGATTCACCATTGGGAACTGCACGGTTCCAGCTTCACTGATCTTGAGCGAGCTCATGAAACGGCCTCCTCTTTTTGAGTCGAGGCCGAAGAAAGCGCCGACAGATCCAGATTCGATACTGAGATCGAGCCGGTCATCAGCTTGTGGAGCATGGACTCGAATAACTCCTCCAACACGGCATTCTTTGCCCGGTGCAACGCGATTTTTCGATCGATGGCATCAAGGATGGACGCAATCTCACGTTGCTCCTCGACATCTGGAGGGACCGGGATCAGCAGCGGGTCGAGGTGCTTCTTGTTGAGCTGTGGCGTTGGACCAGGCTCCGTGATTGTCTTGAGGTCAAATGATTGGAACCAGTGAAATAGGAAGGCGGGCTCGATGGAGTCACGAGGGATAACGCCTATAACGTTCGGATCAAACACACTCCAGACGTGCGTCAAACGCTTCTTATTCGTCGCTATCGCCGCACCTCGCTTCGGAAAGACGATCGTCCCCGGTGGAGCACAACGATACGCGGCCAGCCCTGCGTCAATTGCTCTTTCTAGAGCTGAAGTTGCGATTACGGTTTCGTTACCGATTCGGTTCATATCCGACACCTTGATACCAAAAACGCGCACCGCATTCCCCTGGGCACTTTCTGCCTTCTCAAGCTCCGAGTACGACATTCGCGTGCTAACAACTTGCGCGCGATTATCCAGTCGCTCCACGAGCCAACTTTCCGGCATCGGCCCTATCACCGTTTCCTTCTGTGCCTCACCCCGCAGACCACGGGTGAAAAGGTCATTCATCACCGCATGTTTCAACTCCAATGCGGTCGATGTAGCCCTTTTGTGAACAATGATGGCTTCGCGCATCTTTGCCAGCGCCCGTGCAACTGATTGCTGTTCGGGCTTCGGCGGATGAGGCACATCCAAGCTAGCGAGCCCATTTCGCGAGAGATTGGGGATGGTTGTCTTGTTACCAGCGCCCTCGAAGATGCCAAGCTGCGTGAAAGCACTTTGCAGGAAATACACATAGAACTTTGCATCGACATCGGTCCTTGTGGGGCGCAGGCGGTGTAGGTGGTTCTGGAAGGACATCACCGGGACACGACCGTCCCACACGGCCGCGCGCCCGATTTCCCCACCCTCGCAGACTAGGAGATCACCGGGATTCAGACTCTTATCGATCAACTCGCTCGGAGAGATCGACATCTCGTCGACTTGGGTGAGATCAATTTCGTCCCACAGAACGTTCGACGTACGTAGAAAGGGGACCTTATTAGCTCCCGTTCGCGCCGCTGCGGACATAGTCTTTCCGGAGCCAATGTCAAACAACTCGCCCAGAGGGCGCCAGTTCCAATTCGGATTTGTCATAGCGGTGCGAGTAATTTTGCAAGGGTTTGATCGATCTCTCGGGCTTTCTCGTCGAGCGCCACCATGTCCGCGACGATGGCCTTGATTACGCGGTGGTCTGCATTGCCGCCTTGTGCAATCCAACGGCCAGGGCTGAGGTTATAGTCGGCCTCTGCCGCTTGCTGAGTGGTAATTACGGCGAGCTCACCCTCGACCGGCTCTCCTTTGACGTAGATCGCGGCGAGCGGCCTGAGGCCTTCCTCGGGTAGGTAGTTCTTGGGCCTGCCCTTACTAAAGCGGCGACTTGCATTTAGCAGGACAATCTTTCCCTTACGTGCAGAAGGCTTACGCTTGCTCAGCACCACGATGACGCCCGCTGCTGGGGTGTTGTAGAAAAGGTTTTCGGGCAGAAGGATCACGCCGTCGATGAGGTCCTGATCGACGAACCACTTCCTGATGTTGCGCTCCTTATCCTCGTTTTTGGAGCCGGAGCCTCTGGTCACCGCACCGGTGTCGAGTACCACAGCAGCGCGGCCGTGATCGTCCAAGCAAGCCAAGGTGTGCTGAAGCCAGGCCCAGTCGCCCTTGCCTGTGGTGATGCCGCCAGCCGTGCGAAAGCGGTCGAACGGATCGTTGGCGAATAGCTCAGCTGCAAAGGGTTGATTCCACATCGGGTTAGCCACCACGATGTCGTGGCCGCGAATCTTGCCGCTGTTCTCGCGAAACTTGGGGTTGATCATTGTGTCCCCCCGGGCCAGCTCAACCTCCATGTCGTGGATGATGGCGTTCATCTGAGCAACGGCGTAACTTTCGGCCTGAAGTTCCTGGCCGGAGAGCTTGAGCGGCACGTGGGTGGTAGGGTCGAGTTCGCGGGCAACAAGCTGGAGCTTGATCAGCAGTCCCGCCGAACCGCAGGCGTAGTCGTGACAGGTTTCGCCGGGCTTGGGTCGCAGGATGTGCGCCATCAGAAAGCCGACTTCGGTCGGCGTGAAGAACTCGCCTGCGCTCTGACCCGACCCCTCGGCGAATTTCCGCAGCAGGTATTCGTAGGCACGACCTAGAAAATCAGGCTGTACATCGGCTAGGCCGAGGCGGTAGCGAGGGTCGGAGAAGGTCTCGACCACGCCGCGTAGCTTCGCCGGATTGATGTCGCGCTCACCGTTGCGTTCGGCAGCGAAGTCGACCACATCAATCACGCCGGAAAGCGTAGGGTTCTGCTTGACCACTGCGCGCACAGCCTTTGTTAGATGCTCACCGATGTCCCTAGGTGCGGTCGGGCGGCCCCGGTCGTCCATCGGCCAGTCAAACGATTGGCGCCCACTGAGCACCGCCCACCTCGCCTCCTGGGGCAAGTAGAAACGGAGCAGCGAATGGTCCGACTCGGCAATCTCAAGAGCTGTGCCCCGGTCGCCGTACTCCTCGGCTAGGCGCTCGATTTCGTCGTCAAAGACGTCGGACAGCCGCTTCAGGAAGAGCAGCGGCAGAAGGTAATCCTTGAACTTGGCTGCATCTTTCTCGCCTCGGATCGAGCAGGCGGCGTCCCACAGCATCTGCTCCATCGGCTTTGTAGTCGGTGCAGCAACGGTAGCCCGTCCGGTGCGCCGCCGCGTCACTTGTGCGGCAGCCTCGGCAGGCAGCGGACTATCTGTGTCCTCGATGCCCGCCTCGCGAGCCAGCGCAAGAATGGCGTCCTGAGCAGCGCGTTGCGGCTTGTTGCCGCCGCCCTCCCACCGGTTCACAGAAGCAAAGGAAACACCGAGGCGCTCAGCAAGCTGATCCTGGGTAAGATTAAGGGCTGCGCGAATGGCGCGCAGAGTCGCAGAGATGGGGTTGTTTTCAATATTCATGGTGCTATGATTGATATGTTTGTTATGTTTGTCAACCCCTCTTTGCTGAAAAATTAGCAGCCCCAAGGTAACCAAGGTCCCGACCTAACCGGATGACCCGACGGTTCGCCTCGCTACAGCCTCAAGCAAAAGGGAACCCCGTAGGAGGGCTAAAGCATGGGAAATGGACGCTGGAATCAACCTGGAATACCGCACAAGGGCTGGCGCTGCGTGGGGGTGCATGACCTCGGCGATGGCGTTGGTAGTGGGGAAGAAATCGACTACGCCGCCTGCGAAATGTGCGGCAACGAACGAATACGGTTCGTTCACGTCATGGAACACCCCGACTGCGAGACCCAATGTGAAGTCGGGTGCGTGTGCGCCGAAAAGCTGAGCGATGACTACGTTGGGCCAAAGCGGCGCGAATCCGCCATGAAGAACCGAGCTTTGAGACGCTCGCGGTGGCTGACCCGAAAGTGGCAAGTTTCAGCGAAGGGCAACAGTTATCTCAACCTCAAAGGAATCAACCTCGGCGTTCGCCCCACATCGTCAAAACAGTGGGCTTACTGGATTGGAACACGTCACAGCAAAAAGGTATTCCCAACCATGGTTGCTGCCAAGCTAGCTCTGTTTGACGATTACTGGCTCACGGAGGTACAGCCTTGATACGTCGCAGCTGAGTATTCGTGGCTGAGAAAGCATTAGGGGTTCGGCAGTATGAACCTTCATGCCAGCCAACATCCCGAATCCAGCCTCCCTTAAGTGGACCGAGCGATCCCCCACCGCCATCGTCGGCGCTATCCTTGCCGTGGCCGTAATTCGCCTGCACAACTACCAAGATCAACTTGATAACCTGACCGAACAGAGCGTTAGTACGGGGTGTCCTGACCACCAAGGAGAACCCCAGTGACTGAAACTGTAATGGCTCGCTTAGCCAGCCTTCCGACCACGACCACGCCCGAGCTAAAGCAAATGTGGCGCGACCTGTTCCACCAAGAGCCGCCCCCGTTCAACCGCCGCTTTCTCGAAACCCGGCTCGCTTACCGCATTCAGGAGCTCGCCTACGGCGGGCTGAAGCTCGAAACCCAGAAGCGCCTGGAACTCCTAGGCGAACAGCTTGATGGCGGCAAGAAGGAAGTTCGACGACGGCGACAGGACAACCGCCCAATTGCAGGCACTCGCCTGATCCGGGAGTGGCAAGGAAACCTCTGCGAAGTGTTGGTCGGTGTCGACTACTTTGATTATCAAGGGCGGCGGTATAAATCGCTCTCCAGCATCGCTAAAGCCATCACTGGCACAAACCGTAATGGCTGGGCCTTCTTCGGGCTGGTGTCGGCAAGGAGCACGGGATGAAGGCTGAGCGACGTTCAATCTGCGCGGTCTATACGCGAAAGTCCACCGAAGAAGGCCTC
>JACCDU010269593.1_pt1 | contig 12180 bp, 16 predicted proteins | sample 7446081 | NCBI WGS metagenome assembly JACCDU01 (sample SAMN15323447, study PRJNA562643) | freshwater metagenome | isolation source: river surface water | place: USA:Blue River Watershed | collected 2017-08-17 | reverse complement strand
GCTCTTACCATTCTGTAAATAATAATTGCATCTTCAATAAGTGAAAGCTGTCTATAAGCTCTGCGAGCGTTTTCTAAAATTGGAAGTACAAACGTTTTACGTTCATCGTAAATACCAGAATTGATATAAACGATTTGATTTTCATCCATTGGAATGAATTCATACTTTTCAATTTTGGTTGGATTATCTTTTGCAAAAATTGGCTTCTTATAGATAAAGCCTTTGATCATTAGGTTCTGAATGTTATTGTAAACTGGATCACAAAGTTCAGGTGGTACATTTACAAACCCTAAAATACCTCTATCGGTGAAATCTTTATGGATAATATTTTCAAAATATAACTCACCTTCAATTAAAAACTGTCTAATATAGGCCCAGCCTTTATTTTCAAAATCAAAATATTCTACAATTTTATTAAACTCAGATTTTAATTTTTGTTCTTGCTCATCAGTGTATCTCTTTTCTCTAAGTTCAAGATTTACAATATCACCATTTTCATCCTTGTTAACAAACTCATCACAGATTTCATCTAGTGCATCAGCAACATCTGAATATGCTGCCATAACGCGATAATCTCTTAATCTACCACCTTTATCCTGGTTAACGTTCGCATACAACACTCTAGAGAGAGATGTATCTGAATTAAACGTACCTGATGGTGAAGAGTCTCCTCCAATTGCAATAGAGTTATTTGCTAAAGCTTCAGCTCTCTTAGCTCCATTCTTCTGGAATATTTTAAATTTTGGATTTTTATCCTCAATAGATTCAGCTTCCTGATATGAATAAGGCAATCTCTGAGAAATATATGACATCAACCCTCTGCCGAATGTTGAAGACTTGCCTGTATCGTTCTGTTGGATTGCCATATACTATATTTATTTACCTCAATTCAATGTGAAAACAATATTTTTTTCTTTAGCAGATGAATCCCAACCCACACCATTTACTGTAACAATTGTAAAATTACCTGAGTTGGCTGTAGGGGGTAGAGGGAACGTTAAAATTGTATCAGTAAGCACATCATAGTAATCTACCGGGAATCCTGAAATGACTCCTTGTTTAGCTGTACTATAAGAGGTAAGATTATCATATAGACTAAGGTTATTAGAACTTAGTAGTATGTTAGTGAGACTTGAAAAGAACTTACCATACAACGTAAATTTGACATTACTTAGAGAATTAGAAATAGAGGTATTTTCTACTATCTCTGTCTGCACACCCACATTTGATAACCCTGCGTATATATTACTAATAGTTGGTATACCTGAAACGACAATATTTGTTGTCTCGTAAAAGGCAGCGCCGCTAAGAGTATAATAACTGTTATAGTTAAGAGGTGTGGATCTATTTGCTGCTACTAAATCTGTATCTACAACGTAGATGTTTGCAGTTTGCTCAAATTGTTTAAAGAGCCAACCTTGAATTGTAAATGATGTATCTGCGGTAACTCTATATTTTTGATTAGATGCTAAATCTATTGGAGGTGTAAAATTCACCGAACCATTCCACAAAACCTTAGATCTAATTTCTGCATCATAACCTAACCCTGCATCTGGAGGAAGCTTCCATGAAAGTATAATGTATGGGTTGTTATAAGGAGCAAAGTTAGATATGATCTGATCTACATCAGATTGATACTTACCGATGATTGACATCGATACTTCAATATTGATTGGTGTGGGTGTTTCAATCTTCGAAAAATTAGGACCTTGTCTATTTTCATACGCTTTTGGCAAATAGAATGCATCTAATTTATTAAAAACTCTCTTTTCATCTCTAGTTATAGAAGTAACATTAACTGCTACAACTGGTAAAGTGATATTGTTTTGCTCATTCACAATATCATATAATACACGCTGTTTAGGTGCAAGAACGTATCTAACTTCAATGTTGGAAGCTGATACCCTATTATTATCGTAACGTTTAATTACGCAGTCATCAAACGCAGCAATAAATTGCGTAAGAAGATCTTTAATTTCAAAATAATACGTGTAATTCTTCACCTTAATATTTATCAGACAAATCGGTCGATGAAATATTTAGGCAGAATATCCATATTATTTTTCAATACGTTCAGAACAGTTGCGTCCAAAATATACGTTACACAATGATCATCCTTTGATCTGATACCACGTCCACAAGCTTGGATTAATGAACAGAGCATCTTATTTTCATACCACTTCTTATCCTGATCAAATAGCATCTTAATTCTCTTATCAATTAGAGGTAAGTATGGAGCCTTCACAATGATCTGAAATCTTGCAAGATCATCTTTCAAGTCTACACCATGAGTAAGTGAAGGTGAAACGAGAATAGTTGGTTCATCAGAATCGCAATGAAGTTTAAGAATTTCATCATTCATTACCCCTTGCTCACGATATAAGAACCTTCTACCACTACACTTCTTTTTAATTTCATTAGTAATCGATAGAGTGTGAGTATGGATAATACCTTTATCGTTTTTATGCATTTCGCAAATTTTTGCAATCATATCAACAACTGCAGGTAGAGTTGTCTTAATAGAATGTGCATTCAACTTATGCTTTTTATTCACATAGATTGGAGCTTTCTTACTATCAAACGGAGAGTCAATGTCAATAAACTTGTAATTGTCTACACCAAGAGTCTTTGCAAAGATTTTATCATCGATAATTGTAGCTGACATCAAAATAACTTTCTTACCAAAGTCAAAAAGATATTTCGTAAGTCTATCTACTTTCAAAGGAGTAAATGAAGTTACCATATCTTTTTTCTCAATCAGATATTCACAATCATTCCATGACTCAACAAGCAGCTGCAGCTTATTACTAAGATTTTTCAATCCTAGCATCTTCTTTTTCTCGTTTTCGAGATAGTTACTAAGCTTTTCATTACCTTTAATGGTCGAACTGATCTCTGCAACCCTATCTTTAATTCTCAAGATAAGAGACTCTACACCACGATAAGCTGTAGAATAACACCCAGTTGGAATACTTGAGCTTGGAAAGTCTACATCGCAATCATCAAGAAAGTCCTTATCAATAAGACAAGTAAATTCCTTCACAAGTTCATCTTCTAGTTCTGACGCTTCATCGCAAATAATATACTCACGATGCTTTACATGATCAGGAAGCGAAAAGAACATCTTATAGTTTAGAGTTGCGAATGGACCAACGACAGCCTCGTTCCTATCTCTATAATAAGTACAGAAATCTTTACGCCAGCATTCGTCTTTCAACTTCTTGATATGTACACAAGGAGCTGTCTCAACAGAATAATGTTTATCAATTTCACAAAGGTAGTTATTTTTACCTTTTAATACTTTAACATCATCAAAGAAAGTCTTATACTGATCTTGAAGATTTTTAGTTACAGTAAGAGCAAAGCAGCCAAATGGTTGCTTAGTGGACTCATTTACACAATCATAAACATACTCATCATCTTGTTTAAACGCAAGATAAGATGTAATAAGATCTCTAAACTCTTTTGAGCATTGACCTGATGAGTTAGCTACAGCTTTTGAGATAAATGACTTACCTGTACCAGTAGGTGCCCTTACAATTACAAACTTATGTCCTTCTAAGAATGCTTGCTCAATATTATTCAGTACCTTCGTTTGAGCTTCGTTCGGCTTATATCCAGATGGAAAACAATTAATTAATTTCACATCTATAATATAGACTCTTTCCTTATTCGGTCAACATATATAAAAAATTATCATACATTTTGTTTGAAGATTTTTTATTACCAGTCTTGAGTCTATAAAAAAACTGCGATGTATTACTATTACATAAACTACTAAGCGTATATTCAAACGTTAGCATTTTACCATCTTCATGGATTTTATAAGGATAAGGTATTTCATATACCTTTATTTCATTGTTTATATCGAGATTGAACCTTATAAAAAATTGCTTAATAGAAATTATTTTAAGTTTACCCTTTTTGATAACTTTATTGTTAAGCTTAAACGATACAGGTTTAAGCAAAAAGTTGTTAAGTTTACGTTCAATTTCTTCTCGATTTCTCATGATGCCATAAATCTCATTTTTTCTTGTGGTGATAACAACCTTAACTCATTATTAAAATACTCCCAAAACTGATCGTTTGCTGGGATGGTATTAATAATAGTTACTGTCTCTGCCCAAATATTTCTAAAGTCCTGCATAAAAATATCCCACGCGATTACTAGACCTTCGGCGGCTGGATTATACTTTGGTGCAAAGACTGGTGCTCTGTAGTTCAAAGATAACAAACCGTTATTTGAGGTAAGTAGTTCGTTATTTTTAGTACAGAGCATTCTTCTTGTTGGTGGTTTATTTCTGACCTGAACCTTTCTAACAAAGCGCAAGTCAACTACATTAGATTTCAAAATACTATCTAACTCACTCGGCGCCATATTTTTGTTCTTTTGGCTTACAGATACCAAATAAGCGTTGTTCATTTAAGAACATACCCTGCTTAAGTACACCATAACCTTCGATTTCTACATTTGAAATCGTGATACCTTTATCGTTAGGAAACATTACAATATCTCCAACTTTAACAAACTTAGCATTAGGCCCTGCTAAAATAACCTGAGCTTTTCTCCAAGACTTTTGCATAGACTTGGGATCGAGATAGAGCATACCTCTTTTTATGTATTGACCTTCTTCTCCGTTTTCACCCTCCAGGTCAACGTACTTAACTAATAAAATATCATCAAAAAGAAAGCTTAGCTTATAATCGCTAAGCCCAAAATCTCCCTGACTGTATTGTCCGAGATCAATTACACTTTTCTGTACTGGTAAAACATCAATATCTGCTGGCATGTAGGTAATTAATTTACTTTGTCAGTAAATCAACATACATGCCTAATTCTCTTTGAGAAAGAAATTCTCTCTTAAGTGCAGGTGATTCGTCTTCTTCTTTTTTTGTTTTCTTAATATAAGCAATCTTCTTAAACTTAATCTTAGGAAGAAAGTTATAGTAAAAGTTGTAAAGAGAGTTTTTATCCTCTAAAGGATAAACTTTATTGAGTGTATTGTTTACAAATACACATAACTCTTTACTGTACATGGAGATCCATCTATTTAACATAAATGGACCTCCAATAACATTCTCGTCCTCAAGATTGAGATCGAGTTTCTTTTTAGTATAGAGAATACTATTAAGAATATCAAATATTGTCATTCAACGCTTTCTTGATATTTTCGTTTGTCTTATTATACAGCTGCTTCGTAATATCATTTAAAGCCTTGTTACCATTTTCAGGTCCAAGCTTTAAAAGACTTTCTGGTGTTACCTTAACACTCGTCTCTAGCTTTTTACCTCCACGGCTTACAGTTGTTGTGATTACTACGGTATTGTCTTGTTTGTTTGTTTCCATATTATACGATTACTTTAGAAGTTGCAACGAAAATGTCTGCTGTCATTTCATTAAATGTTTGAATAACTGCGCTCATAAAATTAATAGCAGTTTTTTCATCCATATTAGTTGAATAAGCAAAAGAAGGAGCTTTACTACCTGCTTCAATGTTAATACCGGTATGACCAATAGCAACACCTTCTTTACTATATGTAATACTCACACTTGCTTTACCAAAAGTATTTTCATCTAATTGCACAAGAATATCATCACCATTTACTTTAATTGGCTTTTGAATGATGTTATATAAAATGTTTGCAATATTAGTATTAAAAAGTCTTTGAAACGCTACTGCACCAAAAGGATCTAAGTTTGGAATCTCCCAACAAAAGTTAATTGCTTTATTACTAAAAATATAATCCTTAGAAAGAGAATCTTCTAAGTCAATAAGATTGGTTGTTACAAACATCGGAGCCACAAACGCTACAATGTTACCTGTTGGCTTCACATCTTTCTTAAAGAATCTATAAGCAAATCTATTATGGATTAAAGATCCATCGTAAGTGGGTTCTGAAATAATCATACTATTATTATGGATTAAAATAGGTTAAAATCAACTATTGTTTAAGTAGTTTATTACAGCAGCTATATTGTGCTCATGCCAAATGCCCATTCTATCAATTTGTCTAAATCCTGGATAAAATTCGCCTTGATTATATCTCGGTAATTTTACAATCTTTACTTTATCACGCTCACAAATTTGATACAAAATTTCTTCTGCTACACCTTGCAAACTATTGTAATTTTCAAATCTTATTTTTTGTGGGTTAAAAACAAAAAAATCTGTCATATACTGTTTATTGCATTCATTAGCTACGTATATATCAGATTCATTTTTTTCTAGTTCTTTGATAATTTTATTATAATCAGTTAAAAACACATCAGCGTGGGTGTGAATTACAAAATCATATTTATCGTAAATATATCTACACTTTTCTAAACCTGTATATAACCCCAAAGTATAACCAGTGTTTTCTGAGTCTTTATATAATGTAATTTTAAAATTATCTGAATATGATCGTAAAATTTCGCAATAAACATCCTTTGAGTCTTCTAAATTATTAGTATACACGCAAATATCTGGTTTATAATCTAAATTACACCTTTTTAAAAATTCTAAAAACAGTGGTAGTTCTTTTAGCTGCCGATGCATAGTAACTAATATCATTATTTTTTTATCTTTCACGGTAATACATTTTTTAGTTTTAAAAATACCTGTTTAACAGCCATCCACATATCCAAATACGTGTATGTAGCTAATCTACCAACAAAAATAGTATTGGGTTCTTTATCTGCTAATTCTTTATATTTAGCGTACATCTGCAATCCTTCACCCCAAGGTATTGGGTAAAATGGAATGTTTTTACCATTATATGGTTCAGGATATTCTTCAGTGATCACTGTTAATCCCTTATGATTAAGAGTAAAAAAACTATGATCATATGTTCTAGTAAAGTCTACAGCTCTTGTATTTTGATTATATGCTACATCTTCAAACTTTACTGGACTTGTAATATGCTTAAACCATAAAGATCTATAAGGTAATTCACCAAAACGATAATCATAGTATTCATCTATTTTACCTGTATAAATAACCAAGTCAGAAATTTCATTACCCCAGTCCTCCTCACCTGAGTTTAATCTAACTTCAATACCTTCTAACATTTTTTCAAACATTTTTGTATACCCATGTTTAGGTATACATTGATATTTTTGATTACCATACCAGGTAGGATCTTCATCATCTTTTGTTTTTGGTATTCTATTTGTTATTGATTTGGGTATTTGACTAAATGGTACACCCCATTGCTTCTCAGAATAATCTTTGAAAATATATTCAACAATTTCTTCTTGAGTTAATTCTCTACCTAACTCCTTTTGAGTTTTTATACTGTAGGGTAGTGAAATCATTCCTAGTTTTGTTATACCCTTAGGCTTATACTCAAATGTAAACCACTCTGTAAACTTTGATAAAAATGTAAATACCTCTTCGTCATCTGTATGAAATATATGAGGACCATAATTATGCACCATGGTACCACAGATATTGGAGTCATAACAATTACCTGCTATATGATTTCTTGTTTCAAAAACAATAACTTTGTGACCTGCATCTGTAAGCAATCTAGCAGCAGTAGCGCCAGATAAACCAGCTCCTACAATATTAATTTTCATAATTGTTCGCTAAACGATATTTTTTCTTTTATATTTTCGTTATATATAGAAATCCACAGACCTTCCAATGTCCAGGCATTGAATATACCATCGTTATTAAATTTTCTATCTATCTTTAATTCTTCATAAATTTTTTTATAAAAATTTAAACTCTTTGATCTTATACAATGTTTAGGTACCATCCACTGACCACCAGAACTAAACATAATAGTTGGAGGCAACCCATCTAAACAAGTTTTAAAAGTTGTATATGTATATCCACTATAATCAACCTGTATGTTTTTATCAAGTGGTTCAGCAATATTACCAAACCTATAATCAGTTAGTTTTGTATTAAAGTCCTCACCAGTTTTAATCCTATTAGTATGTTCAAACGGATTACCCTGACAAAACACTGTTATATCATAGAGGTTATCATAATTGTTTATAATATGATGAATAATAGTATGAGCTTCTCTACCTACGTTAGGTAGTTCATAATAATCGAAATTGTGATTACCAATAAATGGTTCACCCTTATTATAAAGTGTAATATTATCAAAACATCTTACATCATTTATCCAGTCTACATTCTCTTTATATCTTGATATAACTAATTGCTTTTTCATACTTTTCTAGAAAGAATACCTAAACCAAAATGTTCAGGTAAGTTATAAAATTTCACACCATGCTTTGCTGCAATATCTACACACACTCGTTTAACATCTGGATAAGATTCGGTATCATGTAGAATAACAACATCACTATGCTGAATTGACCAATCAGCACATTCATATGTTTCATTATAAAAATGAACAATATCAATATGAATTAAATCATACCTGTTGTTATTATTTCTAATAAAATCCCTATAATCTGCTCTAACTAGTTCAATATTTGTATCTTTAAGTCTATCTAAAACGTAGCTGTAAAACTCATCTCCTTGCTCGTGGTTAATATGCGCATCACCAATAAACGCATCAACACCGGTGAATTTTTTAAAAAGTTGAGATAAAATGTAGGAACTATAACCTTTATCCACACCAAACTCTAACCCATGACCAGGTTTAATACAAAAATTTTTCATCAAGGAAGGTAGGTAGTTTTCTAATCCTTCCCAGGCTGAACCGCCCTCTAAAACTCTACCGGGCCATTTTTCTTTAATTAAGTACATATTGTAATTTATTGGTTATTTTTAAAATTTCTATCGTATTTCTCTCTTTTATAGATATTTGCGTATAAATCGCAGTCTGCCTGATGCATTGAAATCGGATTAACGTTATTCGAATCTAATAACCAGAATTCACAATACCACCTTCTATCATCAATTAAACTACTTTTAGATACATCAAACTTATCTCTCGTCCTAATGTATTTGCTATTTGCCCACCAAAAATTACCAGAATAGTGTTTCATAGGCTGAAAACTAAGATTAACCCCGCAAGTATCATACATAGTTAGAGCTTTAAAGCATTTCTCGAAATCTTCTATAGCAAAATACTCCATTAAGTCTACCCATGATTGTATATTAATATTTTCAGGCTTTGTTACACCTTTACTGTGTAGATATAAAACATTGCTATCGTATATCTGACATATTTCCCACAATTTAATTAATGTGGACGACTCATCTGTATCGCAGTCACCAGTACTGGGTATTACCTTTTCATACTGTTTAAGAAATTCCACACCATTTTCTTTTTCATCACCCACGCAATTTACAAAAATCATAGCAGTTAAATCTATTAAACCGCTGGTCTTTATTTTTGAATATGTTTTTTCAAAACGATCTTTATAATCGTTCACACATAACATATGGTAAAATATAATAGCTCCTCTCATTTAAAAACACTTAGGAAGTTTTTTGCAACTGCCTCAGTTGTCATATTTAACATAAAGTGATCTTTAAATCTAGATGCATAATCGTCATAATTTGGTAATTCATTCTTATTATAACCATCTAGTATTTCTTGAGCTAGTTTCTTTGGAAAACTCGCCATAGTAGGTTCTGGGCAGTTTTGTAAGTCAAGGAAGATAGGTAAACAACCGTTACCTAAAATTTCATAATGTCGTAAGCAATCCCACCCTGCTTTCTTCATCGTAAATGCATATTTTGATTCACCATAGCCATTATAATAATCTTTTTCATTTTTATAAATGTAGGTTGATCTGTCTCTTGGATCACAAATTGCAAACTCGCGAGTTTTTTCGGTATCAAAATTTACCTTTGATGTTGGAAATGCAAATGATATGGGACTTGTTCTTTTTAACCTAGTATATAACTCTCTTTTAAAATAAGGTACTCCGAGATTATAAATTTGATGAATATTTGGTTCATCTTCACCATCAACAACAGCTATTTTATTCTTTGGATAATGCTCAATAACTTTTAATATATCAGAATTACATCTCCAAATAGAACCATATACAACCAAATCAAAGTATTTGTTTTTAATTTTTGATCCGATATCGGTTCTATCCACCTCAAGGTCAGGTAAAACTCTTGAAACGGTCATACCCATTCCGTATAGGCTACTTACTTTTTCTTCAGGATATGATTCATAGCAATGTTCACGTTTGTTTACATCAACTACGTCTGATCCAAATAGTTCTTTTAACCCAATAAAAAGACAATCATCTTGATAATCCACATGATCACCTTTACTGACATACAAAATCTTCATCGTATTAGTTATTAGATTTTAATAAATCATCAACAGGTAAACCTCTATATCTCAGCTTTTCAATAGTATCTTTATCACATCTATCAAATTGATGAACAACACAGCTTTGTAATCCATTTTTTGTAATAAAAAAACCATTTTCGTTTATTGCTTTGTAGGCACATGATAGACCAATAGTGTTAACAATACCATCTTCATTACCAGAAAGATCAAAATTACCGTTTAAAATTTTATGATAATGTACAGCAACATTTAAATAGCCTTGATCAAAATTAAATGGATTTTGAACTTCATTCAACACAATAGGTATTTTAGAAATATTATCATAAATGTTATCACACACTTCTATAATTTCTTTTCTGCTACCAAAAACAGTACCTGCATTTATAATTGGTAGTTTTTTAATTATTTGGTAAGCAGTGGGGTTAACATGATTAACTACAAATCTATTATATGGTTCATTTTCTATAATATCAGCTTCTTTAAAGAATGTAAGTCTATTTAGTTTTGCAAAAATATTGTCTTGAAATATAACATCTCTAATATCAACCATAAACACCTTATCATAATTAGAGTTTTTAAGAATTTTGCTAATGTATTTGAATCTTTCTGTAATTACATAATATTTGTTAAAAAGATATGAATCATCAACAACAAACCATTCAATATTAAATTTATGTTTTTTGCAAAATTCTTTATGTTTTTCAGCATCATTATTATTGATAATAATAACCACTTTATCCAGTAAATTGTGGTTTGTAAATGATGTTATAAACCTATCGATAGAAATAGGGTTAAAATTAGTTGCGACTGATATAACTGCGTTCATAACTGTTTAATATTAAAATGGAACTAAAAATGACTCGACATCCATTTTAGGTTTGTAACCTAAATGTCTTGCAGCCTTGCTAATATTTGCTAAAGTATTTCTTGCTTCTCCTTCTCTGGGTTCGAGATGAACTTGATTGGGTGAAATTAAATTTGCAATCTCCTTAATTGTGAGCTTTTTACCTGAACCAATGTTATAAATACCAACTTTTCGTGTTTTTGTTGCAAGTAAGTTAGCTTCTACTACATCCTTTACATATACAAAATCACGACTCTGTTCACCATCACCCACAATAGTAAGAGGTTGTTCGTCTTGTTTTTGTTTAAGAAAAATACCTATAACTGGTGCATATTGACCCTTATGTGGGCTCCTTTCACCGAACACATTAAAGTATCTCAAAATGGTATACTTAAGCCCATAAAGTTTATGAAACATTGTTATCATTTGTTCACCTGCATACTTGGTTGCAGAATATGGATTTAAACAATCAATCTTAGATGTTTCTGAAGTAGGTAGCTTACAAAGATTACCATATACAGATGATGTAGATGAATAAACAATCTTCTCTATACCATATTGGTTACAGTAATTTAAAATTCTTGTAGTACCCACAACATTTACTTCAGCGGCATAAATAGGGTTTTTAATTGCTGGTCCAATACGAGACTCTGCAGCTAAATGAAAAACAAATTTTACCCCTTTAAAAATATTTTCATGAGGTAAATTGGGATCTGTAATACTGTACCTGTGATAATTTGCTAAATCATTAAAATAAAATTGTTCATTAGACTCTGCAGATAAGTCATCAATTACATGCACTTCATATCCTTCTTTTACCAAACGATCTACTAGATGGCTACCAATAAACCCACAACCACCTGTTACCACCACTTTAGTTTTTGAATTGCTCATAGATTAGTTTTTAACTATAATCTTTACTACGCTTATATCCACCAGATTTAAATGGTTCTTCATTAAACCACTTATTCATAAAAATATCACCCTGCGTGTTCATATTATGTGGTGTGTAAGAACATCTACCATTAGCAATATTATTACTACCTCCTGATTCATGAGATACCTCAGCTCCTGTATATACTCCATGTAATATATATATATATATATAT
>JACCDU010985692.1_pt1 | contig 12181 bp, 10 predicted proteins | sample 7446081 | NCBI WGS metagenome assembly JACCDU01 (sample SAMN15323447, study PRJNA562643) | freshwater metagenome | isolation source: river surface water | place: USA:Blue River Watershed | collected 2017-08-17 | reverse complement strand
CATGGAGCAGGAGCTTGGCGAAGCTGGCAGCCGCATGCCGACCCCGCGTCCGGCCCCGGCCCGCCCTGCCCCGGCTCGTCGTCCTGCTGCGGCGGCTCCCCGTGAGATTTCGGCAGAGCGTCTGAACCAGTTGGCAGATGGCGCGGAGCCGACGGATCAGCGGGAGCGCGAGATTCAAGCGCGTATGATGGGTCGCCGCCAGGAACTCGAAGAGCGTGGCACTGCTTTCCGTAAGGGTGGCATGGTGAAGCCGAAGGCCAAGCCGGTTGCCAAGAAGGCTGGCGGTATGATTGCTGCGAAGCCGGCTCCGAAGAAGATGATGAAGGGCGGCGTTGTTGCCAAGCCCAAGACTGCTGCGAAGGCGAAGCCGATGCCCGCTTTCAAGAAGGGCGGCATGATTAAGAAGGGAAAGAAGTAATGCCTAGCATGATGAAGAAGTATCAAGAGGGCGGTGCGGTTCGCCGCCGCCGTGGTCCCTCTTACGAAGAGGACATGACGCCACCTCGTGGCATGCGTGGTTTCCCTTCCAATGCCGTGCCAACGAATGAGCCGCCTCCGGGCCGCCGGGAACGCCGTGGCTTCGAGGAGGACATGACGCCTCCGCGTGGTATGCGCGGCTTCAACCCGCAGATGGTCCCGACTGACGAGCCGCCTCCGGGTCGCCCGAGCCGCATGAAGAAGGGCGGCATGGTGAAGAAGGCTGCTGGCGGCATGGTTGCCGCGAAGGCTCCGGCTAAGAAGAAGGCCGGCGGTGTTGTGAAGAAGGCCGTGGGTGGCATGGTCGGAAAGGGGTGCAAGTGATGATGCGTTCGAACATGGGCAAGCAGGTTACGCAGGGCCCGATGAAGAAGAAGATGAAGGCTGGCGGCAAGGTTGCTGCTGGTAAGCCGGTCAAGATGCAGAAGGGCGGGGCAGTGCCGTGCGCTAGCTGCCCGAACCCGGCGGCGTGCCGTAAGGCTGGGCGCTGCTTGGCGGCTGGCTAATGGCCAAGAAGCCCGAAAGTCGGGTGAACGAAGCGGGCGTCTACACGAAGCCCGGCATGCGCAAGTCCTTGTTCGAACGCATCAAAGCGGGGGACAAGGGCGGCAGGCCGGGTCAGTGGAGCGCCCGCAAGGCCCAGATGCTCGCCTCTGAATACAAGGCGAAGGGCGGGGGCTACAAGTCGTGAAGGCGCCGCAGAAGTCGCTGGTCGATTGGACCAAGCAGAAGTGGCGCACCAAGTCTGGCAAGCCCTCGACGCAGGGACCGAACGCTACGGGTGAACGGTATCTGCCCGAGGCTGCCATCAAGGCTATGCCGGCCTCCACTTATGCGGCGAGTAGTGCGGCGAAGCGGAAGGCAACGCGGGCTGGCAAGCAGTTTTCGAAGCAGCCTGCCAGCGCCGCAAAGATCGCGAAGAAGTTCCGCTAAGACGTCAGTTCCTTGACAATCCACATGACGGACTGCTCAAGGGATGTGAACGCCAGTGACTTATAGCGGCCGTCCTTCACCTCATTGAACAGCGCTTCAAGCTCTTCGGCCTTGGTCTTGAGCTTATCGTGCAGCGCCTTCTCGTCATCGGTCAGCGCCCGGTAGCGGGGCCGAAAGCGGGAGACAGGCTGGACAGTTTCGAGTTGGCGACCATCAGGCTTGCCTTCATATACATGTGCCATTAAAAGGGGAACTCCTCCGGTTGCTGGTAGTTGTTGACGGTCTGCTCCCAGATGAGGGCGCCCGCACCCTCGCCGTGGAACTTCACGGTAATGCGGTTATCCACAAGCCAGCGATTCCACTGACCCAGATCCTGCATCGCAGCGACAAGCTCGCCGGTCGTCAGGAAGGAACGCTGATCAGCGCCTAGGTTCACGCGCATAAGCTGCTGCTTGACGGTGGCCGGGTCGGTGTCTTCCGGGTAGAAGAAGTCGTAGCCGTAGAACTCGAAGCGGCGGAAGCCCATCACGAAAGCCAGCATGGGAATACGGGTCGCCGAGCAGGTGCCGCCCGAAACAACCATGCCCGTATCGAAGGACGGCGGCTTGGCTGCGAGCGTTGCTTGGGTGTGGGCGTGCCAGCCGTAGATTTGGGCGCCCTTCTCTTCGAGGACCGCGCGCACCGACGGATGCGTCATGGTCGCAAAGAGGAACTTGTCGTCGGGGCCGACGTCCGCAAAGAGTTCGGTGCGGATGATGCCGTGCGTGGACTTGCCGTCGACCGGGCGCGGATCGAGGATCACAGTCCAGTCAGGTGTAATGCCGGCCGCCTTGAGGATGGGCAGCGAGTGCTTGACTGCGAAGACGTAGGCGCCGGCAGCCTGCTTGGCCCGGATATCTTCGAGGTGATCGGCGAGGGTCGGGCCCGCACTGACGAACAGGGCAACTCCCGTGTGCGCCTGGTAACAGCCAATCCAATTACGGATTGCGGCAGCGTTATCAGCAATATGCTGAAGTTGCTCGCCCTTGTCAACGGAATCGACCGGCTTCACTTGGATGCGGGTGCGAAGGTCCGGCATCTTGCAGCCTTCGCGAACGACGACGCCGAACGAGATGGTCTGCTTCAGGCCGGAGTAGCCGTCACCGCTGGTGATGATGCGCTTCTGGCCTTCGATCTCCTGCATGACGCGGCGCGGACCTTCCGGTGCGCCTTCCTCCTCGTTGACAATCACGTCATCGAAGACGACATAGGGGACGTGCTTCAGGCATTCGTAGTCGGACTTGGTCGTCTCGTAGCTGTGGCCGCCGTCGATGTAGGCAAATGTAGCATCTGCTACAATTGCGGCCGAGTTGGGCAGGGTCTTGAGGGTGTTGCCCTTGACCAGCGAGAAGGCGAAGTTCAGGCCCTTACGCGACATCAACTGGCTGTAATTGTTGAGCCGGTTGGTGACGATCCACGAGTCGGCGTGGGGCTTGGTGTGGCCCTCATGCGCACGGTCGTTGCCGCCCTCGAAGGTGTCGAAGCCGACATAGGAGACGGACTTGACGCCGGCAGCGAACGCGGCTTCTGCCATCTGGATCGCGCGGCTGCCATTCCAAGTGCCGACCTCCACGATGCGCGCGGCGCCGGTTTCGGCGATGGAAGCGGTCAGTAGTTCGCATAGAGTCTCGTAACGGGCGGGGGCGCCGAGTGCCGGATTGGCGATGGTTTGCTTGTCGGGGCCCTTATAGTGGATCATGTAGGCGCCAAGCGGCGACTGATGGAATGCATCGAGGCCAAGGCAACCCGGCGACAAATCCTTGACTTGCAGGCCATGCGCTTGGTGCAGCAGGGTGATGCGGTCCAGAATGGCGTTGTCGTGGGCCTTCTTGTAGTGGAAGGCTTCGAGCGAATTGTAGAGGCCCCAGTAGTCGGCGAGCAGGGAGGCGCCCTTGACAGTGGACAGATTAAAGGCGAACCACGAGCCTTCGCTTTCCCGCACGGAACGCCGGTACAGGTACGTCAGGTGATAGCGGTCGTCGAAAAGTTGGCCCAGCAGATCGGCGTCGATGGGCCGCATGGTCTCGGTGTCGGCGTCAATGAAGCCAATCCAGTCGAGGTCCGGCGTCACAGCCGAAGCGAGGGCAACCGCCTTGAAGCAGTATTCGAGGGAGGGACCGTCCTTGGCCTGTGCGCCGAGGTGCGCCTTCAGCTTCTGGAAGGACGCCGTGTCTTCGAGGGCGCGGAAGGTGATGCCCGGGAAGGACGGCACGTTGCCTTCGAGGTCGTGGTGCCAGATTTCAAGGGCAATGTCGGCGGGCCAGAACTTCTTGAAGGACTCGGCAAATCGCTTGCCGTAGCGGTCCCATGAGGTAGGGCCAATGGTGGTGATGATCTTAGCGCGCATCGGCGTAGGCTCCGAGGAGTTCGTTCGTCCAGTATTCATCGAAAGGGGTAGGCTCACGGTCGACCATGCCCGGCACGGGCGGCCCATAGGTGAAGTGGATGGCGTTGATAGGCAGGGGTCGGTGCGCCTCTTCGGCGGCGACACCCGCTTCGGTGGTCGGGCTGTAGTTGGGAACCCAGTGCCACGACTCCGAAAGGTAGCCGATGTCGGAATCGTCCAGCCACTCGAAAGCATGGAGGTAGCTGCCGGGGGCGGAGTTCACCATCTCGAAGGTCGGCAGCTTCTTGGACTTGAGGTTCCAGAGCATAAGGGCCGACCACATCTTGCGGTGGTAGCGGGACTGCTTCTGCCCGTCCATCTTGACGGTGGTTGTCGGGTTGAAGTTGTGCGGCACAACCATGACCGTCTTGGACGGGTCGGCCTCCGCAAGCAACTTGTGGATGTCGTCGAGCCACAGCCAGTCGCAGTCCGTGAAGAGCGCCCAATCAGTGACGCCTTCAGACTGCGCGACAATGGGTGTCAAGAAGCGGGTGTGCGAGAACTGCACGCTGAAGGGGCGGCCGTCTCGTTCGTCGAGGTAGGAGCCGTCTTCGCAGATGCGCCAGGGCCTATCAAAGAATTGACGGCGGCGTAGGTCCAGATGTTCCAGATGCCTAATCGTCAGTGGTTTGCTGGCGTAGGCACGGGCCGAGGATTCGGTGACGCGGAGGGCCTCCGGCTCGCGGTGGTCCACTCCAATGTAATAGGCAAATTTTGACATGCCGGCAGGATACTATTCCTCTCCGGCACTGTCAACTATTTTGTCCGACGTTTAGTAGACGAGACCCCCGCCAGCAAAGCCCTGCTCGTCGAGCAGGCCCCTAATTTCGAGCATCTGGCGGATGGTTTCGCGGCTGCGCGGGGCGCCACGCTGGATGAGACGCTCGGCTTCGGTGGTGCCTTCGAGGCGGTCGCGCACGCGGTCCATGATTGCACGTTGGGTAGTGGGCGTGCTTAGGTACACGGAGTCGTTGCGGCCACGGGCCCGTAGCCGGTCATTGCGCGCGCGGATGTCGGCTCGCAATTGATCAAGCTCCCGGTCGAACCGCAGGGCTGCTTCGTTGTCGCCACGCTCTTGCGCCCGAATGCTTTCTGCGATAAGACGTGAAATAGAATTGTTGGCCCACTCAGTATAGGGACGCGAAGCCTTGGAGTACTCTTCGGCGTAGCGACGAGCCGTGCGCAGATCAAGGAACTCCGGCGGCGGCAGGCCCACCATCACGCGAATCCATGTGGGTATGCCCTGCTGCTTGTCAAGCTCGGCGATCTGCTCGCGGGTAATGGTGGTGCGGCCTTCGGGAGTGCGGACCTCTCCGGTGCCAAAGCGAATGTTGATGCCACGCACAAAGTTGCCCGCAAAGCGGGGCAGGATGCTGGCGAGCGAGTTGAGGTAATCGCCCTCTTTGGCGAACTTGTAAGAGTCAATGACCATACCGGGAAGCGACCCGACGGGACCGAGGAGAAGGGCCGGGCTCACAGCCATGAGGTCTTGGAACTGAAAGGGGTTCAGGCCAAGACGGGTCGAGCCGGTGAACATACCAAGTGCATGGGGTAGGCCGCGCGTAACGAAGTCGGCCGTGAACTCGCTGCCGATCAGGGGCATGTTGAACGCATATTCGTAGAGGTCTTGATCGAAGTTCTCAACGTCCTTCCAACCAAGCTTAATGACTTCTTCAAGGGCGTCGCGAAGAAGTTCTGCGCCGGGGAAGCCCCACACACCCGCAAGAACAACAAGCGGTACAGTATAGTATGCGAGGCCGAGAGCGCCAACCTTAGCAAGTTCTGGGTTGCTCTCTTTGACACCGCGAAGAGCATTGGCGCCTTGACGCAGAAATACTTCCGTCATCTTGAACGGATAGGACATGAACTGGAAGGCAACTTCGTTGGCCGGCGTAGCACGCAGAATCTTGGCGCGGTCTTCCGGGGTCATGATGAACTGACTGTCATCGACGCGGCTCATCGCATATTCGAAGGAGGCGTCAGGGCCCGTGAAGTTATAGCCGTCGATGCGGTTGGCCCGTTCGATGACGGCCGGGTTTATTTCTGCAAGACGGAACGCAGCAAGGAAGGCAGCGGCGCGGTTGATCTGCTCGGACGCCTGCTGCGGCTTGCCAAACAGATTGATCATCGTGTTGAAAAATTTGGCGACAGAAGCTGCCTTGGGGATGCCTGCATTGATAAGAGTTTGGGTGCTGACACCTTCGGAGATGGCACCCATGTCGACGGTCATGGCAGGCGGAAACGCGCCAAGTTTAGCGGCCCGGCGAAGTGCCTCGCGTTCTTTGGGGTTGCGGCCCGCATTGACGACGGCGTTGTCGAACTGGCGCGTGTCAGTGCGAATAGCCTGGCCAAGGTATTTGATGGCGTCATTAAGGGCGCCCTGTCCAATGCTCAATGCTTGACGGGGGTTGCCGCTGTCCCGCATAAGCAAAGGCATGGTGCTGTTATACGTCGACGTCATGTTCATCATCATCGAGTCCAAAGCCGGACCAATGAAGAAGTGGAAGCCGATGGTCTTCAGCCGCGCAACCAACATAGACTCGACAGGCCGGCTGGCATAGTCGCGCAGGTCCTTAAAGTATTCTTTGTTGGGCGCGTCAAGGTTTTCAAGCGACCTATTGAACGCCTTGTCAGTATAGGTGCGGGCTTGCAACTTACCAAGGGCGGCCATGTGACGCGGCACTACGTCCGTCAGGTAGGTGCCTGCGTCGAGCGCCGTGAACGGGATCATGATACCTTGGTTGGGCTTCATGAAATCCTTGGCAGCAGCCTTGTCCAGCGAAGTCATGAAGCTGCGCAGAAGGTTCTGCGCCTCGCTGTCATTGCGGATGCTACGCACGCTATCAAGCTGCTTCAAGATCTTAGCGAGGGCATCAGAGTTGTCGCGGAGAGCAGAGGCTTCTTGATCGCGGGTGAACTCAACGGGCGCGGGCGTAATGTAGAACTTGTCGGGCGTGAAGCCACGGCGACCAAGCTCTTCGCGCGCATAGACTTCAGGGTCTGGGCGGCGCCCGCCGCGCTTATTGGCGGGCAGCGGGTTGAAGGACACCATCTTGACCGGCTTGCCGACACGCTTGCCGTCAGCGCCGCGCTTGTAGGCGGCAAGGAAGTGGGTGCCCTGCGCCGTCATGGGCAGGTAGTATGGATTGCGGACGCGCTCGAACTCCTGCATAACGCGGAAGCCGTCGGGCGATGCTTCACGCAGTTCGGTCTGCGGGATTTCCCACAGGTCCTTGTTGCGGTTGCGAGTCCAGAACTCATTGAGGCGGGCCTTGGCGACGGGGTCGGTCGTTGCCGTCGGATCGAAGTAGTTGATGGCGTTGGCAGCAGTCCAGTAGTCCCAAGCACGATTGTTCGCAGCGACTTGGCTGTTGAAGAAAGCGCGTTCCGGCTCAGAGAGAGTGGCAACGCCGGGCGCTTCGCGGCCAAGAGTGGACGATTCTTCACGAAGGCGGGCCACGCGCTCCAACTGCTGCGGCGTCAGATTGCCGGCGCCCTCGGCAAGCAGCGGCTGGATTTCTGCGTTATATTGGTTGCCCCGCCGACGCATGGCGTTCATAACGCGGGCGGTCGGGCGCACAGCCGGGATCAGTTTGGAGGCGGTGAGGATGGGCGAGTAGAACCAGCGGCCCATGAAGCCCATGCCCATCCGGGTGGCGCGCTTGACGGTCGCGTGGGCGGCGGCGGTGTCAGGCGGAAGCTGGCCAACGAGGGGCGAGTACACGCCGTTGGCCGTCTGCGTCAAATCAACGTCGGCTTCGGGCGTGTTGTCCGACACAGGCGACCATTCCTGCGGCGGGTTCTGCTGCGTCATCTGCCCCGGCTGAGACTTCTCGGGGCTGCGCTCGGGGCCACGTGGGTTGGACGGCTCTTCGACTGTGGCCGGATCAATACCGGGCACTTCCGCCAGCGTCGACTGCGTCGGGTTCGCCGCCGGGCGCCCTACCCGAATATCCTCTACAGTCTGCTGCAACCTTTCGGGCGTGGTCTCCCGCTGAACACCGCCCACATTAACAGTCGTGCGGGCAGCCTGCTGGGCCGGTGCAGCAGGTGCTGCGGGAACGGAAGGCATACGGCCTGTTGGCGCGGGAGCAGGCGGCGCGGCTTCCGGGGCAGTGCGGCGAAGCTGGTCGGCGGGGACGTAACTGTCGCGGCCCTCATAGCTGACGCGCTGATAGAGGCGCCCGTCGTTACCCTGCTGCGGGGCTTCCGGCAGGATGCGAACAGGAATGTCGGCTTCGGGTCCCTGCCAGATCGCATTGCTTTCGGTGGGCGCGGCTTCTGCAACAGGCGGTGCGGCCTCGGGGGCAGGGGTGGGCTGTTGGCGGGGCAGGGTCTCGGCGCCGAAGCGGCGGGCCGCGAACGGTGTCATCTGGCCAATTGTGCCAGCTTCGATGGCCGCGTTTAGTTCAATGTCGCCGCGCTGAGAGGCTTCTATTTCTCTTTGTGTGAACTCGCGCGCCGGGGCCGTTTCGGCGGCTTGCTGGCGGGGGCCGAACGAAACGCTGAAGCTGGTTGCGGTAGGCTTGGCTAGGATGCCTTCTTCCGCTAGGCGGTTCAACTGCTCGGTAACGAATTGGCGTTCATCCCTTGTAAGGCCGCGAGGCTCAATTCCGCTGGAGCGCAGCGCCGCGTTGGCCACGTCGATGGCAGAGAAGCGATTGAGGTTGGTGAGGTTGCCTTCTGCGGCTGCCTGCACCAGATTGCCGAGGAAGGCATCGGGCTGGCTGGCCGCAAAGTTGGAGATAGCAGACTCGCGGATGTTGCGGACCTCACGCAGATAGTCAGCCTGGCGAGCGTCGTTAACCCACTTGGCACGCGCTTCAGGTGTAGTAGCGCTGGCAGGCGGGGTAAAATTGTCGGGATTGGTGGCAATAGCCTCGTTGACTTGCTCAGGTGTGCGCAGCAGTTCAGGCGACTGCGGAATGGGCGTCTGCGGAAAGAAGCCTTGTGCCGGGGCTGCCGGTTGCGGCTGTTGGGCGGCACCCTGTTCGGCAGCTTGGCGCTCGGCATCGGCCGCCGCCTGCTGCTGGCGCTCGGTTTCGGAAGGGCCCGCACGACCAATGGCACGAACAGCAGTGCCAGTACCAGCGCCACCAATGGTGCCGACGAGGCCCGCTTCAGCGACGCGCTCGGCGCGCTCGGCAAGGTTAGCTTCGCCAGTGGCAACGCCGATGGTGCCTTGACGCAGAGTTTCGCCGAGGACTTCGCCTGCTGCGCCACCGACTGCTGTCTGACGGATGCCGCCTGCTCGACCACCGATGATGCGCTGTGCCACGCTGCTGACGACGCCGGGCGCAACTTGGTTGCCGAGAGCGCGCGTAAGGGCCTGCTCGACATAACGATTTTCGAGACGGCCAATGACCGGACCGAGAGTTACAGCGAGTTGCCCCGCGAATTGCGGATCGACGCCTTCTGCGGTAAGACCCTGATAGAGTTCGTCAATGCCGCCAGCAAGGAGACTGCCGCTAACGCCAATGCGCGCGCCAGTTGCAGCACCCGGAAGCGCGCCGGCACCTAGAGTTGGGACGCCGCCTATGACAGCACCGGCGGCAGCGCCGGTAAGACCGCCCGCTAGAATACCGCCGATGGAGCCGGCAGCCTGGCCTGCGTATGCTCTGAGTGCATCGACGGCGTTGCGGCTGGCAAGATCGCGGAGTTCGGGGGCGCGCGTGCCCGGCTGGGTGTCGCCCTGTGTGACCAGGCCTTCGCGGATGCGTTGGAGTGCGGCCCGTGTTTCGGGCGCGTCAATGGCAGCAGCACCAGCTACAGCAGCGCCAACCGGCGAGGTGATCTGGCTGCGGAACTGCTGGCCCGCGCTCTCGAAGAAACCTTCGATGGGCATCTGGCGGCGCAGCGTCGGCCACCGATAATCAACATAGGCAAGCGCCTCTTCGCGAGAAGGAGCGCCTTCTACGCGAAAAATACGCCCGTCAGGAAGTTCAAATTCGTAGTCGCCGGCTGCCATTGTTTAGCGCCGCTCATTTGGCGGCACAAATCGTTCGCGCATAACCGGTGGGTTGCTTTGACCGGACTGCTGGCCGGTGCCGCCGGGAGCAGGAGTTTCAGTGCCGGGTAGCTCAGTCAGACCAAATTGGGCAAGATTGCCACGAAGGAGTTCGCGGTACCGCGTGTTCCATTCCGTTTGATCCATGGGCCGACTGGTCTGGGCGCGGTCACGACGCTCGTTGTCAGCAGCGGTGCGGGCCTGCACCATTGCTCGCTCACGCAGGGCGTTTTCAGCTTGGGTGGTGAAGCGCGTAGTTCGAGGAGGTTGGACGCCGGGCATAGTAACGCGCTGATTGGGGTCGCGGGTATTGACGTAAACAACGTCGCCAGATGAGCGCTCTTCGCCGGCAGCAACCCAGTTTGGCGCGACGCCACGCCGGATTTCGTCGCGAATCTGATCAATTCGAGCGGCAGTTAGCGGGGCCTCCTGCAAGCGGCGCTGGCGTTCTTCTTCAAGGCGGGCGGCCCGATCAGCCGCCGCACTCTCTTGTTCAACGATACGACGAAGTTCTTCTTGGCGCTGGCGCTGCGCCTGTTGACTATTTTGAAGGCCCTGGCCCAGCATGGTAAAGAAGTTAGGGCTGCCAGATGCAAGCATGCCCGCGCCGATGTCGCTGAGGCGGGTGCGCGACTCGTTTGCAATTTGATCCTTAACGCGCTGCCGCAACATATCAAGAAAAGCATTGCTAGGCGCGGCCTGCGCGGGCGGTGCTGAAGCGGCCGAGGCTGGTGGCGCCGAAGGACCCAGGGGCGGCAACGCAGAAGTAGAAATAACGGACGGCGAGATGGGTGCATTTGAAGGGAGAACACCGGGAATAGCTGCTGCGGGCGTGACCGCAGGGGTTTGAGCCGGGTTACCGGCCAAACTGCGCAGAAAATCTAAAAATGAAAAACCCTCGGAGGCAAGAAAGCCTCCGGTACCAGGCACGCTGGCGGCCGCATTTTGTAGAAATTCGGGGTAAGATCCAGACATGAGCGGGTTCCTGCCTTAACTTGTAAGCCACGACCAAGCCGTCTTCGCGCCTTCGGCAATTGCCGGGGCTTGCGTAAGCAGGCCAACGGTCTGGCCAAACAGATTGGGACCGGGCTGTGTGGTTCGTTGCGTAGTAGAAGCGCCGATGGCGCCGGGGTTGATGCCGAGGGCGCCGCGCAGAACTTCGATGCCGCGCAGCGGGAAGTCGCGCTGCTCTTCGAACTCGCGGCGCAGCACGTCGAGGCTGGCTTGGTCGTAGGCCCGTTGAAGTTCGCCAGTCTGGAGAAGCGGCGAAACTTCCCGCCCAATCCTGCCGCCAATCTGCCCAAGCGCCGTACCAAGCTGGCCCTGCATCGCAGCATACATTTCAGGGATTCGCTGCTGGTCGGCGCGGAACTGGGCAAGGGCGTTGTTGTAGGCGGCGGCCCGTTGGGCGGCAGACAGGTCGCCCATGGTACGCTGGGTGCCGCGCTCCAGTTCGGACTCTGCGATGGCTTGGCGGGAGCCACCGAAGGACCCGGTACGCGCCGACTGCTGGCCGAGACGCAGGCGCTCTTGGGCGGCACGTTCCCGAATGTCGCGCAGCGCCGGCTCAAGAACCGACTCCGTATACGGCGACATGTAGCCGGACAGGTCGACATTGGGAAGCGTCTGGGCCAAGCCGCGCGTGGCCGCAATGCCCTGCTGCGCCAGTTCGGGCGTCAGTGCCGCGAGGGCGCCGGACTGCTGGGCAATGTTGCGCGTTGTGCCGAAGGCAGTCTGCTGGTCGGGCGTGAAGCCTGCGACACGGGGAATGGCGCGGCCCTGCGCATCGACGTATGCCGGATAGGGTTCTCTAGCAAACGACTGCGCCATGCCCATAAGTTGCTGGCGGCTCTTGAGGACATCCTCCGGCACACTCGGAGTAGTCGTCTGCGTGGCAGTACGGGAAGAAGAACTCGTCCCGAAGAGATCTCCGAAAATGCTCATCGGCCGAGCGTCCTTTTGAGAATTTCGCCAGCGGGCAGCGGCCCGGCCTGCTTCGCGGTACCAGTCTTGTTTTGGCGGATTTGCTTCACCAGATCGTAAAGGCGCCGCGCACCGGCATTAGAGGAGCCATCGCCCATCATGCTGACGACATCGGCGGGAATGACGAACTCACCGTCCGACAGGGCAGCGGCCCGGCGCCCGTTGATGGAAGTGGGGATCAGGTCGTCGAGGCCGCCGCCGGGGCCAATGGCAATCTTGCCGCCGCCCTCCAGTGCAACGACGCCGCCCTGCGCAAACTGCACAAGCCCGCCCTCACGATACGCGGACCCGTCAGCAGAACCTTCGCCGGGGCCGCTGGGGGCAGAATCGGTACTAGTGTTGGATTCTGTGCTGGT
>JACCDU011098462.1_pt1 | contig 12185 bp, 13 predicted proteins | sample 7446081 | NCBI WGS metagenome assembly JACCDU01 (sample SAMN15323447, study PRJNA562643) | freshwater metagenome | isolation source: river surface water | place: USA:Blue River Watershed | collected 2017-08-17 | reverse complement strand
CCTCGGCCTGGGCCGCCGCTGAAGTCAGGGCGCGTGAGCGAGAGCGCCAGATTGCCTTCCAACTTCGCACCGCAGAGGACCGCCATGCTCAAGAAGTCACCCGCCGCGCTGCCGATGCTTCTGGCGCTCGCCATGAGCTTGAGCGCCTGCGCACACAAATTACCAGCAGCAGCCTGCCCACCTGTGGAGCCGCCCAAGCGGCCAGCGCCACAAGAGGAGCTGATGCGCCCACCACCTTCCCAGAGCTATTCAGCCAATGCTCAATTGCTCTTTCAGACCTGGCGGCAGAAGCTGATCGACTTGCAGGACAAGTAAGCGGGCTGCAGAACTACCTACATGCCACACAGGAGCCCTCCCCATGACCGTGCGCCGAATTGAAAAGCTGGCCGGCGCCGAAGAGCCCGTGACGCTCGCCTTGGCCAAGAGCCAGATCCGGGGTGTCGATTGCGCCGATGAGGACGAGCTGATCGAGCACTACATCAGCGTGGCCAGATCCGCCCTGGAAGATCGCCTGCAGCGCACCCTGGTGCGCTCCCGTCTGCGCTTGATGCTTGACGCGTTCGAGCCCACCCTTGAGCTCACGCAGCCACCTTGCGCCGAGGTGGAGTCGATCCGCTACTACGACGCCCAGGGCGCCCTGCAGACACTTGACCAGGCGCTGTACCAGGCAGACACGATCAGCGAGCCCGCCCGCATCATGCCCAGCACCGACACAAGCTGGCCAGCGACACAGGAGCGCCCGAACGCTGTGCAAGTGGATTACATCGCCGGGTACGAAAACGGCCAGACACCCGAACCGTTGGTGCAGTGGATCTTGCTGGCGGTGGGGGATCTGTACGAGCAGCGCACCCGCAGCAGCGAGAAGCCCGTGATCGCTCAGTCCTTCGCAGAAGGACTGATCGAGCCCTACCGCATCTTGAGTATCTGAGGCGCCATGTTCACCATCGGGGAATTTGACCAGCGCATCACGCTGGAGCGCCTGACCACGGCACCCAACGAGCTCAATGAGCCCGTTGGCACCTGGGAGGAGGCTGCCAAGGCCTGGGCACGGGTGCGCCCGGTCAGCCAGCGCGACATGGTGGAGGCTGACCACCCCTGGTCCGCCGCCACCTATATCTTCACGGTTCGAGGCTGTGGCGCCCTGATACCCCAAGCCATCATGACCATGCGCCTGAATTGGCGCGGCGACCTGTACGAGGTGATCGGCGAGCCGCTGTGGCTTGACAGCCGAAAGTACCTGCAGATCAGAGCCTCCACCTGGAAGGGCGCAGATGACTGACACCCGCGTGAAGATTGAGGGCGTGCAGGCCTTCTTGCGCCAGATGGCCAGCATGCCCGACACCATGCGCAAGGGCGTACTTCGCAAGCTCATGCGCGAAGCCATGCAGACTGTGCGAGACGACGCCAGAAGCAAAGTCCCGGTGCTGGCCAAGCCTGTCTTGAGCAGCTCCGGCGCCCCCAGAAGGCTGCCAGGCACCCTGCGCAAGGCCATCAGCGTGCGCACCTCCAAGGCGGAGGCCAAGGCTGGCAACGTGGGCGTCTTTGTGAATGTGCGCCCCTTGCCGGGCAACATCTGGCGCAAGTCAGGCGTGACCAAGGTCATGGTCAAAAAAAGCAGCCGTGGCGCAGACAACCCGCGCGACCCCTATTACTGGCGCTGGATCGAATTCGGCACCAAGGTGCGCAAGACACGCAAGGGCAAGCTGCTGGGTGCCGTGCGCGCTTACCGCTTCCTCCAGGATGCGGCCGACTCGATCAAGGTGGCAGCCGACAAGCTGCAGGCTGGAATGCGGGCCTGGGCGCAAGACGCGAACAAGACCGGACAGATCAAATGAGCCCTGAAAAAACACTGCTTGACGCACTGCAGGCCAGCGAAGCGCTGAGCGCCCTCATCGCCGACCGCATCCGGTTTGACCGCGCCGACGAGGGCGACCTGGTGCCATTCGTGGTGCTGGGGCGAGAGGATGCGACCGGCTTCACGACGCTGAGCGATCAGATCGACAACCCGGACATCCCCTTTGCCATCAACTGCTGGGCGGGCACGCGTTTGCAGGCCGAGCAGATTGCAGACGCCTGCCAGGCGGCCCTGAATGGGCAGGGCATTGCCGTGATGCAACGAAGTGCCGCGTACAGCGACGAGGTCTCGCTGCACGCCTCGATCTTGAAAGTGCTGTTGGACTGACCGCGCCAGCGCTGAGTTTCCCGCGGCCGTCAGGGGCAACCCCGACGGCTTTTTTGTTTGCCGCACATGCGGCGCATCTATGAAAGGACACCCAAATGGGTATCAAAGTCTTGAAGGGCCGCAACGTCAAAGTTGAAGTGGCCACCGCGTTCGGCACCTCCAAAGCAGTGACCGGAATCACCAAAGCCAACCCCGGCGTGGCCACCAGTGCCGCCCACGGGTTCACTGCTGGCCAGGTCGGCTACTTCGATGTGTCTGCAGGCATGGTCGAGCTCGATGGCCAGGCCGCCACCGCAGACAACGTTGCGGCCAACACCTTCGATCTGACCGACATCGACACGCGCAACTACAGCACCTTCACGGCTGGCAATTTTGTGCCGGTGCAAACGTGGGCCACCCTGGCCAACTCCACCAAAGTGGACATCGCGGGCGGCGAGGCCAGCAAGATGGACGTCACCACGCTGCTCGACACGCTCAAGCAGGAGGAAAACGGCATGCTGGCCGCCCAGAGCGTGAGCATCGACCTCCTGGCCGAGCAGGTCGGTAACGCCGCCGCCAAAGCGCTGCGAGTGGCCGCCCGCGACGGCAGCTACGTGGTGATGCGCGTCACGTACCCGAACGGCTCGCGCCGGATCTTCCGTGGCCAGCCTTCGCTGCCCGGCGAATCCACCAGCATCGACCAGGTGGTCAGCGGCTCGCTGAGCATCACGGTCAAGGGCTTTGTGGTGATGACGGACCTGTGATTCGATGACGCCGCAGCAAATTCTCACCAAGATGCGGGCGCAGCGCGAGTTGCGCGTGGAGATGGGCAGTGGGCGCAGCATGACCATGCTGCTGCCCACGGAGCTCAAGATCCAGCGCGACCTGATCAAGCTGCTGCCGGGCGCAGCTCCAGACGATCCGCCCCGAGCGACCCTGGAGCTCGACCCCGACACCGTGCACGAATACGTCGTAGGCTGGGCGGGCTACACCACCTCCGACCTGCTGGGGCCGGCCGGTGGCGATGACCCCGCTCCATTCGCCTCCATCCTCGTGCAGGAGTGGCTGGCCGAGCATGCCTCGGACGTCACCACCTTGACCTCCGCTTTGCTCACGGCGATCAACGACCGCTTCAAGGCCAAGGCAGAAGCCGAAAAAAACTCCTGAGCCTCCTCGATGCTGGACACGGCATCGAAATGGAGGGTGAAGAGCCACCCGACGCCGACAGCCTCCAGCACCTGCACCTTCAGGCCTGGGCGCTGCTGAAAAACGGCATGGGCGGCCTCGACTGGGCGGGCCTGCCCTACGTGACCGAGCACCTGGGCCTGCAGGATGTGTCCGCGCTGATCGACGCGTTACAGACGATCAAGACCTACCAGAAGCCCGAGACCAACCCCGAGACCTGAACATGGCGAGGGCAAAGTTCACCATTGAGATGGCCGCCGACCTGAGCCAGCTCAGACGCGACGTGCAGAACATCAATGCCGTGGTCAGCCAGATGGGCAGCCAGATCGCCAAGAGCTACGCCCCGACCACGGCCGCCATGGCCGACGTGGGCAAGGCCCATGGCAAGATGGCCGACCAGGCGCAAGCCAGCGCCATGGCTCAGCAAAAGGCAGCCAGGCAGACCAGCTATCAGAACATCCAGCTGTCCAACCAGCTGCAAGATTTTGCTATCCAGGTCGCTGGCGGGGCCAATCCGCTGCTGGCTTTTGCACAGCAGGGCTCGCAACTGACGGCCGTCTACGGAGGCGCAGGGGCAGCCCTGCGCGCCGTCACAGCCCTGCTGACGCCCTTCAACCTGGCCATTGCGGGCGGAGCTGCGGCCGTGGGCGGCATGGTCTACGCCTTCATCAAGGGCGACCAGCAGTCGGCCGAGTTCCGCAAGAGCCTGGTGCTGACTGGCAATGCGGCCGGCATGACGGCCGGCCGTTTCGAGGCCTCGGTGCGCACCATCAGCGAATCCGCTGACATCGGCGCAGGCAAGGCCCGTGAGATCGCCCAGGCACTGGTGGCCACAGGTCGGTTTGGCCCGCAAGGCTTCGAGGAGCTGGCCAAGTCAGCCGCAGCGCTGTCCAAGCTCACGGGCAAGACGGCCAGCGAGGTGGCCCAGGAGTTCACCCGGATGGCCGACTCCCCGTCGCAATTCGCCACGTCCATGAACCGGACGATGAACTTCCTGACGGACAAGCAGCTGCAGTACATCAAGACCCTGGAGGCCAACGGCCGCCGCCAGGAGGCCATGTTCGCGCTGCAGGAGGCGCTGGCCGCCCGACTGGGCACTCAGGTACCCCAGAGCCTGGGGTATGTCGAAAAAGCTCTGGCCGGCTCCAAGAAGGCCTGGAACGACTTCTGGGACGCGGCCTTCAACATCGGCCGCGCGGAGCCCATCGAAAAGCAGCTGGAGCGGGTGACGCAAAAGATCGCGAACATGCGCTCGGTCCTCTCCCGAGCCAACCCCGACAGCGTAGCTGCCAGCAACCTGCAGAAGTCCCTGAACCAGGCCCTGCAGGAGCAGGCCGGCATCCAGGAGACGATCCGGCTGCAGCGACGCTCGGCCGATGCTGAAGCGAGCAAGGCGCAGAGCGAACAAGCCGCCACGGAAAAGCGCGAGCTCGAAGAGCGCCTGCGCAGCCAGAACCTGGCGCTCAGCGCATCCAGGCAACAGCTGGCAGGCAAGACCGGCATCCTTGCGGCAGACAAGGAAATCTTTCGGCTGGAGCAGGCACTGGCCGTCAGTGCTGATCAATCCCCCCAGGCCCAGCAGCTTGTGCGTGAAGCCGTCGCCCGTCAGGAGCTGATCAAGCTGGCCAAGGAAGAGGCGCAGATCCAGGGTGACATTGCCCGCGCCCGCGCCAGCGTGATCGCCACAGACCCCTCCAGCGCGATCCAGGCCGAGAACCAGATCACCCAGCTGCGCATCCGGCAAAAAGAAATTGATGCGCAGCGCGACAAGATCGGTACTTCCCTGCTGTTCGGCCAGCAAGCCATGCTGCGGGCGCAACGCGACGAGGGCCTGGCCTGGTCGGACAAGGTCCGATCCATCCAGGAGGCCACACGCGAATACCAACTGCAGCTCGATGCGGTAGGCAAGACCACCCTGGAGGTGCAGCGCATGGGCGAGCTGCGCAAGATCAACGAGCGTTTTCGCACGGAGGAAGAGGCGCTCAGCCGGCGAGAGGACATCAATGCGGAACAGCGCCGCGCTCGTCAGGCGCAGATCGCGCAAGAAAGAGACAGCCAGCTGCGGGCCTATGCCGAGCTGCACGCCGACCGCTACCAGCAGATCTACAACGCCGAGCGCGGCGTCAGCGATGCAATCCTGGAGTACGCGCAGCGCACCAGGGAGGCAGGCCAGCGGGCCAAGGAAGCCACCTCGACCATCCTCAACAGCATGGAAGACGGGATCGTGCGGTTTGTGAGCACCGGCAAGCTGTCGATCAGGGACTTTGCCAACACGGTCATTGCTGAGTTCGTGCGCATCAAGATCGCCCAGCCTTTTGTCAACAGCATGGCCACGGGCGACTGGCTGAGCAAGCTCTTCGGCGGTGGCGGCTCTTCAGGCGGTCGCACGCTCGATGCCGGCTCCGTGCCCATTGCAGGCAATCTGGCGGCCAACGGCATGGCCTTTGCGGCCAGCGGCTTGCGGGCCTTCGCCAGCGGCTCGGCCTTCACCAACAAGCTGATCACGCGCCCGACCCGTTTCGCGTTCGCTGGCGGTGCGGCGATGGGCCTCATGGGCGAGGCGGGCGCCGAGGCCGTCATGCCGCTGCAGCGCGACAGCCGGGGTCGCCTGGGCGTGCTCGTCTCGGGCGGCGAGGGCTCGTCACCAGCCATCACGGTCAATGTGATCAACCAGGGCGGCGGCCTGGAAGTGACCGGGCAGCGGGTCAGCCGCAGCAGCGGCGGCGGCTTCAGCGTCGATGTGATGGTCCGGCAAATGCAGGACGCCCTGGCCGACAACATTTCCGCTGGCTCGGGGAGCCTGTTCCAGGCCATGAGCGGCCGATTCACCAAAGCAGGGGCCACCTAAATGCCGGCGACTTTTCCAACCGATGTGCCCTGCGTCCTGGGCAGCTATAGCGAGGAGCGGGATAGCGCTGTGCTGCGCTCCGAGATGGAGCGCGGCGTGCCCAAGCAGCGGCGCATGTCCAGCGACGTCATGGTGCAGGTCAAGGTGACCCTGCAGTTTCGCGATAAGACGCATGCGCAGACTTTCGAGGACTGGTTCGATGGCCAGATTGGCGCAGGCACCGATTGGTTCACCTGGAAGCATCCGAGAACCAACCAGGACGTGCTTGCCCGCATCGTCAACGGCGCCCTCGGCCCCTTGTCGCCTGTGCACGGCACATGGCGCGCCGGTCGCCAGCGGTGCCGACGTGATGCCACGTTTGAATACCTCAAGCAGGCCTACTGATGGCAGTCTCATCGAACTCCCGCTCGCAGCTGCAGTCCACCAGCGATGGACAGGGCTTTCTGGAGCTGCTCATCATCGAGCACGCCACCTGGGCCAGTCCGGTGCGCATCGTCAACGACAGCCGCGACTGGATCATTGGCGGCAACACGTTCGTGGGCCTGCCTGTGCGCATCAAGTTGCCCAGCAATACGCAAGGCGAAAACCCCCGCGCTCGCCTGCAGATGGACAACGTGGGGCGCGACCTGACGTCTGCACTGGAGGCGCTTCCGGTGGGCAGCACCCTGCTGGCCACGCTGCAGCTGGTGAGCCGCGCGACGCCGACCGTGGTCGATTACGAGTTCGTCGCGCAGCTCTCAGGCATCAGTGTCACGCCCACCGTTGTGAGCTGCACGATGGGGCCGGATGACACCATGCGCCAAAGCGCCGTGAGGGTTCGTTTTGATCCGCAGAACGCGCCAGGCCTCTTCCCCGGCTGACATGGACGAACAGCAACAGTGGCTTTCCGCCCAGGCCTATGTAGGGCGGGAGTACATCGCGGGACAGTACGACTGCGCCCACCTGGCCATCGATGTGCAGCGCGAGCTCTTCGGCCGCCACATCAGCTTGGCCGCACCCCACCGCCTGGGCCGGGCCGGCCAGGTTGCCCAGATCCGGGCCTTGCGCGACGAGCTGGCCATCCGCATTGACAAGCCGCAACACGGCTGCGGCGTGCTGGTCACCACCGCGCTGGAGCGCGGTCCGCAGTGGCACATCGGCACGGTATTGATTCATCACGGCGATCCGTGGGTGCTGCATAACAGCGCCCACCTTGGGTCGGCCGCTCTCCATCGCCTCGCCGACTTTGCGCGACGAGGCCAAGCGATTGAAGGGTTCTACAGGTGGAAGTAATCGAGCATCCCACGGGCAGGCAGCTGCGCCTGGTGCGCACACCACACCCGCTGACCACGCAAGGGCAGACCAGCCTGGCGCTCATCATGGGCGAGCACGAGACCCTGGCCACACTGCTGCAACGCCACGACGTGGACGCCAGCTGGATCGTCGAGGTCGGCGGCCTGCAGGTGCCGCACCTCATGTGGTCTCGCACGCGCGTCAAGCATGGGCAGATCATCGAGTGTCGCCGCACGGTCCAAAAAGACGTCGTGCGCGTGGTGGCGCTTGTCGCGCTGGCCTTTTATGCGCCCACCCTTGCCGTGAACATGGGTTTCACCGCAGGAACTTTCACGGCAGCCCTCGCATCGGCAGCCATCATGGCGGCCGGCGCACTGGTCATCAATCGCGTGCTCCCACCCACTGTGGCGGCCCGCATGGACATGGCCAGCAACACCGCCGAGCCCACCTACAGCCTCTCAGGCGGGCGCAACAGCCAGCGCCTTTGGCAGCCGATGGCCCTGGTGCTGGGGCAACCCTACGCCGTCTTCGACCTGGCCAGCCAGCCCTACACCTACTTTGCGGGCGAAGATCAGTACCTGATCCAGGTGTTCCACCTTGGCGTCAATTGCCACCGCGTCAGCAGCCTGAAGATCGGCCAGACCGATCTGGTCGATTACTCCGATGTGTCGATCTCCGCTCGCGGGCTCTCGGGCAACGTCTACTCCACCACCCTGCCTAGCACCAACGTGGACAGCATCGTTGGCGCCCTGCTGGACGCGCCGGCCAGCCCTGGGGCATGGGTCACACGCACCAGCAGCGCCGGCACCCGCCGCCTGGCCGTCGATCTGGAAGCCACGCTCTACGGCGTGAACACGCAAAACGGTGCGTGGGAACGGCGCGACCTGGATCTCGACATCCAGTACGCGGTGGCCAACTCCAACAACTGGGTCAACTTTCCCACCGGCACCTTCCGCCTTGACTCGACCGGCGCCCGTCAATACGCCCCGGCCGGCAAAGCCTGGCTCTCCGGCAGCAGCAGCAAGGCAGTGCGCCTGAGCATCCAGCTCGACGTGCCATCGGGCCAGTACGACGTGCGCATCCGCAAGATCAACGTCAATGACAACAGCACCTCGGCGCAAAACCAGATCAGCTGGATGCAGCTGCGCTCCTTCCAGACCGACCCCGCCAGCTACCCCGGCCAGGCGCTGCTTGCGCTCAACGTCAAGGCCAGCGGCCAGCTCAATGGCGCCATCGACGAGCTCAACGGGGTCCTCACCGCCAAGCCGATGCCCCACTGGAATGGCAGCGGCTGGGTGACAGCCACCGACCGCACCAATGGCCTGTCCAACCCGGGCACCATCCTGCTGGCGTATATCCGTGGCTTCTTCGATGAGAACGGCCGCCTCATGGCCGGCCTGGGCTGGCCAGACAGCCGCATCGATATCGAGGGGCTCAAGCGTTTCACGCTGTGGTGCACCGCCAAAAGCTTCACTTTTGATGCCTTTATCCAGGACCCACTGAGCCATGAGGATCTGATCGACGCTATCGCCTACGCCGGCCTGGGCACCCGCGCCTGGGTAGACGGCCGCCTGGGCGTGCAGTGGCTCGACCCCGATCAACCGATGGAGGGCGTGATCAACATGGGCAACATGAAAGCCCAGAGCTTCAGCGTGCAGTACGACACGAACGACCGTGCCGATGAGATCGAATATGGCTACTTCGACCGCTCGCAGGGCAACTCCTGGAACGCCCTGCGCGTGCTGGCTCCCGGCGTCACCATGCCGCGCAGCACCGCCCGGTTGTCCAACCTGGGCATCACCACCGAGGCCCATGCCGCTACCTTGGCGCGTCACGCCATGGCCCAGAACCTGTACATGGCCAAGGCCATCACCTTCGAGCAGGATCTGGAGCATCTGACCTACGGCAGAGGCACGGTTCTGGCCCTGAGCCACGACATGACGCAATGGGGCTATGGCGGACGCCTGCGCGGCGTTTCCGTGGTCTCCGGTGTAGTCACCCTCGACCTGGACGACGCAGTGCCAGCAAGCGGTCCTGGAGGTGCCAGCAGCCGCTACATCGGCCTGCGCCTGCTGGGTGAGGCCCAGTACCGCATCTTTGCCGTCCAAGCCTTCTCGGGCACGGCCAGAAGCGTCACGCTGGCCGGGGCATGGCCCTCGGGCGTGCCGCTGCCAGGCGCCAGCGGTCAAGTGCATGACGCCCTGTGGATTTATGACTTCCGGACCACGCCAGGCCAGAAGGTGGTGGTGAGCAGCATCGAGCCGGGCGACAGCCAGTCCGGCGCCCGGGTGACCGTGGTTCCGCTGCCCGACGAGTTTTGGCCTTATGTGTGGACGGGTGCCTACACGCCACCGCCCAACCGCAGCCTGCTCAGCACGCGCACCAGGGTGACGGCCGGCTCTGTCAAGGAGGTGCTAAAGCGGCAGGGCAACACCTTCTACACCGAGCTGACCGTGCAGTTCGACACCGAGGGCGCCCCGTCCATGATTCAGGTGTGGGCCAGCAGCGGGGGCGGCATCCTGCAGTTGCTGGGCTCCACCATGGACCGCAGTTTCACCTGGATGGGAGGCCTGTCGGAGACCTGGTCCATCGAGCTGCGGCCATTCAAGGGAGCGTTTCCGGGCGGCCCGCTGTCTTTGACCTACGCCGTCCAGGGCCTGAGCCTGCCGCCGCCGAGCATCTCCAGCTTCACGCTCAGTGGCAACGTGTTGTCATGGACACCGGTGGAGGCGATCGACCTGGCGGGGTACAAGATTCGCTTCAACTATGGCAACAACGCGTGGTGGCCAACAGCCGCCGATCTGCACGATGGCCTGATCACCGAGTCGCCCTACACCCTGGTCAACCGCCCAGCCGGTCCGGCCACGCTGCTGATCAAGGCCGTCGACACGACGGGCAACGAAAGCACCACAGCCGCCACCATCATCACCGACCTAGGTGATCCGCTGGTGGACAACATCGTCAACAGCTGGCCCCAGCACCCTCTTTGGACGGGAACGAAAACCAACTGCGCCGCCTCCGGTGGCGCACTGGTGGCCACGCCCGTGGACCAGTTTTACGAGGCAGATGACCAGCCTTTTTACGGCGCAGAAACCAGTGCGCTTTACCAGGCCACGCAGAGCGCAGCGATGGTGTACGAGTTCTCGCTCATGTCGGATGGCAGTGGACGAATGACGCTGGCCCACAGCATCACCGCCGCCAGCTACACCATTGAGTACCAAAGAGACAGCGCAGCACCGTTCTACGGCTCCGATGGGGACTTCTTCTATGGCGCCGATGCCAGCCTGTTCTACGACCAGCCAGAGCCCTGGGAGACATGGCCTGGCCAGCTGCAGACGATCCATCGCGAGGAGGTGCGGTTTCGCATCTCGACACAGGGCGGGCAGGGCGTTGAGTCGATCAACACCCTGTCAGCGAACCTGGATGTGCCTGATGTGAACTTGACGTTCAACGATCTGGTGATCTCAGCAGCCGGGACACGCCTGAGCGTGCCTTCCGGGCTGGTTGCCATCAAGAACGTGCAGATCACCGTGCAGGCCGATGGCAACGGCGGGGCAGCAGCTCGCTATTCGGACAAGCAAAACCTCACCCTCGGCCCACTCATCAACGTCCTCGATTCGACCGGCACCCCCGTGGCCGGCCTGATCGATGCCGTTGTCCAGGCCTATTAACCCCCAAGAAAGGACAGTGCAATGTCAGCACCCCCAAGCAGAGCATCAATTGCCGGAACACCCACCAACGCACAAGCCAAGGCAGGATTCGGCGCCCTGTGGGACTACGCCGTAGGCCTCCTGGGCGGCGATGCCTCAGCGCCCGCACCCTCGGCCGCTGAAAAGCTCGCTGCCCGCAATGCCTTGGGCGTCATCTCGGCCAGCGGCATTTTCTACAAGACCGACCCCTCTAGCGTCGCATTCACCAAGACCGGCAACGGCACAGCCACCGTCAAGGCCGGCACCATGGTGGACGTGTGGGGCACCACCGTGACGTTCTCGGCCGCAACGAACATCGTCATGCCTGCACTGACCAGCGGGACGGACTATGCGATCTACGCCTGCACGGACGGCACCATCCGCGCAGACGCCAGCACCAGCGCGCCAAACGGATACACCACTGCCAACTCCCGAAAAATTGGGGGCTTCCATTACGCGCCGGGCGGCAATGCGACGGCCCAGGCGGGCGGTGACACCACGGTCCAGATCAACCAGTTCAGCTTCTGGGATCTGAACTTCCGCCCCGGTTGCGCCGACCCTCGGGGGATGGTGCTGGTGGCCGATTCTTTCTGGGCGGACATCTACCTGCTGGGCGTTGATCACCTGGTCAACGGCACCAGCAAGTTCAACGTCACGATTGCAGACGGATCGAGCCCGCCGCGCGTGCCCTCGAAGTTCGGCGGCAACGGCTCAACGACCTACACCACCCTCAACTGGTGGGAGGCCGCCGAAGTCATGGCGCACCACGGCAAGCGCCTGCCGAGCTACCAGGAGTTCGCGGCGCTCGCTTATGGCACCACGGAAGCCACGCAGGGCGGCACCGACCCGGGAACCACCCTTCTGCGAGCCGCCTTTACCTCCAAGTGGGGCGTCATGCTGGCCACCGGGAACATGTGGATCTGGGGCGATGAATACGGCGGTGGCGCAGCCGGCGCAGCCTGGACGGCGAACACGAACGGCCGAGGCTCCACGTACCAGATGGAAAACGCCGTCATCTTCGGGGGCAGCT
>JACCDU010323453.1_pt1 | contig 12186 bp, 12 predicted proteins | sample 7446081 | NCBI WGS metagenome assembly JACCDU01 (sample SAMN15323447, study PRJNA562643) | freshwater metagenome | isolation source: river surface water | place: USA:Blue River Watershed | collected 2017-08-17 | reverse complement strand
TCATTGGCCAGCTCTTCCTGGCTGATGCCCGAAACTGGGACACGCAAACCCTCGCCGTTGAAAAGCGTGCAGACTGCCCAGTCTGCAGTTTGCCGGCTCATGAGGTCCGCCTGCCGCAAGCCAGAGCACAGGCCTGCGCTGACTCAACGTCACCACAGGCGGCTACCATGACACTCAACGATCTGCAGGGCTTGTTTGAATCCGGCATTCCCTTTGTTTTGCTCGATGTTCGCGAACCCCAGGAATGGGCCAACGGTCATCTCGAAGGCGCGCTGCATATCCCACTGGGCCGCTTACTGGTGGCGCCTGAAACACTGGACGCATTGAATCGCCAGGAACCCCTGGTCGTATACTGCCAGCATGGCATGCGTAGCGCACGGGCCGTCAGCTATCTGCGTGACCAAGGTTTCGATGCCTTCAACCTGATTGTCGACTGGTCACAGCTGCATGAGCTATGACGTCCTGCTTCTGGCAGGAAGCTTTCTGGTGATTGCAATTTTATATTCATCGGTAGGTCATGCCGGGGCCACCGGTTATCTGGCGGTGATGGCGCTTGCGGGCATGTCCCCCGCGCTGATGAAACCTACAGCACTGACCCTCAACATCATTGTCGCGTCGATCGCCACATTCAAGTATTACAAGCGCGGCGCGTTTTCCTGGGCATTGTTTCTGCCCTTAGTCCTAGCCTCATTTCCGTTTGCCTATCTCGGCGGCAGAATCACACTGCCGCCGGAATACTATAAACCGCTCGTTGGACTCTTTCTGCTTTATGCAGCCTGGCGTGCGTTCGCCACATCCAAAAACGAGGGCACTTACGACATTCGACCGGTTTCGTGGCCGATTCTTCTCGTCTGTGGCGCTTTGCTGGGCTTCCTCTCTGGTCTCACCGGTGTTGGCGGCGGCGTCTTTCTCAGCCCACTGATGCTGCTTATGTGCTGGGCCCCGGTGCGTGTGATTTCGGGCATAGCAGCGGCTTTCATTCTGGTCAATTCGATTTCCGGCATGGCCGGCCTGCTATCCAAGGGCATCCTCGTTGCACCGGGGCTTCCTTGGTGGGCGGTGGCTGTTCTCGTCGGCGGCTTAATTGGCGCCGAATACGGCAGCGGTCGTTTCAAACCGGCCACCATTCAGCGCTTACTCGCCATCACCCTATTGATCGCCGGCATCAAATTGACCGCTTCCTTTTTTTAAAACCCCAGAAACTCTTTGAATTCGTTAGAATTCCGGCTTCCCAAAATAGACCGTCACCGCCATGAGCACGTCCAACGCCGTAACGTCCAGTTCCAATTCCAGCTGGCTTGATAAAAGCCGCATCATCGCCAAACCCGGCTTCAACCGCTGGTTGGTGCCTCCCGCCGCACTTGCCATCCACCTGTGTATCGGCATGGCCTATGGTTTCTCGGTGTTCTGGTTGCCACTCTCCCGCGCCATTGGTATTTCGGCACCGCTTGCATGCCCGGCAGACATGAGCCTGCTAACCGAGCTCTTCGCCTCAGGCTGTGACTGGAAGATCTCCACCCTGGGCTGGATGTACACCCTTTTCTTCGTCTTTCTCGGTTCATCAGCCGCCATCTGGGGTGGTTGGCTGGAGCGCGTTGGCCCCCGTAAAGCCGGTGTCGTTTCGGCCTTCTGCTGGTGCGGCGGTCTCGTGATCTCGGCCATCGGTATCAAACTGCATCAGATCTGGCTGATGTGGCTAGGTTCGGGCGTGATTGGTGGTATCGGCCTGGGCCTGGGTTATATCTCCCCGGTATCGACGCTGATCAAATGGTTCCCGGATCGCCGCGGCATGGCCACCGGCATGGCCATCATGGGCTTCGGTGGTGGGGCCATGATCGGAGCCCCCTTGGCCGACTTGCTGATGAAATCTTTCGCCACCTCAACCTCGGTCGGCGTGTTCGAAACCTTCCTGGTGCTGGCGGCCATTTACTTCGTGTTCATGATCTCAGGCGCTCTCGGCTACCGCATTCCGGCCGAAGGCTGGAAACCGGCTGGCTGGACACCGCCGCCGCCCTCGAAGAGCGCCATGATCACCCAGCATCATGTTCACCTGAGCAAGGCCTGGAAAACGCGTCAGTTCTGGCTGGTGTGGACGGTACTCTGCGTCAACGTCACCGCCGGTATCGGCATCATCGGTATGGCCTCGCCCATGCTGCAGGAAGTTTTTGCCGGCAAACTCATTGGTGTTGATGCCGCGTTTAATGAGTTAACTGCTGCACAGAAAACCTCGATTGCCGCCATCGCCGCCGGCTTTACCGGTCTGCTGTCGCTGTTCAACATCGTGGGCCGATTCTTCTGGGCGTCCCTCTCTGACAAGATCGGCCGTAAAGCCACGTACGCCACCTTCTTCCTGCTCGGCTTTGCCATGTATGCGGCGATTCCGAGTACGGCGCAAGGTGCCAGCCTAGCGTTGTTCGTGATCTTCATGTGTGTGATTCTCTCAATGTACGGCGGATGCTTCGCGACCGTACCTGCCTATCTGGCGGACATGTTCGGCACCAAGTTCGTTGGCGCCATCCATGGTCGACTACTCACGGCCTGGTCGGCCGCCGGCATCTTCGGCCCGGTTATCGTCAACTATCTGCGTGAATATCAGCTGGCGCATGGCGTTGCCCGCGCCGATGCCTACAACATCACGATGTACATTCTCTCTGCCCTACTCATCATCGGTTTTATCGCCAACTGGCTGGTGCGCCCGGTATCTGAAGAGCTGCACATGAGCAAGGAAGAAGTCGCCGAGGAAAAGAAAATCGCCGACGATACACACGAGCACTTTGTAGCAGATGTTGCAGCCATTGCGCATGAAGTCAGCCACTCCTGGAAAATTGCGCTGGCCTGGGCAGCAGTCTCCATCCCCATGGCTTGGGGCATGTGGATTACCTTACAAAAGGCATTGCTGCTTTTCAAATAATCCAGCTCACTGACACAACAAAGCCGCTTGATTTTTCAAGCGGCTTTGTTGCTTCTGGGCCAGAGGATGCTTCACCGGTCTGTTGTGTACGAAGCCTTGTGGCTTATAGCCCAGACAGAGCTAAACGGATGGCGGCAATTAGGAAAACCCCTGCGAACACGGTCTTGGCGATTTTTTGAATCGTCTTCGACCCCTTTGACCGCTTAGCAAATCTGTAAGCCATAACAGCAAAGATCACATCGAAAACGATTCCAATGCCTACCAAGATACTTCCGAGAAATAGATATTGAGGCAATAGTGCTTCCTGGCTCGAAACAAACTGGGGTAGCAAAAGCGCGCAGAACATAAAGGCTTTAGGGTTCACGAGATTTGTCAGGAACCCGCTCTGTAATGCCGCGGATCCAGCGTGAGCTTCAATCTTCGTTTCTGAAGGAGTGCCTGTTCTAGATCGCACAATCTTCCAGGCAATCCAGACAAAATATCCCGCTCCAACCCACCGAACGACATCGAATAAAACGGGGTGGGCTTTGAATGCCGCCGCCAAACCAACGGCACTCAGAGTTACATGGAAGATTCGTGATATCGCAAGCCCCAAAGCAACGAGCAAGCCGTTCCTCTCTCCGCTCATCGCTGAGGTCGATACGACCATCGCCATATCAGGTCCAGGCAATAGATAAACCGTTACAAGTGCCGCCACAAATAACCAGAGATCTGAGCTAGCCATCTAAAATCCAGTTTTCGTTGAAAATAGAATTTTCTATCAACTCGAACGGCGGATTGTTGCTTATTTAATCGCGAAACAGCTAGAATCGGGCAGAATCTATCTATAATTCTGAGTTTGAGAAATGAAAACCCTCGACAAAACCGACATCGCGATTCTTAGGGAAGTTCAAGCCGATGGACGCCTATCAAACGCCAAGCTGTCGGAAAAACTGGCGCTGAGTGAAACCCCTTGCTGGAGAAGGTTGAAGCTCCTTGAATCTGAAGCATTCATCGAGGGGTACCAAGCCATACTCAACAGAAAGAAGTTGGGCTTTGGCGTTGTTGGATTCGTTCAAGTAACCATTGGAGACCATGCCAGCGATGACCCGCTCATCTTTGAACGAGAAGTGACCAACATTCCTGAAATTCTCTCTTGCCACAACGTCACGGGTGACTACGATTACCTTATTCAAATCGTAGCAACCGATTTGAACGCTTATGGCACATTCATCCGTGACCGACTTCGTAAATTACCTGGCGTCACTGCAATTCATTCGAACTTATCTCTCAGAGAGATCAAGTCAACGCTATCTCTACCCATATAAACGGCAAAACACGCAACCCGCTGAGCCCACAAAGGTCTCGTTGACCGTACCCGCCGAAGCAACTGTTGAGCAACTTGCTGTTAGCAACTGATCATTCTGGAACACCTCACCCTCCAGAATATAGGTGAATTTGCAGCCTGCGCTTTATTTGTCGGCTGTTCTTGACGAGACAATTTCAGCAACCTGAGCGTTGAAGTGGGTGTCGTTGGGATCTGACATTCCTTTGACCACGCCCTGAGCATCCTCTGAAATTCTGTTCTGGCTCATTTTCCATTTACCTGTTATTTCGGTAATCTGGATTTCCAGCCCCACAATGGCCTTTAACTGGGATTCAATAAAGTCCGTTGGTGCATCATTTACCTTCCAGGGACTCTTCCGTTTTTCTTCCATCGAATCGGTAACGTCACCTACCTGGTTTCTGAGCCAATCGGTCGATTCAATGACTGTGGGAATACCCCTCACCTGAACCATTTCATAGTTCCACGTTGGCACCACTCTGTGAGAGATCTGTTTTGAAGGATACCAATCAGGCGTGACATAGCTCTCTGCACCTTGAAAGACGACAAGGCACTCATCGAGGTCCGCGAGCTCTTGCCAATGCAAATTGGCTTTTGCCATATGTGCAACAAGCATCCGCCTGCCAGCATGCTCCCGATACAGAAATGGCAACGGTGATGCGGACAACCCCGATGCCCCTGCCGTAACAAGTAAACCCAACGGATGCTGCCGAATCAAACCGGCTAAAACTTCGGGATCGGTTTCTCGAAATGTAGCCGGTAAATACATACGGCTTACTCCACCGTCACACTCTTCGCAAGGTTTCTCGGTTTATCCACGTCCGTGCCCTTGGCCAGTGCCGTGTGATACGACAGCAGTTGCAGCGGTACCGTGTGGACAATGGGCGACAGGCTGCCGGCATGATCCGGTACGGTGATGACGTGGACGCCGTCTTCTGATTGGAAACCAGTGTTGGCGTCGGCCAGGACGAAGAGTTCCCCACCCCGGGCTTTGACTTCCTGCAAGTTGCTCTTGAGCTTTTCAAGGAGCTGGTTGTTGGGAGCAACAGAAATGACGGGCATGTCTTTGTCGACCAGCGCCAGCGGGCCATGCTTGAGTTCGCCGGCAGCATAGGCTTCGGCATGGATATAGGTGATCTCTTTGAGCTTCAACGCCCCTTCGAGGGCGATGGGGTAATGTACGCCACGGCCGAGGAACAAGGCATGGTGTTTGTCGGCAAACTTCTGCGCCCAGTCTTTAACCTGGGGTTCGAGCGCTAACACCGAGGTGATGGCGGCCGGCAGATGGCGTAGGTCGTGGACGAGATTCGCCATGTGGTCGGGGCTGATACTGCCTTTGACTTTGGCCAGCACCAGGGTCAGCACATAGAGTGCCGCCAGCTGGGTGGTAAAGGCTTTGGTCGAGGCAACACCGATTTCCGGGCCGGCGTGGGTGAGGAAGCGCAACGGGCAGGCACGGATGATGGCGGATTCGGGGACGTTACAGATGGCCAGGGCATGGGGCATGCCCAGATCCTGGGCGTGCTTCAGCGCCGCCAGAGTATCCGCGGTCTCGCCCGATTGGGAGATGGCAATGACGAGGGTCTTGGGGTCAGGGACGCTGTCGCGGTAGCGGTATTCACTGGCGATTTCGACCGATACGGGGAGCTTAGCCAGGCTTTCAAGCCAGTACCGAGCGGTGAGGCCGGCGTGGTAGCTGGTGCCGCAGGCCAGGATGAGGATGCGGTCGATGTCCCGGAAGATGCCTTCGGCCTGGGCACCGAACCAACCGGCCTGGACGGTCTGGGCACTGCCCAGCATGTCGAGGGTATTAATGATGGCACCGGGCTGCTCGAAAATCTCTTTTTGCATGTAGTGGGCATAGGCGCCCAGTTCGACGGCATCGGCAGACAGTTGGGATGCCACTTCTTCCCGAATCGCAGGACTCCCGTCCTGACGGGTAATCGTAACGGATTCCGGGGTGAGAACGGCGACGTCGCCGTTCTCAAGGTAAACCATACGACGGGTGACCTGCAGAAGGGCTGCGGTATCCGAAGCGGCATAGTTGGCATCATCGGCCAGGCCCAGAACCAGCGGGGAGCCTTCACGGGCAACGATAGCGGTATGGGGGTTGTCCTGCTGGATGACGCCGATGGCGTAGGCACCAATCAGGTGGGTGCAGGCGGCACGGACGGCGGAGACCAAGTCAGGTGAACCGGCGAGGTTCTGGTGTATGAGGTGGGCGATGACTTCGGTGTCGGTATCCGAGGTGAATTCATAACCGGCGGCTTTAAGTTCGCACCGCAGTTGTTCATGGTTCTCGATGATGCCGTTATGGACGACAGCTAAACCATTGGAAATATGCGGGTGGGCGTTACGTTCGCAGGGAGCGCCGTGAGTGGCCCAGCGGGTGTGGGCGATACCCGTGTCACCGACCAGACCCTGCTTCTCGGTCTCCGTTGTCAGGTCAGCCACGCGACCGGCCGAGCGCACACGTACCAAGGCATCACCATTGAGAACGGCGACCCCGGCCGAGTCATAGCCCCGGTACTCCAGCTTACGCAGGCCTTCGAGTAATACCGAGACAATCGTCTTTCGCGCTACCGCAACGACAATACCGCACATGGACCAGGCTCCGACATCAAAAATGAGTTTGGCAATTATACCGGCCGCTGCAAACCATTTCTGCTTATTTCCGGCGATTCATAAGCTTATGAATAATGGGTATAGGCCGATCATCAAAGTTTGCGGATAATCCGATGTATTCACTCAACCATTAATTCCCGAGGTTCCCATGCGTATCGCCAATGACATCACCGCCCTGGTTGGCAACACGCCACTGGTGCGTATTAATCGCCTGGCAGCCGGCACTCAGGCTCAGCTTGTTGCCAAGCTCGAATACTTCAACCCGTCGCATAGCGTTAAAGATCGCATCGGGGTCGCTATGATCAACGCCGCCGAACAGGCCGGCCTGATCAAACCGGACACGGTGATTGTCGAGCCGACCAGCGGTAATACCGGCATTGCACTTGCCTTCGTCTGCGCCGCCCGTGGTTACAAGCTGGTTCTGACCATGCCGGAAACCATGTCCAAGGAACGCCGTGCGCTGTTGCGGGGCTATGGCGCAGAACTGATTCTGACCCCCGGCCCAGAGGGCATGGGGGGTGCCATCAAAAAAGCGGAAGAACTGGTAGCCGCCAACCCCAATTACTTCATGCCGCAACAGTTCAACAATCCGGCCAATCCGGAAATCCACCGCAACACCACCGCCGAAGAACTGTGGCGCGATACGGATGGCGAAATCGACATCCTCGTGGCCGGTGTCGGCACTGGCGGCACCATTACCGGCATCGCCGAGGCACTGAAAGCCCGCAAACCGGACTTCAAGGCGATTGCCGTGGAACCGGATGCCTCCCCCGTGCTGTCAGGCGGAGAAAAGGGACCGCACCCGATACAAGGTATTGGTGCCGGCTTCGTACCCGCCGTGCTGAACACCGGTGTAGTGGATGAGGTGATTCGCGTCAAGAACGAAGACGCTTTTGCAACGGCTCGTCGCGCCGCTCAGGAAGAAGGTCTGCTGGTCGGCATTTCGTCCGGTGCCGCACTCTGGGCAGCGCTTGAGGTGGCGCGCCGTCCCGAAAACGAGGGTAAACTAATTGCCGTCATCATTCCGTCCTTTGGTGAACGCTACCTGAGCACCGCGCTCTTCGCCGGCCTGACGGATTAACAGCCTAGATGACACCAAAACAAAAACGCCCCTTGGGGCGTTTTTGTTTTTCATGGTCTGTCTAATCGGTACAGGCTTTTAGCGGCTGGCTTTCACCGTCGCATTTCCCATAGCTGTCACATTGTTTTCCGTCAGCTCGCGCAGTTGATTCATCGACGCGTTGAACTGGGCAAACGCCTGGGTGGCAGAATCCACAGCGGAATGAATGGCGGCCACCGCTACTTCCGACCCTGCGGGTGAAGTCCGCGTCAGTTGTTCCGCCAGGCGAGCCATATCCGCCTTGAAGTGATCAAATCGCGCTTCAACAATATTCGTCGCATCTTCACGGGCGGCCGAGGTAATCTCGTAAACGCTGCGCGTATAGGCCATACCCTTTTCAACCTGCGGTTGAGCCAGCTTGACCGGCAGAGTCATCGCTTCCTGCGGATTTGACACGGACAAAGCAGCTTTGCCACTCAGCGCCATATCCTCAATGGCTTCGCGGGCAGCATGCAGATTGAGTGCGGCAACGCGTTCGGCCGACGCCAACGCCGTGTTGGCAACCGAAAGCAGCGTATCAACGGTCGCTCTTTGAGCGGCCAGGAAAGTTTCGGGGTTGAAAGCAGACATATTTGCCTCCGGAAAAGATTTAGGTGCGACAGTCTAACGCTTTAACATGCGTTAAGCATATACCGACCTCTCTGCCTCTTAACCACCAATCCCGTTCGGTCGATGATCATATTGCTGCAAGATCTCGATTGGCACGTAGTCCAGCACATGCTGATGGGTGCTTTCCAGAACGACCATCGGCGCACAACCGGCCTCATGTGCTTCGATCCAGCGACTCAGACAAAGACACCACTGATCTCCGGCCATCAAACCGGGAAACTGCCATTCCGGCCTTGGCGTACTCAAATCATTACCCCGTTGCTGACTGAACGCCAGAAAGGCCTTGGTCATCACCGCACAGACCAGATGGGCGCCCATATCAGACCCTTCAGAACGGCAGCAGCCATCACGCATAAAACCGGTCAGCGGCTCAAATGAACATGGCACGAGTGGCTCACCAAAAACATTTCGATCAAGCATCAGTTTTGCACCTTCGACAAATGCAGGTAAAAATAGTCAGATCATTGTAAAACGTCAACGTATGAACATCGCTCAGTGGACTCTTTTAATTGGCGGCATCAGCGCTGCCATTGCCGTCATACTTAATGCACTGGGTGCGCACGCTCTCAGCCCCACACTGAGGGCCAGCGGTATGCAGACCCTGTTTGCCACCGCAATCAATATTCACCAGATGCATGCGCTGGGGCTATTGCTGGTCGGGGTTCTCCTGATGCGCGCACCCAACAACCGGCTCTGGCAGATTGCCGCATGGCTGATTTTGGGCGGACAGCTCTTGTTTGCCGGCAACCTCTATTGGATCAGCCTGTACGGTCGCTCACCCGCACACTGGCTTACCCCAGTCGGTGGACTGTGCCTAATTCTGGGCTGGCTGGCTGTTGCAGCGGGCGCGCTTCGACGTACATCGGCGCGCACAGCAGACTCACTAAGTGCGGCGTACCAAGGCGACGCCCGCAACAGCGACCAGTAAACCCATCAGGCTCATCAGCGACAGGGTTTCACCAAACAACCCCCAGGCAATCAGGGCGGTCACCGGTGGCACCAGATAAAACAGACTGGCGACATTAACCGCGCTGCCCTGCCGGATCAAATAATTCAGCAGGCTGATGGCGCCTAGAGACAACACCAGCACCAGCCATCCCAGGGCAAAGAAAAACTCCCCCGTAAAACGAACGTGAAAGCCCTCAACCAGCCACGCCACCGGTAAGGTCACCAGTGCTGCGGCCATAAACTGAACAACCGCACCGGTGCGCCAATCGAAATGCGGACAGAACCGCTTCTGATAGAGCGTACCCAGGGTAATACCCAACAAGGCCAATAAGGCGGGTACGGTGCCCGCCAGTGAAAACTCGCCCTCAATCCGGCCCGCCAGCACCATCGTCGTTCCCAGAATACCGAGAACCAACCCGAACCATTGACGTCCACGGACGGCGTCACCCAGAAACAACGTGGCCAGCAGTGCCGTCAGCAAAGGCTGCAAACCCACGAGTAGACTCACCACGCCCGCCGGCAGCCCCTGACCAATCGCCATGAACACACCACCCAGATACACGGCCTGGATCAGGCATCCGGCCACCGCCAGATGCCCCCAAAGACGCAAACTACCCGGCCAACGGGCACCGGTTGCCCAGGCCACCGTACTCATCAGCAGAATCACGGCTGCATAACGCAGCAGGAGAAAGGTCAGCGGTTCAGCATAAGGCAAGCCGTATTTGGCGCCGATAAATCCAGTGCTCCACAGGAACACAAACAGTAGCGGGTAAACACCACTGGCACGGCTGGCGCGGCTTGAAGCAGCAGATTGGATCGAGCTCATAGGCGAATGTTATCCTGTCACCATGTCTTCTGCGCACCAACCAACAGACTGTATCGTTCACAGTACCCCCTGCACCATCACGGCGGTGGATGGCACAGCGCTGCAAGGGCATCTGTGGCGTGCGAACACGCAGCGACCGCATACGGCACTACTGATCAATGCCGCCACCGGTGTGGTTGCCCGCTATTACAGCCGCTATGCGGCCTATCTGGCCCGTGCCGGTTTTCTGGTACTGACTTATGACTACCGCGGCATTGGCCTGTCACGTCCGAAATCACTGCGCGGGTTCCGCGCGACCAAACATGATTGGGGCGCACTCGACTGCGAAGCTGCCCTGCAATTTCTGCATCAGCAAGCGCCGGATCTCCCCATGGGCGCGGTTTGTCACAGTATCGGTGGCTTTGCCCTGGGGCTGGCCCCGAGTGCCGCCTATGTTCAGCGAGCGCTCTTTGTTGGCTGTCAGTATGCTTACTGGCAGGACTACCGGCTATCGGTGCGTCTATTCATGTGGATGAACTGGCATTTGGTCATGCCGCTACTCACCAAGCTCTTCGGGTACTTTCCGGGCAAACGTCTGGGCTGGCTGGAAGACCTGCCGGCCGGTGTGGCCATGGAATGGGCAACACGCTTTCACCCGGCCTTTCACCGGCGCTATCGGTCACTCCCCCACGCCCAACCAGCGGCTCACAATCAAATTCTGGAAACCCGCATGTCCGCCATTCAGGCAGATATTCTGGCCATCGCGGATATCCGTGATCCTTTTGCCACCCCTGCGGCTACCCGCCGGCTACTCGCCTATTTCCGGCAAAGTCATCGGGAGTTCGCCCGGATCGACGCCCGTCGTCACCAGCTTCCGAAACTGGGGCACTTCGGCTTCTTCCACGACCGATTTGCCAACAGCCTATGGCCGCAAAGCCTGGCCTGGCTGCAGGGTGAAGCACACCCCTGGCCACGCAACTTCGACTGGCCCGCAGACAGCGCACCATGACAGCACCCACCGAACTCCAGGTCGGCACCGCCGAATTCCGCCGGGCCAACTGGGCCCTGGTCCTCGGCGGCTTTGCCTGCTTTACACTGCTCTATGGCACACAGCCCATTCTCCCGCAGTTCACCGAGGCCTTTGCCATCTCGCCGACCCTGGCCAGCCTGACGGTGTCGGCAGGTACGCTGGCGCTCGCCTTTCTCCTGATTCCGCTGAGCATGCTGTCAGACCGTTACGGCCGGGCGCCGCTCATGAAAGCAGCGCTGCTCGGTGCCACCCTGTTTGCTTGGGCTTCAGCGCTGGCACCCGATTTTGAATGGCTGGTCATGACCCGCGCCGGTGTCGGTGCATGTATTGCCGCCCTGCCTGCTGCAGCCATGGCCTATCTGGGTGAAGAAATCGCACCGGGTGCCCGTGGGCGCGTCATGGGCATGTACATCGCCGGCAATGCCCTAGGCGGTATGTTCGGGCGTTTTCTCTCGGCGCTGGTGACTCAATACAGTAACTGGCACTGGGGACTGGCGGCACTGGCCCTCACTGGGGTCGTGTGTACCGTACTGTTCTGGCGTCTATTACCGCCGGCACGGCATTTCCAGAGCCGGTCTCTGGCGCCGCAGGTCTTGTGGACCGATATCCGACGAATCTATGCCGACCCCGGGCTTCCCTGGTTGTTCGCAACCGCATTCCTGATCATGGGCGCCTTTGTCAGCATCTACAATTACCTGGGTTTCCGCCTCAGCGCGGCGCCTTATGACCTCGGTCCGGCCGCCATTGGCACCGTGTTTCTGCTCTACGCCGTCGGTAGCGCTTCCTCAGCCTGGGCCGGCCATCTGGCGGACCG
>JACCDU010150271.1_pt1 | contig 12190 bp, 9 predicted proteins | sample 7446081 | NCBI WGS metagenome assembly JACCDU01 (sample SAMN15323447, study PRJNA562643) | freshwater metagenome | isolation source: river surface water | place: USA:Blue River Watershed | collected 2017-08-17 | reverse complement strand
TTGATATGAGGCATGATAAGAGCCCTTGTTATCATTGTTTATTCCCTGATACAGGTGATCGCAATGAAACACGCTGTGCTGACAATGGTGTTTTTTCTCCTACCGTTGGTATGATTGGTACTTCGCAAGCCGCTGAAGTGATGAAAATTATTTTAGGTATTGGCGAGTCTTTAGAGGGCCGCTTATTATTGCTAGATGTGAAATCGATGCAATGGAAAAATATTCAACTTAAAAAAGATCCATCCTGCGCCGTATGTTCTAAGTGATTTTTATGGCAGACATCTGCCATGAGGCCTGATATCAATTATCCCTATGTTAAAATGAATCTTTAACAAATCCTCTATGTGTTTTATTCATGGAAAATAATCTCTCTAAACCTTTTAGCCCAAAAGATATTGAAAGTCGATGGTATAACTTTTGGGAATCAAAAGGCTTTTACCAAGCAGGCTTAGATACAAAAAATAATCATTCATTTTGTATTTTATTGCCGCCACCCAATGTAACAGGAACGTTACATATGGGGCATGGATTTAACCAAACACTTATGGATGCATTAACACGTTATCACCGCATGAAAGGAGATAATACGCTATGGCAGCCTGGTACTGATCACGCAGGTATTGCGACACAAATCGTGGTTGAAAGACAGCTTGATAAAGAAGGTATTTCAAGACATGACCTAGGCCGAGAAAAGTTTTTAGAAAAAGTATGGGAATGGAAAGACTATTCAGGTGGTACGATCACACAACAGATGCGTCGCCTAGGCACTTCGCCTGACTGGTCACGCGAGCGTTTTACGATGGACGAAGGTTTATCAAAAACAGTCACCGAAACATTTGTAAGTTTATATAAAGAAGGACTTATCTATCGAGGCAAACGTTTGGTGAATTGGGACATTCAATTACAAACAGCTGTATCTGATTTAGAAGTCGTTCAAGAAGAAGAGGATGGGTTCTTGTGGCATATTCAATATCCACTCGCATCGGGCAAAGGCCACTTAACAGTTGCCACGACAAGACCTGAAACGATGTTGGGTGATGTGGCGATTATGGTTCATCCAGAAGATGCGCGCTATGAAAAATTAGTTGGCCAAATGGTAAAGCTTCCTTTATGTGATCGTGAGATTCCAATCATTGCAGATGATTATGTAGATCAAACATTTGGGACAGGTGTTGTGAAGGTAACGCCAGCACATGACTTTAATGACTATGCCGTAGGCATGCGTCATAAGCTTCCCATGATAAGTGTGTTGACACTCGATGGACACATTAATGAATCAGCACCAAAAATTTATCAAGGGTTAGAGCGATTTGCTGCGCGCAAAAAAATTGTAGAAGATTTAGATGCGCAAGATTTTCTTGTTAAAACTGAAAAACATAAATTGAAAATTCCGCGTGGCGATAGAACAGATGCAGTGATCGAACCGATGCTGACAGATCAATGGTTTGTTGCCATGACAAAAAAAGGCCATGATGGAAAAAGCATTACAGAAAAAGCACTCGATGTAGTAAAAGCGGGTGAGATTAAATTCTTTCCTGATAATTGGGTGAATACTTATAACCAGTGGTTAAACAATATTCAAGATTGGTGCATTTCAAGACAACTTTGGTGGGGCCATCAAATACCAGCTTGGTATGGTGAACAAGGCCAAGTATGGGTTGCGCATAATGAAGAAGAAGCTAAAGCACTCGCTTTAAAAGAAGGTTACCAAGGGCATTTAAAACGTGACCCAGATGTTTTAGATACCTGGTATTCATCCGCACTTTGGCCTTTTTCAACGCTTGATTGGACGCCTGACTATCCGAAAGTATCAAATCCAGCGCTCGATCTTTATTTGCCTTCCACAGTGCTAGTGACAGGTTTCGATATTATCTTTTTCTGGGTAGCGCGGATGGTGATGATGACAAAACATATCACTGGAAAAATTCCCTTTAAACATGTGTATGTGCACGGATTGATTCGTGATGCAGAAGGCCAGAAGATGAGTAAATCAAAAGGCAATGTTTTGGACCCTATTGATTTAATTGACGGCATCTCATTAGAAGCGCTCATAGAAAAAAGAACCACGGGCCTTATGAATCCAAAGCAAGCCGAATCGATTACTAAAAAAACACGTAAAGAATTTCCAGAAGGCATAGCGGCTTTCGGCACTGATGCACTTCGTTTTACTTATGCGAGTTTAGCGAGTCCTGGACGTGATATTAAATTTGATCTTCAGCGTTGTGAAGGCTATCGAAACTTTTGTAATAAATTATGGAATGCGACGCGATTTGTATTGATGCATTGCGAAGGGAAAGAAAATGGTTTTGGCGAATGTGTGGATGGCTATCTAGAATTTTCAAAAGCTGATCGTTGGATCGTGAGCGCATTACAAGAAAGAGAAGCAGCGATTGAGAAAGCATTTGCAGATTATCGATTTGATTTATTATCCCAAGAGCTTTATCAATTTGTATGGGACGAATTTTGTGATTGGTATCTTGAAGTGGCTAAAGTTCAGTTGCAAATCGGTAATGAAGCCGAACAAAGAGCAACACGTAGAACACTTTTGCGCGTTCTTGAAACGATCTTAAGATTAATACACCCAGTGATGCCTTTTATTACTGAAGAAATATGGCAAACAATAGGGCCGATGAATGGTAAGTCCGGGCCTTCAATTATGCTGGAACCATATCCTCAAAGTGACAATAAGAAAATCGATCAAGCAAGTATTCAATGGATGTTAATTTTAAAAGAGATGGTCGACGTATGCCGAAAACTTCGCGGCGAAATGAACATTTCTCCGGCACAGAAAATTCCACTTGTCATTTCTGGGGATAAAAAATCACTTGAGCTATATGCACCTTATCTTAAAGCGCTCGCTAAATTAACCAACGTCGAGATTATGGATGAACTCCCTACGATGGATGCCCCAGTCATGCTAGTGAAAGATTTTAAGTTAATGCTTAAAGTTGAAGTGGATACAGCAGAAGAAAAAGAAAGAATTACAAAAGAACTGAATCGTATTCAAATTGAAATACAGAAAGCTAAAGGTAAGTTAGAAAATGCTAGCTTTATTGATAAGGCGCCTGAAGCAGTTGTCCTTCAAGAAAAAAAACGCTTAGAAGAATTTACAGAGACTTTTGAAAAGTTAGAAGCACAGCTAAAAAAATTAGCTTAAATGACGTTTTTTGATAAAGAAGGTAATGATGCCATCGTCATCTTGAAGAGATAAAAGCTCGTGGCCTGTCTGACGACAAAATGCATCAAAATCTTTTTTACTTCCAGGGTCTGTTGAGATAATTTTTAAGATCTGATCAGATTGAATTTCATTTAAACCTTTTTTACATCGCAAAATAGGCAACGGACATTTAAGCCCTGTCGCGTCTACTTCATGATCATAATGCATATTATTTCAGTACTGAAAAAGTATACCCAGCATTTGCCCAAGCAATGACACCACCAGCTAAGTTATACACATCATGATACTCATGTTCAGCAAGATAAGACGCTGCGTGCGCTGAACGAATGCCGCTATGACAATAAAAAACAATGCTAGATTTTTTAGGGAGCTTATCAAATGCTTGGGGAAGGTTAGCAAGGGGGATATGTTTTGCTCCTTCGATGATACCTCTTGCAACTTCGTCATCATTTCTTACATCAATTAGAACTAGATCATTTTGTTTGATCATGCCATGTAGAGTTTCGGCATCTATAGTCATGAAAGCACTCATAAGAAAAGCTTATATATTAAAGAATTTTTTGAATAATGAGAGCGATCACGTTTGTGGCAGCAAGTGCTTGTAAGCCCCAGAGTGTGTATTTCATACCTTGGACTCTAAGTTCCATATTAGGTGTTGCTTCTAGGAAAGCTTTTGCATAATAAAGTCGACCTGCAGTGAACAAGCCACCTAGGAGTAAAACGATTGTCCAATGAATATGATTTGCTTCAAGACATGCCAAGAGGATAAGACCTAAGGGCACATACTCTGCAAAATTACCATGCGAACGGATTGCTTGTTGCAAATCGTCTCGACCGCCGTCACCTAAAGACACTTCATTTTGACGCCTTAAGTTAATGACGTTTAATGTTAATTTAACGTACACAAAGGTAAGAATTGCAGCGTAAATAGCAGTAATTTTTAACATGATTTTTGAATGGAATAAACTAAGAAGGGCTCATTATAACATCGAGATCTGACCCTTATAAACCGCCACTATTTATTTCTTATCATTCATTTCTTTCATTTCTTTTTCTATTTCAATAATGGCATCATCAATTTTTTTCTCTTCTTTTTTCTCAACTACCGGAGGTGCTTTAGTCTTACAAGATACTTCCATTTTATTTAATACATAAGGCACAGACTCCGATGTGCTAATTACATTGTAACCATCCGCACATAGCTCTTTTGCTTTTGCATTACATGCATCGATAAGCACACATTTAATTTCGGTGACTAAAGGCTTATTTTTTTCATTAGTTTCTTGTTTTGTCGTGTAAGTCATAGAACTACAAGCAGATATAAATATCAAATTCATGAATATTGAAATATTCTTAACTTTCATCTTAAAAAGCCTTTCTTAATATGTGCATGTCAAAATTATAATCAACTTTGGGCCTAAACAATATTTCATTTTTTAAAGCGGATGTAATTCAATGGCAGAATGTGAGCTTCCCAAGCTCAACATGCGGGTTCGATTCCCGTCATCCGCTCCAATTGCTAAATTAATTTCGATGTCGCAAAAGTGGCAAAGACCGCCCAGAGTGTGACTACTAGCATTAAATTAGAACCTAATGCCGTATTACTTCTAATTCTGCCGGTGATATAACTAGCCAAGGCAATCGTAAATAAATTTCCAATGAGTTGATTATAGTCATTACTAAATCCCTGGCTATATAAAGGATAAAGCACACAATTTAAAAATAAAATCGGCACCAATGACAGCAAACCACGGTCGCGCGTTTTCTTCATGAGCAACCATTGCGTGAAGGCCATGAAGCCAATCAATATCGTCCAAATAAGACCAATCATCCAAGATGGAGGCAGTAGAGGGTATTCAGGTTTAATGGGTTGAGTAATAGATTGGTTGATGTTGAATGTAAAAATAATGCCATTAATCACTGTAGTAATACCAAGACTGATGAGCAAAAGCTGAATAAGGCCGCGACGATTGGGTTTGATATTGAACATAGACTATTCCTTAAAAAATAATTTTGTTGATTAAACTTTTGAGTAATTAATTAATTCATAATACTACTGAAACTTTGCGTTCTAAAAGATATTAAATCATGAAAAAAAATCCTCCATGTGTCATGACATTTTCAGCGACCGATCCGACGGGCGGCGCTGGACTTCAGGCTGACGTTTTAACGCTCGCTAGCTTAGGCTGTCATCCGTTGTCTGTGACAACGGCGATTACCGTTCAAGATACCTCAGGTGTTGAGAGTATGATGGCTTTTGATGCAGACTGGGTGAATGACCAAGCACGTAGCTTATTAGAAGACATGCAAGTCGCTGCATTTAAATGCGGTTTATTAGGCAGTGTAGAAACGATTGCAATGATTGCAGAAATTGTGGCGGATTATCCGACCATTCCACTCATCATTGATCCTGTATTAGCCTCGGGTCGAGGTGATGCATTGGTGACCAATGAAATGATTAATGCGATGTCAGATTTGTTGTTATCTCAAGCAACACTTATTACACCGAATAGTATTGAAGCAAGACGTTTAGCATTTAGAGATCATGATGATTTTGGTGAAGCAAGTTTGGATGAATGTGGAGAGCGACTTCTTAATACGGGCTGCCAACTCGCATTAATTACAGGCACCCATGAAGTGACGACGGAAGTCATCAACACCTTATATAACGAGAATGGCAAAGTGAAGAGTTACAACTGGGAAAGATTGGTAGGGAGTTATCATGGCTCAGGCTGTACCTTGGCGTCAGCGATTGCAGGTTGCATGGCATTAGGATCTACTTTAGAAGAAGCGATTCAAGAAGGACAACGATTCACTTGGCAGTCTTTAAAACATGGATTTAAGCCAGGCATGGGCCAATTTATTCCAGATCGACTTTTTTGGGCTCATGACGATGAATTGGAATATGCACGATTCATTCATCATTAAAGGTTTATATGCCATCACCCCCGATATGGCAGACTTAAATACTCTTATTCAAAAGACTCAATTGGCGATTGAAGGCGGTGCTTTTATGGTGCAATATCGCAGTAAAATCGACGATCGTGACGCTAAAATGCGGCAATGTGCTGCTATTTTACGTCTTTGTCGTGAATATGAGATACCTTGCATTGTCAATGACGATGTGGACATGTGCCGTGTTTTGGAGGCAGATGGTGTTCATTTAGGTGAAAAAGACGACAATATCGCAGAAGTTAGGCACATTTTAGGAGAAGATGCGATCATTGGAAGCTCATGTTATAACCAAATAGAGCGTGCAAGACAGGCGCAAAAAGAGGGAGCAAGCTATGTAGCGTTTGGTGCCATATTCCCAACTCCCACAAAACCTCAAGCGCCGAGAGCTACTTTAGAACTTTTAAAAGAAGCCAAGCGCGAGATCCAAATCCCCATCGTTGCAATTGGGGGCATCACCGTGAATAATGCTCATGATGTGACCAAGACAGGGATCGACGCAATCGCTGTGATTACGAGTCTTTATGAAGCCAAAACCATTAAGGAAACCGCAGAAACATTCTCTAAGATGTTTCATGAAAAGATATGAGTCAAAATAAAACGCTATTTGAACGTTCACAAAAAGTTATACCAGGGGGCGTCAATTCGCCTGTGCGCGCATTTAAGTCGGTTGGAGGTACACCGATTTTTTTCAAAAAAGGCTTAGGCAGTAAGTTATGGGATGAAGATGGTCGCGAATATATCGATTACATCAATTCCTGGGGCCCTATGATCTTGGGTCATGCACACCCTCAAGTGCTAAAAGCCGTTCAAGAAGCATCATTCGATAGTTTGTCATTTGGCGCACCCACAAAACGCGAGCTCGAGATGGCGGAATTACTCGTAAAACTGATGCCTAGTATTGAACAAGTGCGACTTGTGAGTTCAGGGACTGAAGCTACCATGAGTGCGATTCGTGTGGCACGCGGATTTACGAAACGTGACACGCTCGTTAAATTTGAAGGTTGTTACCATGGTCATGCCGATGCATTATTAGTGAAAGCCGGTTCAGGACTTTTAACCTTTGGAGAACCAAGTTCCGCTGGCGTTCCAGAGGATGTGGCAAAGCATACATTGACGCTTCCTTATAACGATGTAGAGGCACTCAAAACACTTTTTAAAGAAAAAGGGGACTCGATCGCGACTGTCATTATTGAGCCAGTGGTTGGTAATATGAATTTGATTATTCCGCACATGGAATTCTTAAAAACACTTCGCGAATTATGTACCAAACATGGTGTCGTGCTTATTTTTGATGAAGTGATGACTGGCTTCAGAGTGCATTTAGGCGGTGCACAAGCGCTCTTCGGTATCACGCCTGATTTGACAACATTAGGAAAAGTGATTGGCGGTGGTTTACCCGTGGGTGCTTTTGGCGGACGACGCGACATTATGCAATGTTTAGCACCTTTAGGCCCTGTCTATCAAGCAGGCACATTGTCTGGAAATCCTGTGGCAGTAGCGGCAGGACTTGCAACATTGAAACTCGTACAAGCACCTAATTTCTATGAAGCTTTAACTAAAAAAACCAAATCACTGGTAGACGGTTTAACCAAGGCCGCTCACGATTTGAATGTGAAGTTTAGTGCGCAATCAGTGGGTGGTATGTTTGGTATTTACTTCAGTGAAAAAGCACCCTCAAGCTTTGATGAGATCATGAAGAGCAATAAAGATCAGTTCAATCAATTCTTCCATCACATGTTAACGTCTGGCTTCTACTTTGGCCCATCTGCATTTGAGGCGGGCTTTGTGTCGCAATCACACTCAGATGAGGATATTCACCAGACGATTGAAGCCGCAAAAGAAGTTTTTCAAGTCCTTAAATAAGCTCAATAATTGTTGAATTACAAGGCGTTAGGCTTTATTATTGAAGGTTCCGTTTAATCTTTTTAATGTAGTTTATGACTCAATTCGAAAGACCTGAGCAACAAGGTCTCTATAACCCTAAAAATGAGCATGATGCCTGTGGCGTCGGCTTCGTGGCTAATATCCATGGCACCAAAAGTCACACCATTGTGGCACAAGGACTACAAATATTAACCAACTTAACGCATCGTGGGGCTACAGGTTACGACCCAAAACTAGGTGATGGTGCTGGTATCCTCATTCAAATGCCAGACGGCCTCATTCGAGATGAAGCCAAAAAACTATCGATTGATTTACCCGCTTTAGGTCAATATGCATGCGGACTTATTTTCTTTCCACAATCAAATGCGCATCGTAATCAATGTGAAAAGATCGTCACCGACATTATCAAAGAAGAAGGCCAAACTTTTTTAACTTGGCGTGATGTACCGACCAACAATTCCAATATCGCAGATGCTGCGAAAGCGCTAGAACCTAAAATCAAACAGGTCATTATTGCTCAGGGCAAAGATACCAAAGATCAAAACCATTTCGAACGAAAACTTTTTGTTATTCGTAAACGTATTGAACATAGCGTTAAAAAATTAGGACTTGATGATCCTGCACAATTTTATATCCCATCACTTTCAAGTCGCACGATTGTTTATAAAGGCATGCTCCTTGCAAACGAAGTGGATACCTATTACCCAGATTTAAAAGATGAGCGCGTGACGTCTGCGTTAGCTTTAGTGCATCAACGTTTTTCAACCAACACATTTCCAGCTTGGGATTTAGCTCATCCATTTAGAATGATTGCGCACAACGGAGAAATTAATACCGTACAAGGCAATGTGAATTGGATGCGTGCACGACATGAAAGTATGCAATCTGAATTGTTGGGTGATGACCTAGAAAAATTATGGCCACTCATTGTCGAAGGCCAATCCGACTCGGCATGCTTTGATAATTGTCTAGAATTATTAGTCGCTGGTGGTTATAGTCTTCCGCACGCAATGATGATGTTGATTCCTGAAGCATGGTCGGGTAACCCTATGATGGATGAAGACCGCCGTGCCTTCTATGAATATCACGCGGCACTCATGGAGCCATGGGATGGCCCAGCCGCTGTCGCATTTACTGACGGCCGTATGATTGGGGCTACCTTAGATCGAAACGGATTACGTCCCGCACGTTACTTAATGACCGATGACGGTGTCGTCATGATGGCATCCGAAATGGGTGTGCTCCAATTTCCACAAGAAAAAATTATTAAGAAGTGGCGATTGCAACCAGGCAAGATGCTTCTGATCGATACCGAATCAGGTCGCATCATTGATGACGAAGAAGTGAAAAAAGAATTAGCAACTCATAAACCTTATCGCCAGTGGATTGATAGCTCACGTTATTTCTTAGGCGACTTCCCAAAAACAAATAGCAAAGTAGATCTCAAAGAAAATCTTCTCGATACACAACAAAGCTTTGGTTACACGCAAGAGGATATTAAATTCATCTTGCAACCTATGGTGGCAAACGGTGAAGAGGGTTCAGGTTCGATGGGGAACGATGCAGCGCTTCCAGTACTTTCCAAAAAACCAAAACTTATTTATAACTACTTCAAACAATTGTTTGCACAAGTCACCAACCCGCCGATCGATCCGATTCGTGAAGAGTTAGTGATGTCACTCGTGACATTCATTGGACCCAAACCTAATTTATTGGCGATTGATGAAACAAAACCCACGACTCGTCTTGAAACAAGTCAGCCTGTGTTATCACTCGACGACCTAGAACAATTAAAAAATATTTCGAAGCTCACCAAAAATGCATACAAGTCTCTAGTGCTCGATATCACATACGATGAAAAGGGTATTAAAAAGGACGACGCATACGGCATGAAAAAAGCGATCGATGTACTTCGTCAAGATGCACATAAAGCGGTGAAGGATGGTTACAACATTTTGATCTTGTCTGATCGTAATCAATCCAAAGATCGCATTGCGATTCCAGCATTGTTAGCCACATCAGCGACACATCAACACTTAGTCCGTGAAGGCTTACGTACCAACACAGGTTTAGTCGTCGATACAGGTTCAGCACGTGAAGTGCATCACTTTGCACTTTTAGGTGGTTATGGTGCTGAAGCGATTTGTCCGTGGTTAGCTTATGAGTCGATGAATGCGATGACCTCTGATCATGAATTGGCTAAAAAGAACTTTATTAAATCAATCAGTAAGGGTCTTTATAAGGTGATGTCGAAGATGGGCATCTCCACTTACCAATCTTATTGTGGTGCGCAAATTTTTGAGGCCGTAGGACTTAATTCTCAACTCATTAACGCCTACTTCAAAGGAACGGCTACAAATGTTGAAGGTATTGGTATCGAAGAAATTGCCGAAGAAACGATGCGCATTCATCAATCGGCATTTGGATCTGATCCTGTATTAGCACATGCATTAGATGCAGGTGGTGAATATGCCTTTAGAATCCGTGGTGAGGAGCATATGTGGACACCGGATTCGATTGCAAAATTACAACACGCGACACGTACCAATCAATACAACACCTATAAAGAATATGCTGCTTTAATTAATGATCAAACGAAACGTCAAATGACATTTCGTGGATTATTTAAATTAAAAACGAATGATAAAGCCATTCCACTCGATGAAGTCGAGTCAGCCAAAGAAATTGTGAAACGTTTTGCAACAGGTGCGATGTCATTAGGATCTATTTCAACTGAAGCACATACGACATTAGCGATCGCAATGAATCGTATTGGCGGCAAATCAAATACTGGTGAGGGCGGTGAGGATGCGAAACGTTTCTTAACACTAGATAAAGATAATACGGTTGCTAACGTCATCGGACTTAATTTAATTGAAAGTGATATTAAACTTAAAAAAGGTGACTCACTTCGTTCTCGCATTAAACAAGTGGCTTCCGGTCGCTTTGGTGTGACAGCAGAATATTTAAGTTCAGCTGATCAAATCCAAATCAAGATGGCACAAGGTGCAAAACCTGGTGAAGGTGGGCAATTACCAGGCCATAAGGTAAGTCCTTATATCGCAAAACTTCGTTTCTCAGTGCCTGGTGTGGGACTTATTTCGCCGCCGCCGCATCATGATATTTATTCGATCGAAGATTTAGCACAACTTATTCATGATTTAAAAAATGCAAATCCAAGCGCAAGTATCTCAGTGAAGCTTGTATCAGAAACGGGTGTAGGAACAGTGGCTGCGGGTGTGGCCAAAGCTAAATCTGATCACATTGTGATCGCAGGCCATGATGGTGGCACAGGTGCTTCTCCTATTTCATCGATTAAACACGCAGGGACTCCTTGGGAAATTGGTTTGGCTGAAACACAGCAAACACTGGTATTAAATCGCTTACGTGGTCGTGTCATTGTGCAGGTCGATGGACAAATGAAAACTGGACGCGATGTAGTCATCGGTGCCTTGCTCGGTGCAGACGAATTTGGTTTTGCAACAGCTCCCCTTGTCGTTGAAGGTTGCATCATGATGCGTAAATGTCACTTGAATACATGTCCCGTCGGTGTGGCAACACAAGATCCAGAATTACGTAAACGTTTTACAGGCCAACCTGAACATGTCGTCAATTATTTCTTCTTTGTGGCTGAAGAGGTGCGCGAATTGATGGCGTCCCTTGGAGTTAGAAAATTTGATGATCTCATCGGTCGTTCGGATTTACTCGATACACAAGCAGGTATTGAGCACTGGAAAATTCATGGACTTGATTTCAGTAAAATTTTCTATCAACCAGCGATCGAAAAAGAAGTTTCACGTCGACATAACGAAGAACAATCACACGGTTTAGAGCATGCGCTTGATAACGAACTGATCAAATTAGCAAAACCTGCATTAGAGAAACGTGAAAAAGTATCGATCAAACTGCCGATCGTCAATACGAATCGAACAGTAGGTACGATGTTGTCACATGAAATTGCAAAACGTTTTGGCCATGAAGGTTTACCGCAAGATACGATTCAAATTACTTTAAATGGAACGGCTGGACAAAGCTTTGCGGCATTCCTAGCGCAAGGTATTTCCATGGAACTGATTGGCGAAGGTAATGACTATGTGGCTAAAGGATTATGTGGTGGCAGAGTTGTCATCAAGCCACCTAAAGCATTTAAAGCCAAGTCACATGAAAATATTA
>JACCDU010770030.1_pt1 | contig 12191 bp, 11 predicted proteins | sample 7446081 | NCBI WGS metagenome assembly JACCDU01 (sample SAMN15323447, study PRJNA562643) | freshwater metagenome | isolation source: river surface water | place: USA:Blue River Watershed | collected 2017-08-17 | reverse complement strand
ATCGAGCAAATGCCCGAGCTGGCCGGCCGCCAGCCCGACTACGTGATGGCCTGCATCGGCGGTGGCTCGAACGCGATGGGCATCTTCCATCCGTACATCAACGTGCCGGGCGTGAAGCTGATCGGCGTTGAAGCTGCCGGCGAAGGTCTCGCCACCGGCAAGCACTCGGCGTCGCTGACTGGCGGTGTGCCGGGTGTCCTGCATGGCAACCGTACTTACCTGTTGCAGGATGCGAACGGGCAGCTCGTCGAGACGCACTCGGTATCGGCCGGCCTCGATTATCCGGGCGTCGGCCCCGAGCATGCATGGCTGAAGGACAGCCATCGCGCCGAGTATGTGAGCGTCACCGATGAAGAGGCGATCAAGGCTTTCCATGATTGCTGCCGCATCGAGGGCATCATCCCGGCACTGGAATCCAGCCATGCGATCGCGTATGCGGTGAAGTTCGCAAAGACGCTGCCGAAGGACAAGCTGATCCTGGTGAACCTGTCCGGCCGTGGCGACAAGGACATGCACACGGTCCAGGAATACGACCGCGCGCACGCCCGATAAGCTACTGCGCGATCAACTTTTCATTTAATTCTTTAGTGAGCTGAGATGTCCCGTATAGACCAGACCTTCGCCGCGCTGCAATCGGAGAAGAAAAAGGCGCTGATCACTTTCATCACTGCCGGTGATCCGGCGCCAGCGCTCACCGTGCCGCTGATGCATGCGATGGTGAGCAGCGGCGTCGACATCCTCGAACTCGGCGTGCCGTTCTCGGACCCGATGGCCGAGGGCCCGGTGATCCAGCGCGCCAACGAGCGCGCGCTGGCCAAGGGCGTGACCATGCATGACGTGCTCGACTATGTGCGTGAATTCCGCAAGACCGACGCGACCACGCCGGTGGTCCTGATGGGTTATGCAAATCCGATCGAGCGTATGGGCATGCAGACCTTCGTTGATGCCGCAAAGGATGCCGGTGCCGACGGCGCGATCGTCGTCGATTACCCGCCCGAGGAATGCGCCGCGTTTGCCAAAGCACTGCGTGCAGCCGACATGGACCTGGTGTTCCTGCTTGCGCCGACGTCGACCGAGCAGCGCATCCGTCAGGTGGCCGAGATCAGCAGCGGCTTCTCCTACTACGTGTCGCTGCGCGGCGTGACCGGCGCCGGCCACATCGACACCACCGAGGTGGCAGAGCGCATCAATGCGATTCGCCAGCATGTGAAGCTGCCGATTGGGGTCGGCTTCGGCATTCGCGATGCGCAGACGGCGGCTGCGGTCGGTTCGGTGGCGGACGCTGTCGTGATCGGCAGCCGCATCATCCAGGAACTGGAGAACACGCCGGCCGAGAAGGCCGTGGATGCGGTGCAGGCTTTCCTGGCGCCGATCCGCGAGGCGCTGGATACGCCGCCGGCCTGACGCCGTTTGCCTGTGCAGTCGGGCGGGGCCGGATCCGCCCGTAGTCGGCCGCGGTCGCCCGATTTCGCCCGCTGTCGAGCACTGCGGTGTCATGGTCGTTGCTATCCTGGCATCTTCCTGCCGCTGGCCTCCGGCCGCTTCTCCCAGTAAAATGCCAGGTTATTCCGGCGCACCACGCCCGACACGAGAAAGAGAGCCTCCATGAGCTGGCTAGAAAAACTCCTCCCGCCCCGCATCCAGCGTTCCGACCCCAACACCCGTCGTTCGGTCCCTGAAGGCCTGTGGGTCAAGTGCCCGTCCTGCGAGTCCGTGCTGTACCGCACCGACCTCGAATCCAACCAGCAAGTCTGCCCGAAGTGTGATCACCACATGCGCATCCGCGCACGGGATCGCCTCGATGCGCTGCTGGACCAGGAAGGCCGGTACGAGATCGGTCAGGAAGTGCTGCCGGTCGATACGCTGAAGTTCAAGGACAGCAAAAAATACCCGGATCGTCTGAAGCAGGCGCTCGACGCCACCGGTGAGACTGATGCACTGGTCGTGGTCGGCGGCGCGATCATGTCGCTGCCGGTGGTCGTGGCCTGCTTTGAATTCGAATTCATGGGCGGCTCGATGGGCGCCGTAGTCGGCGAGCGCTTCGCGCGCGGCGCGCAGGTCGCGCTGGAGCAGAAGGTGCCGTTCATTTGCATCACCGCCACCGGCGGTGCACGCATGCAGGAAGGCTTGCTGTCGCTGATGCAGATGGCCAAGACCACGTCGATGCTGACCAAGCTGTCCGAGAAGAAGCTGCCCTTCATCTCGGTGCTGACCGATCCCACCATGGGCGGCGTGTCGGCGTCGTTCGCTTTCATGGGCGATGTCGTGATCGCCGAGCCGAAGGCGCTGATTGGTTTTGCCGGCCCGCGCGTGATCGAGAACACCGTGCGCGAAAAACTGCCGGAAGGCTTCCAGCGCTCCGAGTTCATTCTGCAGAAAGGCGCGATCGACATGATCGTCGACCGCCGCAAGATGCGCGAAGAGATCGCGCACCTGCTCGCGCTGCTGCAGAATCAGGCGCCGGAAGTGCTGGCTTGAACCTTTAATTTTCAGAGTTTTTAAAGTCGCTGGGCCCCGGCCTGCGCTGGGGGTGAGGCGGGGGTTTCGCAAAGCATGCTTTGCGTCCGCCGAAGCGCCACGGCGTATTCGCCGTGGCGTGGGCAAGCCACTGCAGCACCAAGCTGAACACTTTCGCGCCCGTTTCAATCGAGCCGCTCTCCTCAGAAGCCCTTCATGCAAGCCCCCACTACGCTCAATGACTGGCTGAACCGCCTCGAATCCATGCACCCGAAGTCCATCGACATGGGCCTCGAGCGCGTGGCTTCGGTCTGGTCGCGGATGCACTTCACGCTGGCCTGTCCGGTGATCACGGTCGGTGGTACCAAGGGCAAGGGCTCGACCTGCGCGATGCTGGAGTCCATCCTGATGCAGGGTGGCTATCACGTGGGCCTGTACACGTCGCCGCACCTGATCGATTTCAATGAGCGGGCGCGCATCGACGGCCAGATGGCGAGCGACGCGCAACTCGTGTCGGCGTTCGAGGCGGTCGAGGCGGCGCGCGGCGACACCTCGCTGACCTATTTCGAATTCAGCACGCTGGCGATCCTGAAGCTGTTTGCCGATGCGGGCCTTGATGCCGTCATTCTCGAGGTGGGGCTGGGCGGCCGGCTGGACGCCGTCAACATCATCGATGCCGATGTCGCGATCGTCACCAGCGTTGACCTGGACCACATGGAGTATCTGGGCGACACGCGCGAGAAGATCGGTTTCGAGAAGGCCGGCATCTACCGGCCGGGCCGGGTCGCGATCTGCAGCGACCCGCAGCCGCCGCAGGCACTGGTCGATCATGCGAATGCGATCGGCGCCGACCTGTGGCTGTTCGGCCGCGACTTCAATTACGCAGGCGACCGCCAGCAATGGAATTACGGCGGCCGCACGATGCGGCGCAATGCGCTCGCGTACCCGAGTCTGCGCGGCGCGAACCAGTTGCTGAATGCGAGCGCCGCGCTGGCCGCGCTGGAGGCGCTGCGTGACCGGCTGCCGCTCGGCGCGCAAGAGGTGCGCACCGGCCTCGTGCTGGTGGAACTGCCGGGGCGTTTCCAGGTGCTGCCGGGCCGTCCGTCCGTGATCCTCGATGTCGCGCACAACCCGCATGCGGCAGCGACGCTGGCCCAGAATCTCGACAACATGGGTTTTCATCCGTTTACCTTCGCCGTGTTCGGCGCAATGGCCGACAAGGACATCGCCGGCCTGCTCGCGCATCTGAAAGACAAGATCGACCACTGGTGCCTGACGGACTTGCCCATGCCACGTGCGGCCACTGCGGTGCAACTGGCGGAAAAGCTGCAACAGGCGGGGATTGCAGACAGCGCCGACGCCGGGGCCGAGCGCAGCGTGCGATGCTTCGACAGCCCGGCTGCGGCCTATGCCGACGCACGGAAGCGTGCCGGTGAGAATGATAGAATTGTGGTCTTCGGATCCTTCCTGACCGTCGCCGGCGTGCTGGCGCTGCAGCGGAAGGCCTGACCACAGGTGCGGATGGCCGCGCAAGGCTGCGGAGCCCGCTGCCATGACCGCGTGACCTCGTCAGTACCCTGAACGCCAAACACGAATTCCTTATGGGCTTGTTCTCGCTCTTCGGCAAAAAAAAGCAGGACACGGACGACGACTTCGACATGCCTGTCAAGCCGCGCCGCCGTGCGAAGGCGCAGGAAGAGGAGCCGCTCGATCCGATGCTGCCGGAGAAGAAGCGCGCACGACGTCGGCTGATTGGCGCCACGGCGCTGGTGCTGGCTGCGGTGATCGGCTTGCCGATGGTTTTCGACACCGAGCCCAAGCCGCTGTCCGACGATGTCGCGGTGCAAATCCCGTCGCGCGAAAAGGCGGGCCCGAATACCAGCACACCGCTGCCCTTGCCGCCGGCGGATCCCCGGTCTGCAGAGCCGGCAAACAGTGAAGCGCCGAAGCAGGACACACCAAAGCAGGACACATCAAAGCAAGAGGTATCCAAAGCCGAGCCGCCGAAACCGGAAACAGCGAAGGCCGAGCCCGTGAAGGCTGATGCGGCGAAGCAGGATGCAGTCAGGCATGACGCCGCGAAGGCGGATGCGCACAAGGCTGACGAGCACAAGAGTGGCGATCACAAGACCGACGCACACAAATCCGATACCCACAAGGCCGACAACCATAAGGCCGACAACCACAAGGCCGACAACCAAGCCGACAAGGACAAGGGTCGCTATGTGGTGCAGGTGGCTGCAGTTGCCAACAAGGCCAAGGCCGAAGAATTGCAGAACCGCCTGAAGAAGGCCGGCATCAAATCGTATTCGCAGAAAATCAGCACCAGGGATGGCGAGCGCTTCCGCGTCCGTGTCGGCCCGTTCGGCTCACGCGATGAAGCGGACAAGATGCGCAGTCGTCTCGGCAAGATGGGCCTCACGGCCGTGTTGCAGCCAGCCTGAGCGGGTTCAGCAAGCGATTCATGTTTTTCGGCCCCGACGAGCAGGGGCCGGCAGTTTTTTGAAGGAGTCCACCCATGTGTGGCATCGTTGGCGTCGTTTCCCACAGCCCGGTCAACCAGCTGATCTATGACGCACTGCTGCTGTTGCAGCACCGCGGACAGGATGCAGCCGGCATCGCGACCAATCATGGTTCGACTTTCAGCATGCACAAGGCCAATGGCCTGGTGCGTGATGTTTTCCGTACCCGCAACATGCGCTCGCTGCCCGGCAACAGTGGTATCGGCCAGTGCCGTTATCCGACGGCCGGCTCGTCCAGCGAAGAAGAGGCGCAGCCGTTCTATGTGAACGCGCCGTTCGGCATCACGCTCGCGCACAACGGCAACCTGACCAATGCCGCGCAGCTGAAGCTGGAGATGTTCAAGAACGACCGTCGGCACATCAACACCGATTCCGATTCCGAAGTGCTGCTGAACGTGCTCGCGCACGAGATCCAGCAGTGCACCACTGGCCTGTCGCTCGACCCGGGCACGATGTTCAAGGCGGTACAGGCATTGCACAAGCGTGTGCGCGGCTCCTATGCGGTGGTGGCGCAGATTGCCGGCCATGGCTTGCTGGCCTTCCGTGATCCTTACGGCATCCGTCCGCTGTGCATCGGTTTCAACGACACCGACAAGGGTCCCGAGTATGTGATCGCCAGCGAGTCGGTCGCGCTCGAAGGTCTGGGCTTCCACTTCCTGCGTGATGTGATGCCGGGCGAGGCACTGTTCATCGACAACGATGGCAAGCTGTACAACCAGCAGTGCGCGGACAACCCGTCATTGAACCCGTGCGCATTCGAGTTCGTCTACCTGGCACGCCCGGACTCGGTGATTGATGGCGCCTCGGTCTATGCGAGCCGTCTGAAGATGGGTGAGCACCTGGCCGACAAGATCCGCCGCGAGATCACGGACGGCGACATCGATGTCGTGATGCCGATCCCGGATTCGTCGCGCCCGTCCGCGATGGAACTGGCGCTGAAGCTGAACCTCACGTTCCGCGAAGGCTTCATCAAGAACCGCTACATCGGCCGCACCTTCATCATGCCGGGGCAGGGCGTGCGCAAGAAGTCGGTGCGCCAGAAGCTCAATGCAATCAGTTCCGAATTCAAGGGCAAGAGCGTGCTGCTGGTCGATGACTCCATCGTGCGCGGCACGACCAGCCGCGAGATTGTGCAGATGGCGCGCGACTCGGGCGCGAAGCGCGTGATCTTTGCTTCTGCTGCGCCGCCGGTGAAATTCCCGAACGTGTACGGCATCGACATGCCGACCCGCAGCGAGCTGATCGCCTACGGCCGCACCGAAGAAGAGGTGTGCCGCGAGATCACCGCCGATGCGCTGGTGTACCAGGATATCGACGCGATGAAGCAGTCGATCATGGACGTGAATCCCTTGCTCAAGCGCTTCGAGGCGTCGTGCTTTGACGGCGACTACATCACCGGCGATATTTCGCCGGACTATCTGGATCGCATCGAGTATGTGCGCGCCAACCCGAAGCCGGTGGCCGAGGACGCCGTGCGCACTCAGCTCAACCTGAACCTCGCGCGTGTCGACTGAGCGATGCATTGCATCGTTCATGATCGTCCATGACCGTCGATGACTGACAAAAAGACCTACGGATTCACCACCACCGTGCTGCACAGCGACCGGCAGAAGCCGATCGAGCATGGTTCGTTGCACAAGCCCATCCACACCGCGGTGGCGTTCGGCTACAAGGACGCGCGCGAACTGGCCGAAGTCTTCCAGGGCAAGAAGCCCGGCTACCGTTACGGTCGCCAGGGCAATCCGACCGTGTCGGCGCTGGAAGACAAGATCACGCGCATGGAAGACGGCATGGCGACGCTGTGCTTTGCGACCGGCATGGCCGCCGTCGGCGCGCTGGTGCAGGGTCTGCTGCGCGCTGGTGACCATGTGGTGTCGTCGGCCTTCCTGTTCGGGAACACCAACAGCCTGTGGCAGACGGTGGCGCAGCAGGGCATGCCGGTGTCCTTCGTCGATGCGACCGATGTCGCGCATGTCGAGGCGGCGCTGCAGCCAAACACACGGATGGTGTTCGTCGAGACCATCGCGAACCCGCGCACGCAGGTCGCGGATCTGGAGCGCATCGGCGCGCTGTGCCGCGAGCGCGGCATTTTGTACGTGGTTGACAACACGATGACCTCGCCCTACCTGTTCCGTCCGAAAGCAGTCGGTGCGGGCATCGTGATCAATGCACTGACCAAATCGATCGGCGGCCACGGCAATGCGCTCGGCGGCAGCCTGACCGACACCGGTCTGTATGACTGGACCCACTACCCGAACATTGCCGAGAGCTACAAGCGCTTCGATCCCAAGGTCTGGGGCATGGCGCAGTTGCGCGCGAAGGGCTTGCGCGATTTCGGCGCCGCGCTCGGCCCGGAAGCGGCGCACCACCTGTCGGTGGGTTCGGAGACCATGGCCTTGCGCATCGAGCGTGAATCATCGAATGCGCTGGCGCTGGCGCACATGCTGTCCGAAGACCCGCGCGTGGCGGCCGTCTATTACCCGGGCTTGCCGTCCCATCCTCAGCATGCGATCGCGGCGTCGCTGTTTCGCGCATGCGGCGGCCTGTTCAGCTTCGAGCTGAAAGAGGGCATGGATTGCTTCGATTACCTGAACCGCCTGAAGCTGGCCGTCCCGGCCAGCAACCTCGGTGACGTACGCACGCTGGTGATACCGGTCGCGCACACCATCTTCCACGAGATGGGCCCGGCGCGCCGGGCCTCGATGGGGATTGCGGAATCGCTGATCCGCGTGTCGGTTGGCATCGAAGACACCGAAGACCTGGTGGACGATTTCCGTCAGGCGCTCGACGCCTGAGCCTGCGTTTCATGCCAGCCCAAGTGCAACGCCGAGGCCTGCCGCCGCGCTTGCACCAGAGTGTGCGGCAGACCAGCGCCGGATCAGCGCTCAGGGGCCCAGCGTGCGTGCCGCGCGCCGACTGAAATAACTGACGCCGTCCGGCATCTCGAAGCGCGCGAGGCGATCGAGCAGCGCGTCCGGCTCGCTGTCCTCCAACAATAGCGCGCGATGCTCGCCGCGCAGATAACCCGCCTCCTGCTGCTTGTCGAGGAAGCGCAGCAAGCCATCATAGAAGCCGTTCACATTCAGCACGCCGACCGGTTTCGCGTGATAGCCGAGCTGCAGCCAGGTCATCACCTCGAACAATTCTTCCAGTGTGCCGATGCCCCCGGGCAGCGCGATGAAGCCGTCGGACTTTGCAGCCATCAGCGCCTTACGCTCATGCATGTCCTTCACCACATGCAGCTCGGTCAGCTGTTCGTGGCTGACCTCGGCCGATACCAGCGCGGCCGGTATCACGCCGGTCACGCTGCCGCCGGCCGCCAGCACTGCATCGGCAATGATGCCCATCAGTCCCACATGCCCGCCGCCATACACGAGCGCAATGCCACGGTCGGCCATCCGTATGCCCAACGCACGGGCGGCCGCCGCGTGCGCGGGGTCGTGACCGGTGGAAGAACCGCAATAGACGCAGAGTGCGCGCAGCTTATCGTTCATGCGCCGATCATAACTGATGGGATGACCTCTCAGTCGGGCGGCAGCAACACATCATCGATTGCATGGATGATGCCGTTGTCGGCCGCAAGGTCACTTTCGGTCACGCGCGCGCCATTCACCGTCACCATGCCATTGTCCGAGGTCAGCTTCAGTGGCTGCCCCTCGTTGCTGCGCACCGGGCCGGGCTTGACCTCGGCCACCTTCAGGCGGCCGCTGACGATGTGATAGCGCAGCACACGCGCCAGCTGCTCCGGGTCCTTCAGCAGCGCCTGCCACTGGCCGTCGGGCAGCTGGTCGATCGCGCTGTCGCTGGGGATGAACAGCGTGTAGGGGCCGTCGGCCTTCAATTGCCGGGTCAGGCCCGCGATCCGCACCGCATCGACGAAGTTGCGGAACGAGCCGGCGCGGCGCGCGGTGTCCAGTAAGTCCTCCGCGTGGGCCGTGGGCGCGGCGACCGCCAGTGCAACGCTGAGCACCAGACCAGGGAGCAGGCGCAGGGGAAGGTTCAGGGGAAGTTTCAGGGGCAGGGGAAATGTCAGGGGAAGCTTCACCGGAAACCTCACCGGCCGTCTGTCGGGAAGCCGGGCGGGAAGCCGGGCGGAACGGCTCGGGGCCAGCCGAACCCGCCGCAGCCGATCGGAGAAAATTTTGCTCGGGGAAACTGTCATCTTTCGGTCATTGCCTTAACAATAAGGCCTGCATCCCTGATTCGGCTGCCGTATAATCGCCAAAGTTCAAAACCGTGTAGCCTTTTTCCTAACTAATGAGTACGGAACCCAAACTCTCGTTCAAGCAGCAACAATTGATCGTTCGAGAGAATGCGATCGTCGACGCGACCAATACCTTGCTCGCGAAGAAAGGCTACGACCTGATGACGATGGACGAGGTCGCTGCCGAAGTCGGCATTGCGAAGGCCAGTCTGTACAAGCATTTCCCGTCGAAGGAAGCACTGGCCGCAGCGGCGATGATCCGCTTGCTGGAAAACACGCTCGCGTTCGTGCGTGGTTTGCCGGTCAATGTGTCTGCGATCGAGCAATTGAAGTCGGTGCTGAAGTGGGCGCTCGAGACGCGCATGAAAGGTGGCTTGCCGACCTTGCCTGCCGAGAACAACAGCCTGCGTGATGCGCTGTTGAACAACCCGCGCTACATCAGCCGCCTGATGGACCTCAACGAGTTGATGGGCGAGCTGATCGAAAAAGCGCGCGGCGAGGGCGCGATCCGCGCCGACCTGCCGACCGATGTGGTGCTGTTTACGGTCTATGCGCGTTCCTGCGATCCGACTGTCGATTACCTGCGCCTGAACGAACAATACGATGACGACAAGGTGGTCGACTTCATGCTGTCGACCTGCTTTGACGGACTGAAATAATTTCCCGTATCACCCTGTCGAGCACGACAGGGTCGAATCCCAGCGCGACATGGCCCACGAGGTCGAGCGCGACATGCGCTGCTCCCGGCAATACCGCAGACTGCTGTGGCGACACGATGTTGTCATGCCGTGACCAGATCGACAGTATCCGTTGCCGCAGTGCCGGCGTCTCCGATGCGGCGAGCCGGTTCAGCCATGCATCGGCATCGTTACCGGGCGGCACCATTTGTCGCGCATTGCGCCCGGCGCCATAGCTGGCCAGCCAGCTGCCGAAGTGCGGCGTGCCGAGCGTGATCACGCGCGCGACGCGCGTCGCACCGACGCTGCCATGGCGGCGCATCCATGCGCGCGCCGCCAGGCCGCCCATGCTGTGACCGACGACGATCAGCTGTGTGGCGCCGGTCGCATCGCACAGCAGCCTGGCCTGCGCATCGATCAGGTCTGCATAGTCATCGATGCTGCCCAGTACCGGTTCGAGATCGATGCTCGCGTGGCTGATGCCGCTTGCGCGCAGTCGTGCCGACAGTGGTCGCCAGAAGCCGCTGTTGGCGCCAAAGCCATGCAGCAGCAAGACCGGATAGCTGCGGTCTTCTGGCAGCGCGATCAGCCTTGGCCGTGCGAACGGGAACAACAGGAACCAGCAGCGCATGCTGCAGATGAATTCCTGCACGATGCGCGCTGCCAGCGGCAGCAGCGGCGCGCGCGAGCCATCGCCCATGCGCTGGGTCAGTGCACCCGATAACACGTAGTTGTTGACGATGATGGCTGCGCGCAGCGAGGTCAGCAGTGCGGCGCTCGCCAGCACGGCCAGCGGTGCCGACGAGATCAGTGCGACATGCAGCAACAGATAACTCAGCGCAACCAGCGTCGCCAGCTGCAGCAGGATGACAAAGCGCGTAAGGGTCGCAATCACGCGCGATGCAGCACCACCCGCGTGCCGGCCAGTCGGTCATGCAGGAACTGGCGGTCGCTGTGCAGCTTCGAGGCCAGCGCCCACAGCAGCACATTCAGCGCCGGCAGCAGCAACAGCATCCAGCCTTGCGCGCCGATCGCGCGCGCCAGCGCAAGCCCCGGCAGGAACCAGCCCCAGGCCATCAGGTAGCGCACCAGCGCCCGGCGCCAGGTGATGGTCTGGCCATCGAGCCCGATCACGCGGATGCGCCAGGTCTTCATCGCCAGCGTTTGTCCGCCATGGGTCCAGAACCAGCCGAAATACACGCCCAGCACCACGAACAGCCAGTCCTGTAGCGCATCGCGCAGGTACAGCGCATGGCGTTGCTGCAGCAGGGTCGAGAACAGCCAGGTGGCGAGGAACAGCACGCCGAACAGCAGCATCGCCTCGTACACCATGCACAGCAGCCGGTTTTTCAGCGGCGCCGCGGTTTCCGCGGCGGGATCGGGGGTGGGCGGCGGGGTGTTGGTCACGATGGTGGGGTGGTGCGATCAGAGACCGGCATTGTAAGCGCTTGCGCTGCCAGCCCGGCATTCGTGCGCCGCACCGCACCGCCAGAAGCCGCCAGATCGGCCCAAAACGATTGATTTCATTGGCTTTTTCCAAGATTTTCCTTGACCTTGCTGCTGCAACGCATTAACGTTACGTTCCCCTCGCTACCGCGAGGGGTATTTTTTGGCGTGGTCCGGCCGGCGCATGAGGCCGCCAGACAACCGCCTCTTTCATCTGAAAGCTGTTTGTTCTAGCCCACGCCACAAGCGTGAGGAAACGTGAACCTGCAACTCCAACGAAGGCTGAACGAGTCGCGTTGAGCGTCGGTTTGAAATGCGCTGTAGTGCGCAGGACGGATCGGCGTGACCGCACAAAGAAGGGACGCCATCAGCGAGTGCATGCGAGCGCTTCCGCAGGGGAGAACATCCGATCAATTTCCCAATGGGCCTTGAAAGGACGTAGCATGAGTTCCGAAATCACCGGCGCCGACATCGTCGTGCGCTGTCTTGCCGAAGAGGGCGTCGACCATGTGTTCGGCTATCCCGGCGGCGCAGTTCTCTATATTTACGACGCGATATTCAAGCAGGACAAGTTCCAGCATATCCTCGTGCGTCATGAGCAGGCAGCGATCCACGCCGCCGATGCGTATTCGCGCAGCTCGAACAAAGTGGGCGTGGCCCTCGTGACCTCGGGTCCGGGCGTCACCAATGCCGTCACCGGTATTGCCACCGCTTACATGGATTCGATCCCGATGGTGATCATCACCGGACAGGTGCCGACGCATGCGATCGGCCAGGATGCCTTCCAGGAGTGCGACACTGTCGGCATTACCCGTCCGTGCGTGAAGCACAACTTCCTGGTGAAGGACGTGCGCGAACTCGCAGAGACGATCAAGAAGGCGTTCT
>JACCDU010222544.1_pt1 | contig 12191 bp, 7 predicted proteins | sample 7446081 | NCBI WGS metagenome assembly JACCDU01 (sample SAMN15323447, study PRJNA562643) | freshwater metagenome | isolation source: river surface water | place: USA:Blue River Watershed | collected 2017-08-17 | reverse complement strand
GCTGCCAATGAGACATCCTTCGGGAGCGTAACTTCAGAAACTGATTTTCCAACACATTTTGAATTATCAGGTAGCGTGATTTCTACAAGGTTCGCTTCACCAGATTTAATGGAAAACAGTCTCACTACATCACCAACGCTTACAGCCTCTTCAACGAGCGCTGCAATAATTCTCGGCGTTGAAACTGCTACATCAACTCCCCAAGAGGAATCAAAGAGCCATTCATTTTTAGGGTGATTAACTCTTGCTACGACACGCGGTACTCCATATTCAGTTTTGGCGAGAAGCGATGCCACTAAATTAACTTTGTCATCACCAGTTGCTGCAACCAATACCTGACATTGATCTAGTCCTGCTTTATCAAGCGTTGTAATTTCACAAGCATCTGCAAGCAGCCACTCGGCATTCGGGACGCTCTCCATCTTGAGCGCTTTTGGATTTTTATCAATCAGTAAAACTTGATGTCCATTACCCAGCAATTCTCTTGCGATTGCTCTTCCTGCATTGCCAGCACCTGCTATCGCAATCTTCATTAATTGCTCCTAGGGGGATTTGCTAGCGATTCGCTAATTTGTGAGAGCTCTGCATCGCTCGAAAGCACATATAGCACATCGCCCTCTTGCAAAACTGTGTGTTCATCAGGAATCAAACCTTCACCGAGGCGCGTAATGAAAGCGACGCGAGCCTTGGTTAACTCTTCAATTATTAATACGGGATTTCCGTACCAGTCGCTATGGAGATGTACCTCAGAAAGTTGAACCTTTCCTGACGCATCTTGCCATTCTGATTTTGCACCGGAAGGAAGAATTCTTCGCATTATTTGATCAGTGGTCCAGAGGACAGTTGCGACTGTAGGAATACCAAGTCGTTGATAAATTTCTGCTCTACCTGGATCGTAAATTCGTGCCACTACATTCTTAACACCATAAGTTTCACGTGCGACGCGCGCAGCAAGAATATTTGAATTATCACCATCAGAGACGGCTGCAAATGCATCAGCTCTTTCAATCCCTGCTTCTAGTAAGGTATCTCTATCAAAGCCAATTCCGGCAACAGTCAAACCATTAAAGTCGGCGCCAAGTCTTCGAAAAGCCTCACGATCTTGATCGATAACGGCGACTGAATGACCTAGATTTTGAAACTCCCTCGCCAGAGTGGAGCCAACGCGCCCGCATCCCATAATCACGATGTGCACAATGAGAGAATTTACACCTTAAATAGCTGCTCTAACTAATCCACGCTTGAAAGGCAGAAAAGTGAATATTGGCGAAGAAATGATCGTTGATATTCAAGCGATTGCACATGGTGGACACTGTGTAGCGCGATATGAAGGCAGAGTAATTTTTGTCCGTCACTCGATACCAGGTGAGAAAGCAAGAATAAGAATCACAGGTTTAACCAAGAATTTTGCACGAGCAGATGTGATTGAAGTTTTAGAAAGTTCTCCTGACCGAATAGCTCCAAAATGTAAATTTGCTCATAGTGATGGTTGTGGCGGTTGCGATTTTCAACATATAAAGCCGGCTAGACAAAGGTCCCTAAAAGCAGAGATTATTACAGAGCAATTTCGTCGCCTTGCAAAAATTGATTTGTCGATTGCGGTTGAGGAAGTATCTCCCGTATTTGCATGGCGAACTAGGATGGAATTTACAGCCACCGCAAATCGAAGAGCAGGCTTATTCAAATCTAGAAGTAATGAATTGATTGAGATTGATAGATGTGAAATCGCTGATGTAAAAATTGATTTTGAGAAGATGAACCAACTCAAGGCGCCGGCGGATAAGAAAATTCACGCGATTGTCGATAGCAGTGAAACGGCTAGTTATTTTGTTGAAAACCGAGAAGACTTCAAATTAGTTAAACAGACTGTTGCCGGCTTTCACTTTGAGATTTCTCCGGAAAGTTTCTGGCAGAGTCATGTGCGAGCTCCGGAACTCTTAACTGAAGTTGTCGCTACTTTTTCAGAGTTTCGTAGCGCCGATCATGTCTTTGATCTTTATTCTGGAGTTGGATTATTTGCAGTACCGGCGATTTCGGCCATTGGAGCAGCTGGTCGAGTAACCATGATTGAAGAATCAATTTCGGCAACGACGGATGCAAGGCGGATATTTGCAAATGATGTGAATGTGGAAATTCTCCAAGGTAGAGTCGAAAAGTTATTATCGAAATTCATGCGTGCGGATGTTGTGATTGCGGATCCGCCTCGTACCGGCGCCGGGGAGAAAGTTTTAGGAGAGATAGTTCGTTTGGCCCCGAGAACTTTGGTCTATGTTGCGTGCGATCCAGCCGCGCTAGCCAGAGATACTTCTACACTCATAAAAGCTGGCTATAAATTGGATGCAATACGAGCTTTCGACCTATTTCCAATGACACAGCACATGGAAGTTGTGGCGAGGTTCATTAAGTAGCCCTGACTTGGCTCTCACCTCCATCCAGTTAAGATTGGGATGTGAGCAACGATTCCTTTAAAGCACGTAAGAAACTAGAAGTTGCCGGCAAAAGCTATGAGATTTTTGATATCACCAAACTAGAGGGATCAGCAACACTTCCATTCTCTCTCAAGATACTCCTTGAGAATCTACTTCGTACCGAAGATGGCGCAAATATCACTGCTGAACAGATAAAGGCGTTAGCCAGTTGGAATCCTGAATCTAACCCCGATACAGAAATTCAATTCACTCCTGCAAGAGTGATCATGCAGGATTTCACTGGAGTTCCATGCGTGGTTGATCTTGCAACTATGAGAGAGGCCCTGGCAGAACTTGGCGGCGATCCGGCAAAGGTAAATCCATTAGCTCCAGCAGAACTTGTAATTGATCACTCCGTTATTGCCGATAAATATGGCACTTCATCTTCGTTTACCGAAAATGTTGATATTGAATATCAGAGAAATACTGAGCGATATCGATTCCTTCGCTGGGGTCAGACTGCATTCGATGAATTCAAAGTTGTCCCGCCCGGTACTGGAATTGTCCATCAAGTAAATATTGAATATTTAGCTCGAGTAATCATGACTCGCGAAGTCAATGGCACGCTTCGTGCTTATCCGGACACCGTTGTCGGAACTGATTCGCACACAACTATGGTCAATGGATTAGGAGTCCTTGGTTGGGGAGTTGGTGGAATCGAGGCGGAGGCAGCGTTACTTGGACAACCAGTTTCAATGTTGATTCCTAGAGTAGTCGGCTTCAAACTTAATGGTGCTTTACCAGCTGGAACTACTGCTACAGATTTGGTTTTGACTATTACTGAAATGCTGCGAAAGCATGGCGTTGTCGGAAAATTTGTGGAATTTTATGGACCAGGTGTCAGCGCATTGCCCATGGCAAACCGAGCAACCATTGGAAACATGTCTCCAGAATATGGCTCCACAGTTGCGATCTTCCCAATCGATGAAGAAACCCTTCGCTATCTCGAACTAACAGGAAGAAGCAAAGAACAGATTGAGCTAGTTGAGAAATACGCTAAAGCTCAGAATATTTGGCATGATCCAAATGCAACTCCGAGATATTCCGAACACCTTGAACTAAATCTTGCAGATGTTGTTCCATCAATTGCTGGACCAAAGCGTCCGCAGGATCGTGTTCCTCTTAACGAGGCAAAATCTTCATTTGCAAAATCACTGCCAAGTTATTTGACTGAAAAAACTCATACCGGAGATATTTCAGTCGCTGTTAATGGAAGAGAAGGAAAAGTTTCTAATGGCTCTGTAGTTATTGCATCGATAACTTCCTGCACCAATACTTCAAATCCGAGTGTGATGATTGGCGCTGGTTTATTGGCAAAGAAAGCGGCAGAACGTGGCTTAACAAGTAAGCCATGGGTTAAGACCACTTTGGCGCCTGGATCAAAAGTTGTTACAAATTATTACGATAAAGCTGGATTAACACCCTACTTAGAGAAATTAGGTTTCAATTTAGTTGGCTACGGTTGCGTCACATGTATTGGAAATTCTGGACCTCTTCCACAAGAAGTTAGCAAAGTTGTTAATGAAAATGATCTTGCTGTCGCTGCAGTTCTATCTGGAAATAGAAATTTTGAAGGCAGAATTAGCCCAGATGTAAAGATGAATTACCTGGCATCGCCTCCACTAGTTGTTGCATACGCACTGGCAGGATCTATGAACCATGATTTTAGTAATGATTCGCTAGGGAAAGATCAGAATGGAAACGATGTTTTTCTTAAGGATATCTGGCCATCTCAAAAAGAGATTCAAGATGTAATTGACTCGGTAATTTCCTCAGAAATGTTCCGTAAAGATTATGCCAGCGTATTTGATGGCGACCAACGTTGGACTTCCTTAGATACACCAACTGGAAAGATTTTTGAGTGGGATGCAAAATCTACTTATGTAAGAAAACCTCCTTACTTTGAAGGTATGCCACGCCAGCCAAAGCCAGTCACAGATATTTCTGGCGCACGAGTACTTGCAAAACTTGGTGACTCGGTTACAACCGATCACATTTCACCTGCTGGTTCAATTAAACCTGATTCGCCTGCGGGTAAGTATCTCCAGGAACATGGAGTTGCAAAAGCTGATTTCAATTCTTATGGGTCGCGACGCGGCAATCACGAAGTAATGATTCGCGGCACCTTTGCCAATATTCGTTTGAAGAATCTCTTGCTAAGTGGTGTGGAAGGTGGCTTTACCAAGAACTTCTTGGCAGGTGGCGAACAAACGACAATTTATGAAGCATCGACGGCATATCAGAGCGCTGGTATTCCACTGATTATTCTTGCTGGCAAAGAATATGGTTCTGGCTCTTCAAGAGACTGGGCGGCAAAAGGAACTGCTCTACTTGGAGTGAAAGCTGTAATTGCTGAATCTTTTGAACGAATACATAGATCGAATTTAATAGGTATGGGCGTTTTACCTTTGCAATTTAATGATGGTGAAACCGCAGAATCACTTGGATTAATTGGCGATGAGACTTTTGACATTCAGGGAGTAACTGAATTAAATAATGGAAAGATTCCATCGACAGTAACCATAATCGCTGGCGATAAGAAATTCACAGCTCGGGTGCGGATAGATACCCCGGGTGAGGCCGACTATTACCGCCACGGCGGAATCATGCAGTACGTCCTCAGATCACTTCTTGGCTAGTTTCTCGTTAACATTAGCGTTATGAGATACCTCGACCGAATCTCCTCACCTTCTGATCTAGCTCGAATGAGTAATTCAGAGTTGATCGAACTTTCGGAAGAGATTCGCGAATTCTTAATTGAAAAGGTATCAAAATCTGGCGGTCATCTTGGGCCAAATCTTGGAGTTGTTGAACTTACTATTGCCGTTCATCGAATTTTTCAATCGCCACATGATGTCGTGGTCTTCGATACCGGACATCAATCATATGTTCATAAGATTCTTACCGGTCGCGCTCCTGGTTTCGAAAAACTAAGACAACGTGGCGGTGCATCAGGCTATCCAAATCGCGGAGAGAGTAAGCATGACGTTGTCGAAAACTCTCATGCATCAACTGCACTCTCTTGGGCAGATGGAATTGCACGTGGCTTCCAAGTGCAAGGAATAAAAGATCGGAATGTTGTTGCCGTTGTTGGCGATGGTTCTTTGACTGGCGGGATGGCGTGGGAAGCCCTCAATAACATAGCCGCCTCTAAGGATCTACCAATTGTAATCGTTGTTAATGATAACGAGCGTTCATATTCGCCAACTATTGGTGGAGTTGCAACTTATCTTTCAACGTTACGTGCTACAAAAGGTTATGAAAAGTTTTTGGATTGGGGTAAGGGCGTTCTTGAACGAACTCCGGTAGTTGGACAACCTATCTACGAAACTCTTCATGGTATGAAAAAGGGTTTGAAAGATATCGTCGCACCACAAGGAATGTTTGAAGATTTAGGACTTAAATATATTGGCCCAGTTGATGGACATGACATCGCTGCATTAGAGAAGGCGTTGATACAGGCTAAGAAGTTCTCAGGACCGGTAATTGTTCACGCAATTACGGAAAAGGGTCGAGGCCATGCTCCTGCAATCAATGATGAAGCAGAGAAGTTTCATGCAGTCGGAGTTGTAGACCCGGAGACAGGGGAGCCATTAGCGAAATCGGGGAAAACCTGGACTCAGGAATTCTCTGAAGCGCTAGTAAGTATTGGCCGTGAGAGAAAAGATGTAGTTGCGCTTACTGCTGCGATGCTTGGACCAACAGGATTAGATAAATTCCAGGCCGAATTTCCTGATCGAACTTTCGATGTGGGAATTGCTGAGCAACATGCGACGACATCGGCTGCCGGATTAGCTTTCACTGGTTTACATCCAGTTGTAGCAATTTATTCAACATTCCTAAATCGAGCTTTTGATCAACTTCTTCTTGATGTCGCGCTTCACAAGGCTGGAGTTACATTTGTATTGGATCGTGCCGGTATAACAGGCGATGATGGTCCGTCACATAATGGAATTTGGGATCTGGCTCTTACTGGAATTGTGCCAAGGCTTCATGTAGCGGCACCACGTGATGGTGTTCGCCTCCAAGAATTACTACGTGAATCGATAAATATTAAGGATGCGCCTTCATTAATTAGATTCCCTAAAGGTGCTATTAATCCTGATTTACCTGCATTTGAACGTCGCGATGGCATGGACATTCTCTATCGTGGCGAGAGTCCAGATATTCTCTTAATTGCTGTCGGCGCGATGGCACAGATTGCGGTAGATGCAGCATCCCAGGCTTACCGCGAAGGTGTCGGAGTAACTGTGGTTGATCCACGCTGGGTCAAACCATTACCAATTGATGCTATTGCGAAGATGGCAGATCGTTATTCGCAGGTTGTTGTAATTGAAGATGGCATTTCACATGGTGGCATTGCAAGTTCACTATCTGAATTTTTCCGAGACCGTGAAATAGATATACCAATCCATTCAATTGGCGTTCCGCTTGATTTCTATGAACATGCAAAACGAGCTCAATTGCTAGATGAAATGGGCATCAATGCACAATCTGTATCAAGACAGCTTGTTACCTGGTTTTCAAAGCGAGCTACGCGAGAAGCGACGCAACTCCGTGTTGATGAAAACGTTGACCGCAAACCGCTTCACTAATTCCTTCTCTATCTAAATAAGGAAGAATTCCACCAAGATGCATCGGCCAACCTGCGCCTAAGAGCATGCAGAGATCAATCTCTGAGGCGGTAGCCACAACGCCCTCATCGAGCATCATCCGCGCCTCTTCGGCAAGAGCCTTAAGCGCGCGAGCACGTACTTCTTCAGCTGTCGATGGCGTAGCGCCTTTCTCTACTAGCGCAAGCGCTTCATTATTTGGAGCTAACTTTCCAGTTTCATCTTTGATGTAGAAAGATTTAACGTTATTTTCTACTAATCGCTGTACGGTAGGAGAGATTCGATACCGTGGTCCTAAGTTTGCATTCAATGTTTTGGCAACATGTAACGCAACACCTGGTCCAACGAGTCCAAATAGTTCTAATGGCGACATTGGGAAGCCCAATGGTCTTAGCGCGCTATCTGCAACGTCGTATGGAGTTCCTTCATCTATCGCATCCGTTACTTCGCCCATAAACCTTGTGAGAAGTCGATTCACAACAAAACCAGGAGCATCTTTACAGATAATCATGGTCTTTTTTAATTCTTTACCAACATTAATTGCCGTTGCAGTTGTGGCATCATCAGTTTTGCTGGTTCGTGCGACCTCAAGTAGTGGCATGATCGCAACTGGATTAAAGAAGTGAAAACCGACAACTCGCTCCGGATGCTGTAATCCTTCGCCCATCTTTTCAACTGATAGTGAGGAGGTATTTGTTGCAAGTATGCATTCAGGGGAGATGATTGCCTCTAGATCTTTAAATAGCTTCTGCTTGATTGAGAGCTCTTCGAAAACAGCTTCAACAATAAAGTCGGCAGAAGCAAAGACATTTTGATCAACTGAGCCAGAAACCAGACCCTTCAAACGTCGAGCGCCTTCTTCATTTAGACGTTTCTTCTCAACCAATTTATCAATTTCACTATGAATCCAAGCGACACCTTTATCAACTCGCGCCTGATCTAAATCGGTAAGTACTACCGGTACCTTCAGGTTTCGAATAAAAAGTAGCGCTAATTGCGATGCCATTAAACCGGCACCGACGATTCCTACCTTGGTAACTTTTCTAGCGAGAGCTGCTTTCGGAGCGCCCTCAACTTTCTTTCGCTTCTTTTGGATGAGATTGAATGCATAAAGTGAGGCGCGAAGTGGATTGCTCATGACCAACTGAGCAAGTACTTCATCTTCTGCATCAAAGCCTTGATCCAAGGTGTTGTGCTGGGCAGCAGCAATTAGCTCTAGTGCACGGCGTGGCGATTCAATATCAGCGCCGCCATATTTTTTAGCTACTGCTGCTTTACCGGTTGCAATTGCTCGCTCCCAAGCAGCGTTATCTTTACTATGGTCAACTCGTTCGATTTTCTTTTTGCCATTTAGAATCTCAGCTGCAAATCGAACAGAGTTCTCTAAGAAATCTGCCGGAGCATAAACGGCATCAACTACGCCTAGCGCGAGTGCATCTTTCGATTTCATCATAGTGTTGTTATTTAAAGCATTCTGAATAATCACTTGTACAGCTTTTTCTGGTCCAATTAATTTTGGCAAAATTGTTGCCCCACCCCAACCTGGAACTAAGCCAAGGAAGCACTCTGGAAGCGCTGTAAATGCAGTAGTCGCCAGAGTTCGATAATTACAGTGCAGGCCAATTTCCAACCCACCGCCAAGCGCCAGTCCGTTAATGAAAGCAAAGGTTGGTTTCTTGCTACGCCCTAATCGCTTAAATAGATCATGGCCAAATTTCCCAATCGCAAGCGCCTGCTTAATATCTGTTACAAAAGGTAAACCAGATAGATCGGCTCCAGCAGCGAAGATAAATGGCTTACCTGTAATTGCGATTGCCGCAGCATCGCTTGCTTCTGCGGTTGTTAAGGCTGTATCAATTTCGGCAAGTGATTTCGGACCCAAAGTATTTGGTCTGGTGTGATCCATCCCGTTATCTAAAGTAATTAACGCAAGTTTTCCTGCGAAACCAAATGGCGTCAGATCTACTTCACGCAGTAGCGCCTTAGTTACTACTTCTTCTGGCGCATTAGCAGGTGCTGAAACTTCGCTCATTAACTTGCCTTTCCAGCTTTGTAATTTGGGTTCTCCCAGATAACAGTTCCACCCATTCCTAAACCAATACACATAGTTGTTATGCCGTAACGAACATCTGGTCTTTCTCTAAAGCCTTCTGCCAGATTTAGCATCAATCTAATTCCCGAGGAGGCTAGCGGGTGACCAACAGCTATTGCGCCGCCATAAATATTCACACGGGGATCGTCATCTGCAATGCCGAAATAATCCAAGAAGGAGAGGACTTGAATTGAGAAAGCTTCATTTATTTCAAAGAGTCCAATATCTTCGATAGATAGACCAGCAAGTTGTAGAGCTTTCAGAGTTGATGGAACTGGTCCGTAGCCCATAATTTCAGGTTCTACGCCTGCAAATGCAAAAGTGATTAATTTAGCTTTTATCGGGAGGCCAAGTTCTTTTGCCTTGCTCTCACTAGCGAGGAGCGCTGCGGTAGCGCCATCATTTAAGCCCGCTGCATTTCCTGCAGTTACTCGACCATTCGGTCTAAATGGAGTCTTTAGCGCTGCAAGCGCTTCTAATGTTGTGCCAGGTCTTGGAGGTTCGTCAACTGTTGCAACGCCCCAACCTTGCTCTGCATTTCTTACTGCAACTGGAATTAGATTAGGTTGAATCTTTCCAGATTTATATGCAGCCTCTGTCTTTAATTGTGAGTTAAGTGCGTATTTATCAGCACGCTCTTTAGTTAAATGTGGGAATTTGTCATGCAATCGTTCTGCAGTATTTCCCATTGATAATGCATCGGTATCTACTATTTTCTCTGCCAAGTAACGCGGGTTTGGATCCATTCCCTCGCCCATTGGGTGATTGCCCATATGTTCGACGCCGCCTGCAATAGCTAAGTTGTAAGCGCCCATATTGATCGAGCCAGCAAGAGTTGTAACTGATGTCATTGCACCTGCGCACCAACGATCAATTGAATAACCAGGGACGGTATTTGGAATACCAGAAAGAATTGTTGCTGAACGACCAATATTCATTCCCTGATCGCCAAATTGTGTTGCAGCTGCTATCGCTACATCATCGATCTCTGCTGGATTAACTTTTGGATTGCGTTCTAGCAACCCTCTAATGCAACGCACAACGATGTCATCGGCTCGCGTGCCAGCATAAAGACTTCCCGCCTTTCCAAATGGAGTGCGGACGGCATCGACAAGGACTACATTGGTAGAGGTTTTGGCGGTATTCATGAGTCCAACCCTACTCGCCGGTAGCAATAAGGGAAATTACTTGATGGCCGAGGCCAGGTTCTCCTTTACGGGAACTTTGCGGAGGTATAGACCCAGAATTCCGACTAAGTAAGCGCCCCAAACTAGGAACTGGAGCCAGGACATCGTCGTGTCAAAACCAATCGTGCCGGCAAGGAGCGTTGCAATTACGGAGTCCGGCGCCATCCAGCTGGTGACATCCCAAATATAAGAACTCTCGCCTGGCAACCATCCCAATTCTTGGAACTCATGAATGCCATAGGAGAGAACACCCGCTGCGACAACTATTAGAGCGGCACCGGTAATCGTAAAGAATTTCGAAAGATTCAAATTGATTGCTCGACGATAGATCAAATATCCCAAAGCGACAGCCAGAGCTAAACCAACAATTAATCCAATTGTTGCTGGAGTTTTTGATCCAACAGTTCTGAAATTTGAATATACAAATAGCGCCGTTTCCAGACCTTCTCGAGCAACGGCAAAAAATGCTGCCGCGGTTAGAGCAAATGAACCTATAACGGCTGCCTCTTCAACTTTTCCATGAAGTTCCGCGCGAAGAGCGCGAGCAGTTCGCTTCATCCAGAAAACCATCCAAGTCACTAGCGCAACGGCAATAATTGAAGTTGTTCCGGCAAAGAACTCTTCACCTCTTGCAGATAGCTCTCTTGAAGTGAAGGCTAGGAAAAATACGAGTCCTACGCTCAGGGCTAAAGCTGCGCTCACGCCGCTCCAGATTGGCAATAGGAGGTTTCTTCGATTGGTTTTGACCACGTAAGCCACAAGGATGCCGATAATCAAGGCGGCCTCTAAGCCTTCGCGGAGAGCAATCAAGAAACTGCTAAGCATGAGATGGAGCCTACGACCCCCTCTCGAATTACGCAACTCTAATGTTGCGTAATTCCCATCACTCTGCAGGCTCTATGGCTTCTTCTGAATCATCTATCTTCTCCAGCACTAAGGGCTCGTTCTGGCAGAGCGATTCTGCTATCAAGCGTGCACATCTAGATATCTGCCATTGACGTGCGCCCGAAGCACGGAGCTGCTTTTCGACTAACGGCATCAATGCTTCCGGTTCTCGATACTTGGTCTCATGGCCATTGTCGAAGCAGATTCGACGAAGAGTCTCCGGCGTTAGCAGATTCTCAAGGGGGAGCGAGAGATTAACTGCAAGTTCATTGAGGTTGTGGCGAGCATGAGTTAGATGGGCGTGGGCTAAGGGATATTTATCTCGCCAGATCTTGATCGGAGGCAAGCTATCTGATTTTGCGCGCAGTTGCGGCCAATCTTTTTCAAGAAGAGATTTTGCGTTTAAGTAAGCGGTGAGCCAGGTTTCAACATAACTCTGCTGCAGATCGTTTCTGATTTTCATTTTTGCCTCGGGTAAGGCTAGGAATTCATCCTTAGTTTTTACATCTGATTTCGCAAGAGCAATTAATACCGAATCGGATAAGAGTCGACCCGGAGCCAGATCTATTTCGGCGGCAATTTGATCACGTTTATTCCAAAGTTCTCGGATGATTGCCATTTGCGGGCGAGTTCTTATCTGATGCATGCCAGAAGTTCGCCGCCATGGTTCATTTCTAACCTTTACCTGTTGAATTTCAAGTTGCGCTCCAAACTCTTCATTAGCCCAATCCAATTTTCCTTGTGATTCCAATAATTCGAAAACTTTGTCGCGGAGATCAATCAGGACAGCGACATCAAGTGCTGCGTAATCAAGCCATTCAGGACGGAGCGGCCGGATAGACCAATCCACTGCGCTATGTTCCTTTGCCAAGGAAATCTCTAATAAGTTTTCGCAGAGCGGGCCAAGGCCAACTCGTTCGCAACCTGCAATTCTTGCTCCTAATTC
>JACCDU010003894.1_pt1 | contig 12192 bp, 14 predicted proteins | sample 7446081 | NCBI WGS metagenome assembly JACCDU01 (sample SAMN15323447, study PRJNA562643) | freshwater metagenome | isolation source: river surface water | place: USA:Blue River Watershed | collected 2017-08-17 | reverse complement strand
GCTGGTGGCCGGGCTGGCCGGCGCCGGCTGGCTGGGGCGGCGCATGATCGCCCGGCCCGCCGCCGCGCTCGAGTCCGTGGCCGACCGGCTCGCCGCCGGCCACCTGGACGCCCGCGTGGACGAGGGCATCACGGCGCAGGGGGACGAGTTCGGCCACATCGCCGCCGCCCTGAACCTGATGGCGATCCACCTGCAGGCCCGCCAGCGGGACCTGCAGGCCGAGCTGGAGAAGACCCGGCAGGCCCATGCCTTGCTCGACGAGGCGAACCGGACCCTGGAGCACCGCGTGGCGCAGGCGACCGAGGGGCTGCGCCAGTCCAACCGGGAGCTGGAGGCGTTTTCCTATTCCGTCTCGCACGACCTGCGCGCCCCCCTGGCCGCCGTGGCCGGCTTCGCCCGGGCGATGGAGGACCGGCTGCCGCCCGACGCCGATGAGAAGCTGCGCCACTACCTCGCGCGCATCCGGGCGGGGGCGCAGCAGATGGAGGACCTGATCCAGGGCCTGCTGCAACTGGCGCGCCTGGCCCGCGAGCCGATGGAGGCCGCCCCGGTCGACCTGTCCGCGATGGCGCACGACACGCTGGAGTGGCTGCACCTGCAGGACCCCGAGCGGCGCGTGGACGTGCGGGTGGAGCCCGGCCTGGTGGCGCAGGGTGACGCCCGCATGCTGCGCACGGTGATGCAGAACCTGCTGGGCAATGCCTGGAAGTTCACGCTGCCGCGCGAGGCCCCGGTGGTCCAGTTCGGCAGCGAGCCGGGCGCCGACGGGACGGTGTTCTTCGTGCGGGACAACGGCGTGGGCTTCGACATGGCGCAGTCCGCGCGCCTGTTCACCCCGTTCCAGCGGCTGCACGCCAGCGCGGAGTTCCCGGGGACGGGCATCGGCCTGGCAACGGTGCAGCGCGTGGTGGAGCGGCATGGCGGGCGGATCTGGGTCCGTGCGGCCAAGGGCGAGGGCTGCACGGTCTGCTTCACCCTGCCCGGGTCAGCCGCCGATTTGACGTTGACGTAAACGTCAGATGTAATCGCGGTTCCGGGCGGCCGCAGGAGGCCGCCCCCCCCCTTGCCGACCGCACCATGGCCACCACGCCTCCCATCACCTACACCATCAGCGACCTGGCGAACGAGTTCGACCTGACGACCCGCGCCATGCGCTTCTACGAGGACATGGGGCTGCTGCAGCCCCAGCGCACCGGTCCTGGCGGCCGCAACCGCCTGTACAGCGCACGGGACCGCACCCGGCTGAAGCTGACCCTGCGCGCCAAGCGGCTGGGGCTGTCCCTGACCGAGGCCAAGGAGCTGATCGACATGTACGACAGCCCGCGCGACACCGGCCCGCAGCTGCGCAAATTCCTCGACATCCTGGCGCACCACCGCCAGCAGCTGGAGGACCAGCTGTCCGACCTGCAGGCCACGCTGGACGAGGTCAAGGCCCACGAGAAGGAGGCCCGGGCCCTGCTGGCCCGCGCCGGGGGCGGCAGCCGGGCGAGGGCGGGATAATCCGGAGTTGACGTTTACGTAAACGTCAATTCAAATACGGTGCCCGCCAGAACCGATACGAGGAGACACCCGCCCATGAGCCCCCTGCCTTTCCAGCCCCAGGACCCCGCCTTCGAGCCCCGGGTGCGCGCCAGCTTCGACAAGCAGGCGGCCATGGTGACCCTGGGCGCGAGCCTGCAGGGCGTGGAGGCCGGGCGGGTGGTGATCGAGCTGCCGTTCGCGCCGCACATCACGCAGCAGCACGGGTTCGTGCATGGGGGGGTGATGGCCGCGGTGCTCGACTCGGCCTGCGGCTATGCCGCCTCCACGCTGATGCCGCACGATGCGGGCGTGCTGACCATCGAGTTCAAGGTGAACCTGCTGGCGCCCGCGCAGGGCGAGCGGTTCCGCATGGTGGGGGAGGTGGTCAAGCCGGGCCGCACCATCACCGTGTCCGAGGCCAAGGCCTATGCCCTCGACGGGCAGGGCCGCGAGAAGCTGGTGGCCACGATGGGGGCCACCATGATGGTGATCAGCGGGCGCGACGGTATCAGGCACTGACGCCCCCTCACCCCATTTCAATCCACGCACGGGAGACACGCCATGAACCTGCCGGGACTCAATTTCCAGCTCGGTGAAGACATCGACGCATTGCGCGACGCGGTGCGCGATTTCGCGCAGGCCGAGATCGCGCCGCTGGCCGCCGAGGCGGACCGCACCGACCAGTTCCCCATGCACCTGTGGCGCAAGATGGGCGAGCTGGGGGTGCTGGGCATCACCGTGCCCGAGGAGTACGGCGGCGCGAACATGGGCTACCTGGCCCACATGATCGCGATGGAGGAGATCTCCCGCGCATCGGCCTCCATCGGCCTGTCCTATGGTGCGCACTCCAACCTGTGCGTCAACCAGATCAAGCGCAACGGCAACGAGGCGCAAAAGCGCAAGTACCTGCCCAAGCTGATCTCCGGCGAGCACGTGGGCGCGCTGGCCATGAGCGAGCCGGGCGCCGGCTCGGACGTGATCTCCATGAAGCTGCGCGCCGTGGACAAGGGCGGCTACTACGTCCTCAATGGCAACAAGATGTGGATCACCAACGGCCCGGATGCCGACACGCTGGTGGTGTACGCCAAGACCGAGCCGGAGCTGGGCGCGCGCGGCGTGACGGCCTTCCTGATCGAGAAGGGCATGAAGGGCTTTTCCATCGCGCAGAAGCTGGACAAGCTGGGCATGCGCGGCAGCCACACCGGCGAGCTGGTGTTCGAGAACGTGGAGGTGCCGGCCGAGAACGTGCTGGGCACCGTCAACGGCGGCGCGCGGGTGCTGATGTCCGGCCTGGACTACGAGCGCGCGGTGCTGGCGGCCGGCCCGATCGGCATCATGCAGGCGGTGATGGACAACGTGGTGCCCTATATCCACGACCGCAAGCAGTTCGGCCAGAGCATCGGCGAGTTCCAGTTGATCCAGGGCAAGGTGGCCGACATGTACACCGTGCTGCAGGCGGGCCGGTCCTTCTGCTACACCGTGGGCAAGAACCTGGACCTGCTGGGCGCCGAGCACGTGCGCCAGGTGCGCAAGGACTGCGCCTCCGTGATCCTGTGGTGCGCCGAGAAGGCCACCTGGATGGCGGGCGAGGGCATCCAGGTGTTCGGCGGCAACGGCTACATCAACGAGTACCCGCTGGGCCGCCTGTGGCGCGACGCCAAGCTCTACGAGATCGGCGCCGGCACCAGCGAGATCCGCCGGATGCTGATCGGCCGCGAGCTGTTCGCGGAGACGATGTAAAGACCCCGTCATTCCTCCCGGGGAGACTCGGGGAGAATGAGCGCCATGACAAGAGAACTCGAAGACCTGTTTGCCCACAACCGCGCCTGGGCCGCCCAGATGGAGCGCGAGCGCCCGGGCTTCTTCACCCGCCTGAAGTCGCAGCAGGAGCCGCGCTACATGTGGATCGGGTGCAGCGACTCGCGCGTGCCCGCCAACCAGATCACCGGCCTGGACCCGGGCGAGGTGTTCGTGCACCGCAACGTGGCCAACGTGGTGGTGCCCACCGACCTGAACTGCCTGTCCACCATCCAGTACGCGGTGGACCAGCTGAAGGTGGAGCACCTGATGGTGGTGGGCCACTACGGCTGCGGCGGCGTGATGGCGGCGCTGCATGGCACCCGCGTGGGCCTGGCCGACAACTGGCTGCGCCACATCAAGGACGTGGCCAGCATGCACCGGCCGCTGATCGAGTCCACGGACCCCGCCCACCGGCTGGACCTGCTGTGCGAGCTCAACGTGATCGAGCAGGTGGTGAACGTGGCCCAGACCACCGTGGTCCAGGACGCCTGGAAGCGCGGGCAGTCGGTGACGCTGCATGGCTGGGTCTATGGCCTGTCCGACGGCCTGATCAAGGACCTGCACATGACGGTGGACAGTGCGGACGACCTCGAGCGGGTGTACCGCGGCGCCGTCGGTGCCGTGGGCGGGGCCAAGCGGGGCTGAGGCGCCCCGGGGGCCGTGACGGGTGATGCCATGAAGGGAGCCGCATGATGCTGGACCGGGACTGGTGGGAGCTGGCCAGCTACGTGGTGACCGCGCTGGGCCTGCCCGTGGCGCTGTTCATCTTCGCCTGGGAGCAGCGCAAGGAGCGTGACAACGAGGAGGAGGAGGCCTACCAGCTGCTCTCCGACGCGTACAACGACTTCCTGAAGGTGGTGCTGGTGCACCCGGACCTGCAATTGCGCACGGCCACGCCCCTGCCGAACCCGACGCCCGAGCAGGTCGAGCGCATGCTGGTGATCTTCGACATGCTGATCTCGCTGTTCGAGCGCGCCTACCTCGTGGCCTACAAGGCGGACATGTCCGGCACCGAGCGTCGCCGCTGGAACAGTTGGGACGATTACATGCGCGAGTGGTGCCGGCGCGAAGACTTCCGCAACGCGCTGCCGCTGCTGCTGCGGGGCGAGGACCCCGAGTTCCAGGAATACCTGCGCCGCATCGCCCTCGAGGAGAACGGTGCGTCCCCTTCCATCTTGAGACCCTTTGAAGGAGCCCCCCATGCCTGAAGCCATCGTCATCGTCAGCGCCGCCCGCACGCCCATGGGGGCGTTCCAGGGCGATTTCGCCTCGCTGGCCGCCCACGACCTGGGCGGCACCGCCATCCGCGCCGCCGTGGGGCGCGCCGGCATTTCGCCCGACGCGGTGGGCGAGGTGCTGTTCGGCAACTGCCTGATGGCCGGCCAGGGCCAGGCCCCGGCGCGCCAGGCGGCCTTCAAGGGCGGCCTGCCCAAGAGCGCCGGCGCGGTGACGCTGTCCAAGATGTGCGGCTCCGGCATGCGTGCGGCGATGTTCGCCCACGACATGCTGCTGGCCGGCAGCCACGAGGTGATCGTGGCCGGCGGCATGGAGAGCATGACCAACGCGCCCTACCTGCTGCTCAAGGGCCGTGGCGGCTACCGCATGGGCCATGACCGGGTGTATGACCACATGATGCTGGACGGCCTGGAGGACGCCTATGAGCCGGGCCGCTCCATGGGCACCTTTGGCGAGGACTGCGCCGCGAAGTACGGGTTCACTCGCGAGCAGCAGGACCACTTCGCCACCACCAGCGTGCAGCGCGCGCAGGCGGCCACCACCTCCGGCGCGTTTGCCAGGGAGATCACGCCCGTGGTGGTGAAGACCCGCGCGGGCGAGGTGACCGTGTCCATCGACGAGGGCCCGGGCAAGGTGAAGCTGGACAAGATCCCCGGCCTCAAGCCCGCCTTCAAGAAGGACGGCACCATCACCGCCGCCTCCAGCTCCAGCATCAACGACGGCGCCGCGGCGCTGGTGATGATGACCGAGTCCACCGCGAAGCGCCTGGGCTGCCAGCCGCTGGCGCGCGTCGTCAGCCACGCCACCCACGCGCAGGAGCCGGAATGGTTCTCCACCGCGCCGGTGGGCGCCACGCAGAAGGCCCTGGCCAGGGCGGGCTGGAAGGTGACCGACGTGGACCTGTGGGAGATCAACGAGGCCTTCGCCGTGGTGCCCATGGCGCTGATGGCCGAGCTGAAGGTGCCGCACGAGGTGGTGAACGTGCACGGCGGCGCCTGCGCCCTGGGCCACCCGATCGGCGCCTCGGGCGCGCGCATCCTGGTGACCCTGATCCACGCCCTGCAGGCCCGCGGCAAGAAGCGCGGCCTGGCCACGCTGTGCATCGGCGGCGGCGAGGGCACGGCCATGGCCATCGAGCTGGCCTGACCCGCTGGCTGGACGACCGACTGACGCCCTGACCGATGGAACGACTGACCCAGGAAGGCGCCGCGCGATGCTGCTGACCCCCGACCAGGAAATGATCCGCGACGCCGTGCGCGCGTTTGCCCAGGAGCAGCTGTGGCCCCACGCCGCGCGCTGGGACCGCGAGCACCACTTCCCGCGCGAGGCGCACCGGGGCCTGGCCGCCCTGGGCGCCTATGGCATCTGCGTGCCCGAGGAACTGGGCGGCGCGGGGCTGGACTACGTGACGCTGGCCCTGGTGCTGGAGGAGATCGCCGCCGGCGACGGCGGCACCAGCACCGCGATCAGCGTGACCAACTGCCCGGTCAACGCCATCCTCATGCGCTATGGCAACGACGCGCAGAAGAAGCGCTGGCTGGCGCCGCTGGCCCAGGGCGAGCTGCTGGGGGCCTTCTGCCTGACCGAGCCGCACGTGGGCAGCGATGCCTCGGCGCTGCGCACGACGGCGGTGAAACAGGGCGGCGACTACGTGATCAACGGTGTCAAGCAGTTCATCACCTCGGGCAAGAACGGCCAGGTCGCCATCGTCATCGCGGTGACCGACAAGGGCGCGGGCAAGAAGGGCATGAGCGCCTTCATCGTGCCCACGGACGCACCCGGCTACGTGGTGGCGCGCCTGGAGGACAAGGTGGGCCAGCACTCCAGCGACACGGCGCAGATCAACTTCGACAACTGCCGCATCCCGGCGGAGAACCTGATCGGCGAGGAGGGCGAGGGCTACAAGATCGCATTGTCCGCGCTGGAGGGGGGCCGCATCGGCATCGCCGCGCAGAGCGTGGGCATGGCCCGCAGCGCGTTCGAAACGGCGCTGGCCTATGCCAAGGAGCGGCAAAGCTTCGGCACGGCGATCTTCAACCACCAGGCGGTGGGTTTCCGCCTGGCCGATTGCGCCACGCAGCTGGAGGCGGCGCGCCAGTTGATCTGGCATGCGGCCAGCCTGCGCGATGCCGGCAAGCCCTGCCTGAAGGAGGCCGCCATGGCCAAGCTGTTCGCCAGCGAGATCGCCGAGCAGGTGTGCAGCGCGGCGATCCAGACGCTGGGTGGCTATGGCTACGTCAGCGATTTCCCCGTGGAGCGCATCTGGCGTGACGTGCGCGTGTGCCAGATCTACGAGGGCACGTCGGACGTGCAGAAGATCATCATCCAACGGGCGCTTTGAAGCCCCCGGCCCCGCGCGGGCCGGTAGGGGACAATCGGGCGATGCCCGATGCCCCGTGCCCCTGCGGTCGCCTGACCGCCAAGGGCCAGCCCCTGAATTTGAACGCCTGCTGCGGCCGCTGGCTGGACCAGCCCGCCCCCGATGCCGAGAGCCTGATGCGCTCGCGTTACAGCGCGTTCGTGCGGGAGGACGCGTCGTACCTGCTGGCCACCTGGCACCCCAGCACCCGTCCCGCCAGCCTGGACTTCGATGCCGGCACGCGCTGGCTGGGGCTGCAGGTGCGCGCGCACCAGGTGGTGGACGACACCCATGCCGAGGTGGAGTTCGTGGCGCGCAGCCGCCTCGCGGGCCCCGGCCCGGCGATGCGCCTGCATGAACGCAGCCGCTTCGTGCGTGAAGGCGGGCGATGGTTTTATGTTGATGGAGATATGTTGTGAGCGTGCCCACCCCCCGTTTCGATGCCGTGCTGTTCGACTGCGACGGCGTGCTGGTGGACAGCGAGCCCATCACCCATGACGTGCTGCGCGCGATGCTGGCCGAGATCGGCTGGCCGCTGACGCGCGAGGAGAGCATGCGCATCTTCCTGGGCAAGGCGGTGAAGGACGAGGCGGCGCTGATCGAGGCGAAGACCGGCCGGCCGCTGACCGAGGAATGGCTGGCGGCGTTCCGCGAGCGGCGCAACGCGCAGTTGCTGGCCAACCTCACCGCGATCCGCAACGTGGCGGGCGCCGTGGCGGCGATCCATGAAGGTTTCAAGGGGCGCATCGCCTGCGCCTCGGGCGCGGACATGTTCAAGTTGCGGCTGCAGCTGGAGAAGACCGGCCTGATGCGCTGGTTCGACGGCCGCATCTTCAGCGGCCACGACATGCCACGGTCCAAGCCCTTCCCCGACGTCTACCTGGCCGCCGCCGCCCACCTGGGCGCCGACCCGCGCCGCTGCGCGGTGGTGGAGGACACGGTGACCGGCGTGACGGCCGGCGTGCGCGCCGGCGCCACCGTGTTCGGCTACTGCCCGCCCGAGATGGGGCATGACACGCCCGGCGCCCTGCGCGCCGCCGGCGCGGCCCACCTCTTCACCGACATGGCCGACCTGCCGGCGTTGTTGTCGGCCACGGCCCCCGCGGCCGGGGCTACCATGGCGCCGTGAGCCGTCCGCCCCTGCGCCAGCGCGTCTTCCTGTGGTCCCGCCGCGTCAAGCGCGACGGCGTGACGCTGTGGTTCGCCCTGCGCGACCCGGCCACGCCCACGCTGGCCCGCGTGCTGGCCTTCGTCGTCGTGGCCTACGCCCTCAGCCCCATCGACCTGGTGCCCGACTTCATCCCCGTGCTGGGCTACCTGGACGACGTGATCCTGCTGCCCGGCCTGATCTGGCTGGCGGTGCGGCTGATCCCGGCCCCCGTGCTGGACGCCTGCCGCGCGCGGGCGGACGAGTGGATGGCCCGGCAGGGCCGCAAGCCCCGCATGTGGCTGGGCGTGGTCCTGGTGGTGATGCTCTGGCTGGCCCTGTGCTGGGGCCTGTGGGCCTGGCTGGGCCCGGCCTGACACCCGGCGCCTGCCCAGCCGCGAATGCGGCAGCGTCCTACAGGGGGGCGGGAAGGGCCTCCCTAGCATGGCTGAGGCTGGAGGCCTTTCCAGCAACCAGGGAGGGAGACACGCCATGATCCCGGCCATCCGGCGCCGCCGTAGCACCGCCGCCTGCGCCACGGCCGGTGCATTTTCCGGTGCATCTTCCGGTGCCCCGGGGGGCGCGCCGGCCTTGCAGGTCGCGTTGATGCCGGCCGGCCCGCCCCTGCAGGCGGGCCTGATGCAGGCCGACCGCGACGGGCAGGTCTGGTTGTGCGAAGCCGTCATCCGCAACGGCGACGTGGCGGACTACTTCCTGGTGCGCCTGTCGCGCCTGGTGGGGGGAGACCCGGTGGGGGACCCGGTGGTGCTCAGCCCGACCGAGTACGAATCGTTCAGCCGCAGCCGGGGGCTGCAGGCCGTGCTACTTTGAGGCGCGGCCGTAGCGCAGCTTCATCACCAGCACCGCCAGCGCCAGCGCCAGGGTGATGGCATTGGCCACCGTGACCGGCGGGTTGGCCGTGATCACGCCATAGGCCAGCCACAACGCCACACCCGCCGTGAACAGGCTGTACATGACCAGCGAGATGCCGCTGACGTCGCGCGTGCGGAAGGTCTTCCAGGCCTGCGGGACGAAGGACACGGTGGTCAGGGTGGCGGCGACGAAGCCGATGAATTCTTTGAAGTCCATGGATGGGATGTATTGTCCCAGACGGCGGCACAATCCCGGGCTGCCCTGCCTGCATCACTCGCCTCGCCCCATGAAATTCCGGATGGCCCCCAATTCCCTGTTCGCGATCCTGCTGCGCCAGCCCTGGTGGGTGAGCCTGCTGATCGCCGTGCTGTTCGCGGCCGCCTGCTTCGCGCTGCTGCCGGCGCAGGCCGCGCCCTTCGGCGCCGTGGGGGCCTTGCCCTTTGCCGGCCTGTCGGTGATCGCCCTCAAGCGCCAGTGGGGCCGACCCAGCGCGCGCCAGGTGGAGGCAGTGTCTGCCGCGCTGTCGCGCATGGGGTGGGAGGCCTTCGTCCGCCTGCTGGAGCAGGCCTTCGCCCGCGACGGCTGGCAGGTCGAGCGCCTGTCCGGCGCGGCCGACCTGCGGCTGCGCAAGCCCGGCAAGCTGGTGCTGGTGGGCGCGCGCCGCTGGAAGGCCGCGCGCCATGGGGAGGACGCCCTGGCGGCCTTGCGCGGGGCCATGGTGTCGTTCGACACCGGCAGCGCCATGTACCTGGCGCTGGGCGAGGTCAGCCCCCAGGCGCAGCGCTTCGCCGGCGACAACGGGATCGCCGTGGTGCAGGCCGAGGGCCTGGCCCAGCTGCTGCGCTGCCTGCCCTTGCCGCCCGGCTGACGCCGGCCGGGCTCAGGCGTCGGCGCCCGCCCGGTAGGCGGCGGGGGAGGTCCCCGTCCAGCCCCGGAAGGCGCGGATGAAGCTCTTCTCGTTGCGAAAGCCCACGGCCGCGGCCACCTGCTTGACCGGCCGCCGGGTGCGCTGGAGCAGCTCGCGCGCGCGCTCGCTGCGGACCTCGTCCTTGAGCTGCTGCAGGCTGGCGCCTTCTTCCCGCAGCTGGCGGTGCAGGCTGCGCGCGGACATGTTCAGCCACCCCGCCACACCGTCGGCGCTGTGGCTGGCCGCCGGGTGGGTGGCCAGCACCTGGCGCACCTGGCGCACCAGCAGCCGGTCGCGCCGGTACTGCAGCACGGTCAGGGGCAGGGCGCGCTGCAGCATCTGGCGCAGCGCCGCCTCGTCGCGCACCAGGGGCAGGGCCAGGTAGCGGGCGTCGAAGCGCAGGCCGGCCTGCGCGGCGCCGAACGCGCGCGGGCCGGGGAACATGTGCTCGAAGGCATCCGCATGCGCCGGCGCGGGAAACGGAAAGCGCGCCTCCTGCAGGGGGATGCGCGAGTCCACGTACCAGCAGGCCAGGCCGTGGATGTTGCGCAGGATGTGGACGAGGCTGAACTCCCGCGCGTCGGCGGGCAGGGCCCGGTGGGCGGGTGATTCCTCCACCACGAGGGCGGCGCTGTCCCCGTCCGCGGCCAGCGACAGCCGCAGGTCGTCGGCCAGCAGCCCGTGGTGCCGGCACCAGCGCTTGAGGGCCACCCCGAGGGTGGGCGAGGTGAGGGAGGCGCGCGCCAGCATGCCGTAGCTGCCCCAGGGCAGGCGGCGGCCGAAGGCGCCCAGGGCCTCGTCGTCCAGCGCCTGCATGGCGGCGCCGGACAGCCCCTCCATCTGGGCGGCGCTGATGCGGGCCGCTGGCTGGAGCAGCTGGGTTGGCGTGATCTGTGCCTGCCGCAAGGTCGTGGACATGTCCAGCCCGCGCCGCCGGAAGGCCGCCGCGATCACCCGGGCGTAGGCCATGGGGGTGACCGCGGGCGCGCCGGGCGCGGGGACGGCGAGGGGACCGGGGGACATGCCGCCAGTGTGCATTCCATTGGCGCGATTTGCAACCTCGCTGGCAGCACGGCCGTCGCCGCATTTCCTACAGTCCGGGGAACGAAGCCACGAGCGCGCGAGGAGACCCATGCCCACCATCGAGTCCCGGCTGAACCCCCGGTCCGCCGATTTCCAGGCCAATGCCCAGGCCATGCAGGCCCTGGTCGACGACCTGGCCGCCCAGGTCGCGAAGGCCGCCGCCGGCGGTGGCGAGGCCGCGCGCGCCAAGCACACGGCCCGCGGCAAGCTGCTGCCCCGCGACCGGGTGCAGATGCTGCTGGACCCTGGCACGCCCTTCCTGGAGGTGGCGCCGCTGGCGGCGCATGCCATGTACAACGGGGATGCGCCCTGCGCCGGCGTGATCGCCGGCATCGGCCGCGTCAGCGGGGTGGACTGCATGATCGTGTGCAACGACGCCACGGTGAAGGGCGGCACCTACTACCCCATGACGGTGAAGAAGCACCTGCGGGCCCAGGAGATCGCGCAGCAGAACGGGCTGCCCTGCATCTACCTGGTGGACTCGGGTGGCGCCAACCTGCCGAACCAGGACGAGGTGTTCCCGGACCGCGACCACTTCGGCCGCATCTTCTACAACCAGGCCCAGATGTCGGCCCAGGGCATCGCGCAGATCGCGGTGGTGATGGGCTCGTGCACCGCCGGCGGCGCCTACGTGCCCGCCATGAGCGACGAGACCATCATCGTCAAGGAGCAGGGCACCATCTTCCTGGGCGGCCCGCCCCTGGTGAAGGCGGCCACCGGCGAGGTGGTGACGGCCGAGGACCTGGGCGGCGGCGACGTGCACACCCGCCTGTCGGGCGTGGCCGACCACCTGGCGCAGGACGACCTGCATGCGCTGGCGCTGGCCCGCCAGGCCGTGGCCAGCCTGAACCGGCGCAAGGACGTGCCGGTGGCGCTGCAGCCGCCGCGCCCGCCGAAGTACGACCCGTCCGAGCTGCACGGCGTGGTGCCCACCGACGCACGCAAGCCCTTCGACGTGCGCGAGATCATCGCCCGCATCGTCGACGGCAGCGACTTCCACGAGTTCAAGGCGCGCTACGGCGCGACCCTGGTGTGCGGCTTCGCCCACATCGAGGGCATGCCGGTGGGCATCATCGCCAACAACGGCATCCTGTTCGGCGAGAGCGCGCAGAAGGGCGCGCACTTCATCGAGCTGTGCGGCCAGCGCAAGGTGCCGCTGGTGTTCCTGCAGAACATCACCGGCTTCATGGTGGGCCGCAAGTACGAGAACGAGGGCATCGCCCGCCACGGCGCCAAGATGGTGACGGCGGTGGCCACGGCCAACGT
>JACCDU010764475.1_pt1 | contig 12198 bp, 8 predicted proteins | sample 7446081 | NCBI WGS metagenome assembly JACCDU01 (sample SAMN15323447, study PRJNA562643) | freshwater metagenome | isolation source: river surface water | place: USA:Blue River Watershed | collected 2017-08-17 | reverse complement strand
GCTGGCCTGCAGCGCGGCGCTGGCCGTGCTCGACACCTTCGCCCACGTCGACCCACAGGGCCGCGATCAGTTGGCCCGCAACCGCGAGCGCGCTGCCCGGCTGGACGCCTTGCTGCAGCCCTTGCATCAGCACCCTCGCGTGCGCCATGCGCGCCACCTGGGCATGGTCTGGGCCTGGGATATCGCCGATGTGGACGCCGGCTTTGCGGGCCGCTTCCACCGTGCGGCCATGGACGCGGGCCTGCTGCTGCGGCCCATCGGCCCAGCGCTCTACCTGATGCCTTCTTACCTGTTGACCGATGCCGAGCAGGACTTCCTGGCCGAGACCACGCTGGCGGTGTTGAACCAGGTGCTGGCCGATTCACCCGTGGCCCCACCCGCCACCGACACCCCCGCCCTGCCATGAGCGCCTACTTCATCACCGGCACCGACACCGGCGTGGGCAAGACCCGCACCAGCTGCGCCCTGCTGCACGCCTTGCGCCGATCGGGCCTGCCCCGCGTGGTGGGCATGAAGCCCGTGGCCGCCGGTTGCGACTGGGTGGAAGAAGAACGCCCGGGCCGTGGGCAGTGGTTGAACGAGGACGTGGTGGCCTTGCGCGCTGCGTCCAGCCTGCATGTGCCCTCGATGTTCGACAACCCCTATGCCCTGCCCGATGCGGTGTCGCCGCACATCGCGGCCCAACGCGCGGGCGAGGTGATCGAGCTGTCGCACATCGAAGCCACCTTCCATGCGCTGCGCCAGCATGCCGATGCGGTGGTGGTGGAAGGGGCGGGCGGCTTCATGGTGCCGCTGCACGAAGGCCCCCTGGGCGAAGCCAGCTTTGCCACCAGCGCCGACCTGGCCCAGCGCCTGGCCTTGCCGGTGATCCTGGTGGTGGGCCTGCGCCTGGGCTGCCTGAACCACGCCTTGCTGACGCAAGAGGCCATGCTGCGGCGTGGCCTGAAGTTCGCCGGCTGGGTGGCCAACGTCATCGACCCCGACATGCCCGAGCAGGGCGCCAACCTGGCCACGCTGCGCGCGCGCCTGATGGCGCCGATGCTGGCGCATTGGGGCTGGGATCCGGCCATGACACCGGACCGGCTGACGCTCGACTTGCCGCCTGTTGTGGCCTGAGCGCCAAGCGCCAAGCACGTCAGGCTTGCGCCCAGTCCCGTGCCCAATCCCGTGCCCACTCGGGCATGGGCAGCTCGCAACCCGGCTCGGTCTGCGCGGGCAAGGCCTGCTGGCGCAAGGGCAACACACCGGCCCAGGCGGGCCAGCTCAGGTCTTCGTCCTTGTCGCGCGGGCCCCAGGCGCGAACCTTGGCAGCGGCTTCGTGCAGCGGGATGCCCAGCACCGTGGTGGCCAGCAGCTCGTTGCGGTTGGCGCGGCGGGCTTCCTGGCTGCGTCCCGGCATGATGTGATCGGTCAGCGCGTCCAGCAGGGCGGGCTTGTCGTCATCGTCCACGGGCGCGAAGGCGCCGTGGATCACCACCGAGCGGAAGTTCATCGTGTGCGAAAACGCCGAGCGCGCCATGACCAGGGCATCGAGGTGGGTGATGGCCACGCAGGCCTGGGCGCCACCGCCCAGGTGCTTCATCATCCGGCTGCCGTTCGAGCCATGGATGTAGAGCCTGTCGCCCACGCGCCAGCACACGGTGGGGATGCACAGGGGGTCGGGTGCGGCAAAGGCCACGTGGCACAGGGTGGCGGCGTCGACGATGGCGTGGATGGTGTCGGCATCGTAGTGGCCGCGCTCGGCGGTGCGGCGCAGGCGGGCGCGCTCGCTGGGCGGCGTGTCGGGGGAGGGCATGGTGGTGTGCATGGGTGGGTCCTGCTGGCTTGAGTAGATCGGTGCAGGCAGTGTGGGTGGGATCTGGTTCTGTGCAAAGATCCAATCCATGCACAAAACATGGAACCACGATGTGGGCCCCGGGCCTGATGGGCCTGATGGGCGCCTGGCATGACCGACCTGCAGCTTCACCTTCAGCCGCGCGCCTTGAAGCAGCGCGCGCGAGCCCAGGGTCTGCCGCTGCAGCGGGCCCTGTACCTGCACCTGCGCCAGCTCATCGCATCGGGTGAGCTGCGCGGTGGCGCCCTCTTGCCCGCCAGCCGGGCTCTGGCGGCCGAGTTGGGCGTGGCCCGCAACAGCGTCATCCATGCGTATGCGCAGCTGCAGGCCGAGGGCCACATCCTGGCCACCCGGCAAGGCACGGTGGTGGCGGTCTTGCCCACGCTTGCCCAGTTCGATCAGGTTCGGCCTGGTTGGTGTCACCCGCCCCTTGCGCTTCGCCCGCTGGCGCAGCGCACCCAGGGGCTGGAACGCCGCCGCCCTTCAGAGATGGACGCCTGGCCGCTGATGCCGGGCATCCCCGCGCTGGACGCCTTCCCGATGCGGGCCTGGTCGGCGCTGGTGGATCGCCATGCCCGACAGGCCACACCAGCCGATGCCGCTTACCGCGACAGCATGGGCGAGCCCGATCTGCGCCAGGCCATCGCCAGCTACCTGCGGGCCGCGCGCGGGGTGCGCTGCCATCCCGATCAGGTGAGCATCACCGATGGCACCCAGGACAGCCTGGCCCGCTGCGCCCAGTGGCTGGCCGATCCGGGCGACACGGTGTGGATGGAGCACCCGGGTTATGGCGCGGCGGCCATGGCCTTCAGGCTGGCGGGCCTGAAGCTGCGGCCGTGCACGGTGGACGCGCAAGGCCTGCAGATGCCCACGGATGCGCAAGGCCAGCCCGAGCGGCCTGACCCGCGGCTGATCTACACCACGCCCTCACACCAATACCCCTTGGGCGCGGTCTTGAGCCTGCCCCGCCGACATGCCTTGATCGCCCATGCCCGGCAGGTGGGCGCCTGGATCCTCGAAGACGACTACGACAGCGAGTTCCGCCACGATGGCCCACCCTTGGCCGCCATGCAGGGCCAGGTGGCCGATGCGCCGGTGGTGTACCTGGGCACCTTCAGCAAGTCGCTGTTCCCGGCCTTGCGGCTGGGCTTCATCGTCTGGCCCGAGGCCCTGCTGCCTGCCGTGCAGGGGGTGACCGGCGCCATGGTGCGGGCCGGCCGCGTGGCCGAGCAACGTGCCTTGGCCGAGTTCATCCAGGAAGGCCACTACACCCGCCACCTGAGGCGCATGCGCCGCTTGTATGCCGAGCGCCAGGCGGCCTTGCGCGCCGCCATCGAGGCCCATTGGCCCTGGCCGGGGCAGGTGCTGGGCGGCCAGGCGGGCTTGCATCTGGTGCTCAGCCTGCCCGGGCCGGCCCAGGGCGGCATGCCCGACACCGAACTGGTGGCGGCTGCAGCCGCCCACCGCCTGAGCCCACGCCCCCTGTCGGCCTACGAGACCGGCGGCCCTTCCGGGTTCAACGGCCTGGTGATCGGCTACGCCAACACACCCGCCACCGACATGACCCGCGTCGTGCGCCTGCTGGCCAGCAGCCTGGTTCAGCGCAGGTAGCCCGCTTCGCGCATGCGCCGCGTGGTCAGTGCCTGGGCCTTGTGCAAGGCGGTGTCGATGTCATCGGGGCCATGCAGCATCGAGGCCACCGCCTGGCCGACGGCCGTGCCGATGCCCTGGAACTCCGGGATGGCGGCGAACTGCACCCCCACATAAGGCGATTTGGGCAAGGTGGCGTCCAGCGGGTCGGCGGTGGCGATCGCCTCGCGCTCGATCTCGGCGTGGGCATTGGCTTTCTGGAAGGCCGGTGTGGCATAGGTGGACTGGCGGGTGCCCGACGGCACCGCCCCCCAGCCTTCACTGCGGGCCACGAGCTGGATGTAGTCGCGCGAGGTGGCCCATTCGATGAAGGCCTGCGCGGCGGCCGCCTTCTTGGAGCTGCTGGGGATGCCCAGGGCCCAGGTCCACAACCAGTGCGAGCCCTTGGAGGTGCTCGCGATGGGGGCGGGCAGGAAGCTCACCTGGCCGGCCACCTTCGACAGGCCGGGGCGGTTCACGAACGAGCCGGCGACCGTGGCGTCGACCCAGATGCCGCAGCGCCCATCCATGAACAGCGCCAGGTTTTCGTTGTAGCCGTTGGCCGCCGCGCCGGGGGGGCCGTAACGCTTCAACAGATCGACATACAGCCTGGCCGCCTGTTGCCAGGGGAGGGTGTCCAGCTGGGGCTTCCAGGACATGTCGAACCACTGGCCGCCGTGGGCATTGACCATGGTGGTGAACAAGGTCATGTTTTCGCCCCAGCCCGGCTTGCCGCGCAGGCAGATGCCGTAGACCCCGCGGTCCGGGGCATGCAGGCGCGCGGCGGCCTGGCGGATCTGCTCCCAGCTGGGTTGGCGCGGCAGCGTCACGCCTGCGCGCTCCATCAGGTCTCGCCGCACCATGGTCATCGAACTCTCGCCATAAAACGGCATGGCGTAGAGCTCCTGCTTGACCGACAGGGTTTGCCGGATGCCCGGCAGCAGGTCGTCGACGCCATAGGCCATCGACGGCTTCAGGGCCTGAAGCCAGCCCTTGCGGCCCCAGATGGGCGCTTCGTAAGCGCCAATGGTCAGGATGTCGAAACGCCCGGCGCGGGTGGCGATGTCGCGGCTGACTTTCTGTCTCAGGGGCCCTTCTTCGAGGGTGACCCACTTGAGCCGGATGTCGGGGTGAGCCGCTTCATACTGTCGGGACAGCTTCTGCAAGGTCAGCATGTGCCCGTTGTTCACGGTGGCAATGGTGAGCTCGGTGGGGGCGCTGTTCACCTGCGCCTGCGCCTGGGGCAGCAGCGGCGTCATCGCGGCTGCAACTGTGCACAGTCCGCAGATTTGACGCAAGAGGGTTCGCAGCAACCTTGAAACCATGTCCCGGGCGGAGACAATCATCCCCGTCTGCAGTGTCTGATTCCCCGAGTCTATGCTGGGAATGGGGTGCTGCCCAGCCCCATTTGCTTCACCTTACACAGGTGACCTGATGACCCAAGCGCTCTCGTCGTCCCCTGCTCGACAGCACCTCAGCGTGCGCGCCCGCGTGGCCCTGTTCACGGGCATCAGCGGCGTGGTGTTTGCCGTGCTCCTGGCGGCCTGGGTGGTGCGCGACCAACACTTGCGGCTCCAGGATGCCGTGGGGGAGGCCGTGCGCCGCGAGGCCCACGTGGCCGGGCAGTTCCTGTCGGCCCTGCTGGCCGAGCGGCAGAACCAGATCCTGCAGATGGCCTCTTTGCCCGAGTTGTCGAGCGGCCTGGGCGATTCGGGGGCGGTCCGGCTGTTGATCGAGCGGGTGCGCAGTTACCACCCCGAGTTCGAATGGCTGGCCCTGAGCGACATCCAGGGCGTGATCCAGACCGCCTCCGGCACCCGGCTGGAGCGCAGCCACATGGGCACGGCGCCCTGGTTCATCCATGGGCGCCAGGGGCCCTGGATCGGCGTGCCGCAGCCTGCAGGTGACCTGGCCCCCTACCTGCCACTGGACAGCGATGGCCACATCCCGATGCTGCTGGAGATGGCGGTGCCGGTGGTGGATTACGAGGGCCGCACCGTCGGCGTGCTGGTGGCCAAGCTCAACTGGCGCTGGATCGTCGAACAGCAAGCGGCCATCAGCGCGCACGATCCAGGCTCGCGTGACACCTTGCTGCTGGGGCCATCGGGCGAGGTCTGGCTGGGGCCGGCCGCCACCATGGGCCGCAAGCTGGCGCCCGCCAGCGGCCCGGTCGTGGCGCCTGGTCAGCCTCCGCGCCTGGTCGTCTGGCCCGACCTGGGCGAGCGCCTGAGTGCGGCGGCCCCGCTGCCCTTGAAGCTGGGCGAGGCCGAGATGCCCGGGGTGATGGTGGTGCGACAGGACCCGCGCATGCTGCTGGGGCCTGGCGAATCGCTGGGCTGGCGCCTGCTGGGCATGGGCCTGGTGGCTGCAGCCTTGTTCATGGCCCTGAGCTGGTGGCTGGCCGGCCACATCACCCGCCCGCTTTTGGCGCTGGCGGCCGCAGCACAGGCCTTGCGCCAGGGCGGGCAGGCGGCCTTCCTGCCTGATCACACGCGTCGCGATGAAATCGGCGTGCTGTCGCAATCGCTCACCGACATGCACGGGCAGCTGCAGGCCCGCATGAGCGAGCTGGCCGCCTACCGCGATCACCTGGAAGACAAGATCGGCGAGCGCACCGAGCAGCTTGAGCAGGCGCTCGAGCGGGCCGAGGCGGCCAACCGCACCAAGAGCGCGTTCATCGCCAACATGAGCCACGAGATCCGCACGCCGATGAACGCCATCCTCGGCTCGTCCTTCCTGATGCGGCAGGCCAGCCTGCCTGCGCCGCAACTGGAACGCCTCAAGCTCATCGACCAGGCGGCGGCGCACCTTCTGGACATCATCAATGCGATCCTCGACCTGTCCAAGATCGAGGCCGGGATGTTCGCCTTGCACCCCGAGCCCACCCGGCTGCGCGAGCTGTTTGGCAAGTGCATGGACATGGTGTCCGGCCGCGCACGGGACAAGGGGCTGAAGCTGGTGCTGGAGGCCGACACCTGCCCGGACTGGGTGGAGGTGGATGGCACCCGCTTGTCCCAGGTGCTGATCAACCTGTTGGCCAACGCGGTGAAGTTCAGCGAGCAAGGCGAGATCCACCTGGTCTGCCGTGCCCAGGCGCACTCGCCCGTGTCCGGCCAGGCGGGCACCGTGAGCCTGCGCATCGAGGTGCGTGACCAGGGCATCGGCATCGCGCCCGAACAGCAAGGCCGCTTGTTCAACGCCTTCGTGCAGGCCGACGAATCCACCACGCGCCGCCATGGCGGCACCGGCCTGGGCCTGGCCATCACGCGCAGCCTGGTCGAATGCATGGGCGGTCAGGTGGGGGTGCACAGCCAGCCTGGACAGGGCAGCACCTTCTGGGTCACGCTGGATGTGCCGGTCGCGCAGGCCCCGGCCACCCTGTCGGATTCGGCCTGGCAGGCGCCGGGCCCGGCTTCGGCTTCGCTGCCCTGGGGGGCGCCTGTCCGGGCCCAGCCTGACCCTTCGCTGGCGCCCGCCCCGTCGGTGGTTCAGCATGGCGATGTCGACCAGGTGCTGGGTTGGCTGCAGCGCCGGCATGCCGGCAAGCGCATCCTGGTGGCCGATGACAACCCGGTCAACCGCGTGTTGATGGCCGAGTTCCTGAGCATGGCCGGCTTGCGCATGGTGGCGGCCTGCACCGGGCAGGAAGCCCTGGATGAGTTGATGCACCCGACGGGCGAGATGCCGGCGCTGGTCCTGATGGATGTGCACATGCCCGGCATGGACGGCATGCAGGCCACCCGGGCCATCCGGCGCGAGCCGCACCTGGCCGATCTGCCCATCCTGGCGATGACCGCCAGCGTCTTGCAGCAAGAGCAGGAGGAGTGCCTGCAGGCCGGCATGAACGCCCACCTGTCCAAGCCCATCGACACCCCGCAACTGTTTTCGACCCTGTTGCACTGGCTGGATCTCCGGGCTGCCGCCACGCCGCCGCCTGCTGCCTGATAGGCTTCGCCACCATGAACACCCGTTTGACCCGTTTGCTGGGCATTGCCCATCCCATCGTGTTGCCCGGCATGACCTATGTGGCCGTGCCCCGTCTGGTGGCCGCCGTCAGCGAAGCCGGTGGCCTGGGCATCCTGGCCTCCGGGGGCTTGTCGCCCGATGAGTGCCGCGCCGCCATCCGCGAGGTGCGCGCGCGCACCGACAAGCCTTTTGGCGTGGGCTGCAGCCTCAAGCTGCCCGGTGCGGCCGATTGCGCGCGTGTGGCCCTCGAAGAACGCGTCAGCGTGATCAACACCTCGATGGGCAAGGGCGACTGGGTGGTCGAGGCTGCACAGGCCTATGGCGGCAAGGTCATCGCCACCATCTCCAGCGAGAAGCATGCGCGCGCCGCGCTGGATTTCGGGGCCGATGGCCTGATCGTGACCGGCCACGAGGCGGCGGCCCATGGCGGCGCGGTCACCTCCATGGTGCTGATCCCGGCGGTGCGCGACATGACCGACAAGCCGATCATCGCGGCAGGCGGTGTGGCCGACGGGCGGGGCCTGCTGGCCGCGCTGGCCCTGGGCGCCGATGCCGTGGCCATGGGCACGCGTTTCGCCAGCTCGCGCGAAAGCGGGCTGCACGAGGCCACCAAGCAGCTCATCGTCGACAAGACCAGCGACGACACGATCTACTCGCGCAACTTCGACACCTTCCCTTGCCGCGTGATGAAGACGGCCGGTGGCAAGCGTTACACGGCGCGCCCGCTGAGCCCGCCCGTGGCCCTGAGCCGATCGCTGTCGGCCGCGCGCCAGCTGAACACGCCGCTGAGCCACATCGCCCGCGATGCCTTGTCGCAAGGGCTGATGCCCGCCATGCAGGTGGCCTACTTTGGCGCGGCCACCCTGGCCATGCGCAAGGCCATGTTCGATGCCGACCACGACGATGGGGTGCAATTGATCGGCCAGGTACAGGGCCTGATCCATGACCAGCCCACGGTGGCCGAGATCATCGCGCGCACACTGGCGCAGGCCCAGAGCCTGAACGCCAATCTGCAAGGCTTGTTCGCCAGCGAGCCTGTGCGCGCATGAGCGGTCGCATTGGTGTGCCCAAGACGGGCGATCTCGCGCAAGCCTTGCAGCCCCAGCTGGACGATTGGGCCCAAGGCCATCTGCTGCGCCACCGCCGCCAGGTGCAGGTGCCGAGTGCCCACCCCGGCATCGACGCCCAGGCCGGCCTGGGCAGCATGCTCAGCCTGGACGGCCAGGCCATGCTGTCCTTCGGCAGCAACGACTACCTGGGCCTGGCCCACCACCCGGCGCTGATCCAGGCCATGCAGCACAGCGCCGCCCGCGAAGGTGCCGGCGCCATGGCTTCTGCTTTGGTGTGTGGCCACCACACCGCCCACGAGGCGCTGGACCAGGCCCTGGCGGCCCATGTGGGCCTGCCTCGGGCCTTGAGCTTCCACTCGGGCTACAGCGCCAATGTGGGCATCATCCCCGCGCTCGTCGGGCCTGAGGACGCGGTGTTCTCGGATGCGCTCAACCACGCCTGCCTCATCGACGGCATCCGCCTGTCACGGGCGCAGTCGCAGGTGCTGCCGCATGGCGATCTGGGCGCGCTGCAACAGGCCCTGGCGGCCAGCCCGGCGCGCCGCAAGCTGGTGGTGAGCGACGCGGTGTTCAGCATGGACGGTGCGGTGGCCGATGTGCCCGCGTTGCTGGCCCTGTGCGAGGCCCACGATGCCTGGCTGATGCTGGACGATGCCCATGGCTTCGGGGTGTTGGGGCCGAACGGCGAGGGCTGCCTGGCCCACCATGGCCTGGTGGGTGAGGCCCTGGCGCGGGCATCGGGGCGCCTGATCTACATGGCCACCCTGGGCAAGGCTGCGGGCGTCGCCGGGGCCTTTGTGGCCGGCCAGGCCGTGCTCATCGACTGGTTGATGCAGCGCGCGCGCACCTACATGTTCGCCACCGCGCCGCCGCCGCCGCTGGCTGCGGCCTTGTGTGCCTCGGTGCAGGTGATGCGCGAAGAGCCCTGGCGGCGCGAGCGCCTGGGGCAGTTGCGACGTCAACTCGCCGAGGGGGTGCAGCGCCTGCAACTGCCCTGGCGCCTGATGCCGTCCGACACGCCCATCCAGCCCCTGCTGGTGGGCCGCAATGCCGACGCCATGCGCCTGATGGCGGCCCTGGGTGAGCGGGGGGTGTGGGTACCGGCCATTCGCCCGCCCACGGTGCCCGAAGGCACGGCGCGATTGCGCATCTCGCTCAGCGCGGCCCACAGCCCGGCACAGGTCGATCGCTTGTTGGCGGCGCTGGCCGATTCAGCCCAAAGTTGGGCCCAGGGCGCGGGCTGAGGCACCGTGTCAGGCGGCCAGGGCCTGAGTCAGTTTGCTGAGTGGCGGAATGTTGCGTCCCAGTTTGCTGCGAGGCAAGCCTTGGACCACCTTGAACTTGGCCCGCGCGGTGTTCCGGCGCACCGGTTCAGGCAGCGAACCGCCCTGCGCGTCCACCAGGCTGCACACCTCTGGCTGGTGGGCCACATCGCTTCGCCGCACCACGATGGACGTCTCCCCATTGGCCAGCTGCACGCAGGAACCTGGGGGGTACACCCCCAATTCCTTGATGAGCGCCGAGACATGGGGATTGGCCGCTCCGCCGCCGTTGATGAAAAATGCACGCGTGGCCAGATGAGAGGGCATGGCCGGGCGAGTCATGCGTGCGCTGATCTTGGCCAGGTAGACATCGATGTAGTGCATCAGGCAGGCGAGTTCCCCGAACTGGGCATGGTGGGCGGGCAATGGCCCCCCATTGGGCGTCACATGGTGGTGTTCAACCGCGTGCAGCCAGTCCGCATCGGTGACGCCGCTTTGCTCCAGGAGTTCGCGGCTGTGGTGGCCATGGTCGGCCACCGCCTGGCGTTGGGCGCTTGACAGCGGCGTCGCTTGCATCGCCAGTTGGGCTTGCAGGCTGGTCATGCCCAGGTTCATCGTCAGCGAGGCTTCTGTCAGGCGTTTGCGGTCGGCGTCGGACCAGCCCATGCGGTCGGCCACCAGATTGCCCACGAAGGCCGCTTGCATCGCATGGGTGATCGCATAGTCCTGCGGCCGGTCTCGGCTCAAGGACTCATACAAGCCTTCTTCGCGCTGATGTTTGACGGCAAAGTGCAAATCATCCACGGCGTCCCCCAGCGCCAGCGCGAAGCCGGGGCCGCTCAGTTGCTGGGTCAGCAGGTGCGCCACGTTGGTTTGCAAGGATGTCCAGAGCAGGGCTGGCGCGCTGCGGCGATCAAGCTGCTGCTGGGCTTGCTCATGCCGATCAAAGTCTTCCTGATCGACATACATGCCGCGCTCCAGCAGCGCCTCCATTTGCTCGTGCGATTGCACAAGGTAGTCCTTGTGCAGCAGCAACTGGCGTTGTTCGTTGTAAATGTTCCAGGGCAGGGGTTGGCCGACGTGCAGTTGGCCCAGACACAAACGAAAGAGGTGCATGACTTCCATGGCGTGACAACTTCAATGCGATGAAGTCTGCCGTCGCCACGACACCGTCGAGCCGGTGATAACTGTGCGATTTGGTCGCCTATTGCAGGGTTGTGCAGGCACCAGCCTGCGCGTGAGCAGGCTGGACAGGCATCAGCCCAGCAACATGTCCGCGCGCAAGGAGTGCGGATACGCGTGCACGATCCGCACATCGATCAGCTCGCCCACCAGCCGATCGCGCAGCGCCTGGGTGGGGCCGGCTGCAAAGTTGACGATGCGGTTGCACTCGGTGCGGCCCATCAGCTCGGCCGGGTTCTTGCGGCTGGGGCCTTCGACCAGGATCTTCTGGGTGGAGCCCACCAGCGCCTGGCCATAGCGCATCACATTGGCTTCGAGGTAGGCCTGCAGCGTTTGCAGGCGCTTGAGCTTCACTTCATGCGGCGTGGTGTCTTCCAACGCGGCTGCCGGTGTGCCGGGGCGGGCGCTGAAGATGAAGCTGTACGAGGCGTCGAATTCCAGATCGGTCGCCAGCTTCATCAGCTTGTCGAAATCCTCGTCGGTCTCGCCGGGGAAGCCCACGATGAAATCGGTCGACAGGCTGATGTCGGGCCGCACGGCGCGCAACTTGCGGATGGTGCTCTTGTATTCGAGCACGGTGTAGCCGCGCTTCATGGCCATCAGGATGCGGTCGGAGCCATGCTGCACGGGCAGGTGCACGTGGTTGACCAGCTTGCGCGTCTTGCCGTAGACATCGATCAGACGCTGGCTGAACTCATTGGGGTGGCTGGTGGTGAAGCGGATGCGCTCGATGCCGGGGATCTCGGCCACGTATTCGAGCAGCATGGCGAAGTCGGCGATCTCGCTGGTGCCACCCATCTTGCCGCGGAAGCCATTGACGTTCTGGCCCAGCAAGGTGATCTCTTTCACGCCTTGATCCGCCAGGTCGGCCACCTCGGTCAGCACATCGTCAAACGGCCGCGACACCTCTTCGCCGCGCGTGTAAGGCACCACGCAGTAGCTGCAGTACTTCGAGCAGCCTTCCATGATGGACACGAAGGCCGAGGCGCCTTCTTTACGCGGCGGGGGCAGGTGGTCGAACTTCTCGATCTCGGGGAAGCTGATGTCCACCTGCGGGCGCTGCTTGCGCTCGCGCTCTGCCAGCATCTCGGGCAGGCGGTGCAGGGTCTGTGGGCCAAACACCACGTCCACATAAGGTGCACGCTTGATGATCTCGGCGCCTTCCTGGCTGGCCACGCAGCCGCCCACGCCAATCAGCACGCCCTTGGCTTTCAGGTGTTGCACCCGGCCCAAGTCGCTGAACACTTTTTCTTGC
>JACCDU010788282.1_pt1 | contig 12205 bp, 8 predicted proteins | sample 7446081 | NCBI WGS metagenome assembly JACCDU01 (sample SAMN15323447, study PRJNA562643) | freshwater metagenome | isolation source: river surface water | place: USA:Blue River Watershed | collected 2017-08-17 | reverse complement strand
AGTTTATTAGCTCCTATTGGCTACAGACATGAAGAAGACGCTACACAGCATTACAAAAAAGTTAGAAAATCAAACGACGAATTATTTATCACACTTTAATATTAACAATCAAAATTTAAAACAAATGAAAAATTTAAAATCAATTGCATTAGCATTAGTAGTAGCATTTGCTACAGTATCAGTATCAGCTCAAACTAAAAAAATTGACGCTGCAAAAAGTTCAATCAACTGGTTAGGAAAAAAAGTAACAGGGCAACACAATGGAACTGTAAACTTTAAAGATGGTGCTTTAGTTTTCAAAGGAAAAAAAGTTGCTGGTGGAAGCTTTACAGTAGACATGACTTCATTAACTGCTACTGATTTACAAGGTGAATACCAAGGAAAATTAAACGGGCACTTGAAAGCTGATGATTTCTTTGGAACAGAGAAATTCCCAACTGCTAAATTAACTTTCAAAAAGGTTGCTGTAAAATCAGCTAACGTATTTACTGTAACTGCAGACTTAACTATCAAAGGAATTACAAGCCCTGTAACTTTTGACTTAGCTACAACTGCTAACGCTGCTTCAACTAAATTCATGGTTGACAGAACAAAATACGATATCAAATACGGTTCTGGAACTTTCTTTACTTCTATCGGAGATAAAGCTATTGCTGACGAATTTGAATTAGACGTAAACTTGAAATTCTAATATTTCAACTTGAAATCACAAAAAGCTCTACCTAACAGTAGAGCTTTTTTTATATCCCAAAACGAAAATAGTTGGAAAATCGAATTCCTAATTCCTAATTCCTAACTACCTTTGTACTTTAAATAAATTGATTATTATGAACCTACAACATATCCCACAAATCAAACATATAGAAAGTGGTAACTTCTTTTTATTGGCAGGTCCTTGTGCAATTGAAGGAGAAGAAATGGCATTACGTATTGCTGAAAAATTAGTTGGTATTACTGACAAATTAGAAATTCCTTTTGTTTTTAAAGGATCTTTTAAAAAGGCGAATCGTTCTAGAATTGATAGTTTCTCAGGAATTGGTGATGAAAAAGCATTACAAATACTTCGTAAAGTTTCAGAAACTTTTGGCGTACCAACAGTTACGGATATTCATACAAATGAGGATGCTGATAAAGCAGCACAATATGTCGACATTCTACAAATTCCTGCGTTTTTAGTTCGCCAAACTGATTTAGTAGTGGCTGCAGCCAATACCGGTAGAACCGTCAACTTGAAAAAAGGACAATTCATGAGTCCAGAAAGTATGAAACATGCTGTTCAAAAAGTATTGGATTGCAACAACCAAAATGTTATGGTTACGGATAGAGGTACCATGTTTGGTTACCAAGATATGATTGTTGATTATAGAGGAATTCCAACGATGCAACAGTATGCAACAACTGTATTAGATGTTACGCATTCCTTACAACAACCCAACCAAACTGCAGGTGTGACTGGCGGAAGACCTGATATGATTGAAACCGTTGCCAAAGCAGGTATTGCAGTTGGTGTAGACGGAATTTTCATTGAAACCCATTTTGATCCAGCTAATGCTAAAAGTGATGGTGCTAACATGCTGCATTTGGATTATTTTGAAGACTTAATGACCAAATTAGTTGCCATCCGAAAAACGGTAAATCAGTTTTAATTTAACACTACAAATCGTTGAAAAAATTTCTTTTATCTAGCGCTTTACTTTTCGTTACAGTTTCTGTATTTTCTCAGGAAACCATAAAATCACAAGATAAATACACCTCCCACAACAAAGGAAAATTCTTTGTTTCTTGGGGAGGTAACCGCGATTCCTATTCTAAATCAGATATTACTTTTAAAGGAACAGATTATAACTTCACAATTTACGATGTTACTGCTCATGACAAACCCAAAGGTTGGCATATCGATTACATCAACCCGGGTCGAATGACCATACCACAAACCAATTTTAGAATGGGTTACTTCGTTAATGATCATTACAGTGTTGCTATCGGGGTAGATCATATGAAGTATGTAATGAACCAAGATATAATTGTGAGATATACTGGAAATTATCCTAACAGATACTCCTATGCAGAAGGATTTGGAGATCATTTAGTCCGTTTAACCGAATCATTTTTAACTTTTGAACATACCGATGGATTGAACTATGTGAATACCGAAGTTTCAAGACATGATGATATTTCCAAGATATTCAACATTAAGGATACCGACAAAATTCAAGTGAATCTAACCGAAGGCATTGGTGCTGGATTTTTATTTCCAAAAACTAATGCTAAAGTATTCAACAAAGAAAGACACGATGATTTTCATGTTGCTGGCTATGGCGCTTCTGTAAAAGCAGGTTTAAACGTCACTTTTTTCAAGCATTTTTATATTCAAACAGAAGTAAAAGGAGGTTATATCAATATGCCTGATATTCAAACTACTTTTAGCGATACCGATTCAGCGTCTCAAGAATTCTTTTTCTTTCAAAAAATCATAGCTGTTGGAGGACTTTTTAGAATTTAAATCCTACTACCCTATAGAATAAAAAAGGCTTCTTTCGAAGCCTTTTTTATTACTTTATAATTCCATTTTGATCCATTAAATACAGTAAAGAAGTCATTGTTGCTGCACCTAATTCCAATTCTCTTTTATTGATTGCATCAAATGTATCGTTCAAAGCATGATGGTAGTCAAAGTAGCGTTGTGAATCTGGCTTCAATCCTGCTTTCACAATTGTACCTGAACTTAGCGGATTAATATCGGCACCCGCACCACCTTTTACAAAACTATGAATCATATACGGTTCAAATAGGTTTTTCCATGAAAGTACTTTTTGAAAATTAGCATCGTCAGCTTCAATAGAAAAACCTCTTGGGCTAAACCCACCCGAATCACTTTCTAAAGCGAAGATGTGGTTCTCATGATTGGTTTGTGCTAACTCAGCGTATTTTTTTCCTCCTCTTCCTCCATTTTCTTCATTCATAAACAACACCACTCGAATGGTATTTTTAGGTTTGTACCCAATCTGTTTGAAAATTCGAACCGTTTCCATACTCTGCACTACTCCTGCTCCATCATCATGCGAGCCATCAGCTAAATCCCAGGAATCCAAATGCCCACCAACAACCATAATATTTTCTGGATGTTCACTTCCTTTAATTTCTCCAATTACATTATACGAAAGTGCGTCTGGCATTTGTACACAAGATTGTTTGAAGTAGAATTTTAAAGCTGGATTGGCTTTTAATTTTTGGCTTAATAATTCGGCGCCATTGGTACTAATTGCTGCAGTCGGAATGTATTCCGCCGGAGATAAATCACCGTAACTTTGCGCACCTGTATGTGGAAAATCGTCCAAACGCAAATTCATCGAACGAACAATAGTTCCAACGGCACCCAATTTAGCCGCTTCTTTTGCACCTGCATAGCGTTGATCTACACAACCTCCATAAGATTTGAAAGTTTCAATAAACGTTGGATCCATTGGACGGTTATAAAAAACAATTTTTCCTTTGATTTTATCTCCCCATTTTTTTAAGTCTTCAATACCTTGAACTTCGATAACTTCGGCAGTTAAACCATTTTTAGAAGTGGCTACCGAACCTCCTAATGCGGCAATAGGTACTGTTATTTTTGTTTTATTATCCAAAATATAGGCGATCTCTTTTTCACCGCGGACCCATTTGGGCACCATCACTTCTTGGAGATATACCTTATCTAATCCTAAAGTTTCTAATTGAGCTTTGGTATACTGCACCGCTTTCTCAGCATTGTCAGAACCAGATAATCTAGATCCAATTTTATTAGATAAATGTTCTAACCAACCATAACATTGGGCATTGGTTAAACCTGATTTATAAATATCTTTGATAACTTGTTCGTCATTCGATTGTGCTAGCATGGCTAATCCATTAAAGAAAAGTACTCCTGCTACTAGTGATTTTTTCATAAGGGGTAGATTTATTGAAAGGGCAATTTCGGAATTCTTTTTAAATAAATGAGAATTATTGGTATAAAAAACCTGCTTAGAAAAGCAGGTTTATATACTTAATTGATGGGTTCAAAACTAATTGCCGTTCCACCCCCTGGGGCCAAATTCAATTTGATTTTTGAAGAATTAGTTACTATCACAGTTCGAATTGAGTAGGCTTTTGGATTCATTTTCCAATCGGCATCTTTAGCGTCTTCATAAATAATGGCTTTGTATTTTTTTCCTTTGGATAAAAAGTCCAATTTAATTTCGGTGTTTCTAGGGTTCTCATCAGTTATTGCACCTAAAAACCAAGATTGTTTCCCTTTTGCTTTTCTGGCAATTGTCAAATAATCGCCTGGTTCAGCTTGTAAATACCTACTCTCATCCCAATCGATCGCAACGTCTTTAATAAACTGAAATGCATCTGAATATTTTTCATAATTCTCTGGCAAGTCGGCCGCCATTTGAATAGGAGAATACATAGTTACATATAAGGCCAACTGTTTTGCCAAAGTAGTCTGCACTTGCTCTTTTTTCTTCTTATCATAATGACTCATTTTAATTTCGAAAATTCCAGGCGTATAATCCATTGGCCCACCCAATTGACGAGTAAACGGTAAAATCGTTTCGTGCATCGGCGGATTTCCAATACTCCAAGCATTGAACTCGTTTCCACGTGCTGCCTCTGCCGCTACATAATTAGGATAGGTTCTTCCTAGGCCTGTTGGATGGGATGATTCGTGAGAATTAACCATTAATTTATAATCTGCTGCTCGTTTAACCACATGCGCAAAATGATTTACCATCGTTTGTCCGTCATGCATTTCGCCACGCGGAATAATTTTTCCTACATAACCCGTTTTAACAGCTGGATAATTGTATTTCACCATATTTTCAAAAGCACGATCCAAACGTCTTTCATAATTTGCCACCGAACCTGAGGTTTCGTGGTGCATAATCATCTTTACATTCTTAGCTTTAGCGTAAGCCGAAATTGCGGCAATGTCAAAATCAGGATAGGGTGTTACAAAGTCAAAAACTTCTTCTTTCCAATTGCCTGACCAATCTTCCCATCCTTCATTCCATCCTTCCACCAATACGCCATCAAAACCATGTTTAGCAGCAAAATCAATATAGCGTTTCGTATTGGCAGTTGTTGCTCCATGGCGCCCTGATGAGGCTAGTTTTGTTCCAAAATCAGTAGTAGCATTTTGAGAACCTGCATAATCCCATGTCGAATTACCTACATGCATTTCCCACCAAATACCTACATATTTCATCGGTTTAATCCAAGAAGTATCTTCCAATTTAGAAGGTTCGTTCAAGTTTAAAATCATTTTAGAAGCCACGATATCTCTAGCATCATCACTAATCATAATGGTTCTCCATGGCGATACACAAGGCGTTTGTAAATAGGCTTTGTCACCAATTGCATTGGGAACTAATTCAGATTTTAATTTGTAACTAGATACATCCGCTTTCAAATGCATCACAGGATAGTTCACAACTGCAGCTTCAAAAATATTGACATACAAGCCAGATGGGGACTTCATCATTAAAGGGGTTTGAACCGTATATTTTCCTGGAATGGATTTTACTCCGATTCCGTTATTCATGTTGATTTTTGAATTGTCTATATCCGAAAATTTAGTTTCGTTGTATTCGTATTCATTACTGTCAAAATCACCCGGTAACCAAAATACTTTATTGTTTTCGGTCAAATTGAATTGGGTTTCTTCATCCGAAATAACAAAATAATTCAGTTCGTTTTGTTTAGGGAAATCGTAGCGAAATGCCACTCCTTCGTCAAAAGCTCTAAAGACCAAATTCAATTTTACATTGGTGTTTTTTTGAACTAAACTAACAACCAATTCGTTGTAGTGATTGACAATGGTAGTTTGTTCTCCTAATACCGGCTTCCAAGTTTCATTGAAGGTGTTGTTTTTTGATGTTTGAATCTCAAAGTTTGCATTCAATGCAGGCTTATCTTTTAATTTAATTCCTAAATCACTCGATACAACAACTGACTTCGTTTTATAATTTACCGAATAAGTAGGTTGTCCTGAAGAGGATAATTGAAAAGAAAGAGCGATTTTACCAGAAGGAGAACTCACGGTTTGTGCTTGAGTAAATCCAAAAGCAAATACGAACAATAAAGAACATAACTGTTTCATTTTTATAAATTTAAGAATGCGAATATACTTGAATTATTAGTTAGATAAAGGGATTAAAACCACCTTCTTTTTTTGAAATACAACAACATGGCAATTCCTATTAGCACCATTACCCCAATAACGGTATAATAGCCATAAGGATAATGTAACTCGGGCATGAATTCGAAATTCATTCCGTATACTCCAACAATAAAAGTTAAAGGAATGAAAATAGCCGACACAATAGTCAAGGTTTTCATAATCTCATTCATCTTATGCGTTTGTGCCGAGAAAAAGAAATTAGAAGCACTATCTAATGCGCCCATATCTGATTCAATTTGTTCCAAAAGTTCCAAGCTTTTTTGATATAACCTTGCAAAAAAACTAAAATTATCATTTTCAATTAGGTTGAATACGTTATCGTCTTTAATACTTTTAATATCGTATAGCGAATCTCGAAGTGGAATGATAGAGCGTTTTAATAAATTAAAATTGTCTCTATGTTTTTCAATACGTTCCAAGATAATAGGATTATCGCTATTCTTAGATAAATTAATCAACTCTTCTACTTTGTCCTCTTCGTGTTCCAAAGTAATGTAGAAGTTTTCCATTACGGCATCTAATAAAATATACAATAAATAATCTGCTTTCTTGGTTCTCACAATCCCAGAATGAGTTCGAATTCGCTCACGAATGTGCGTAAAGAAATCACTTCGCTTTTCTTGAAACGAAATCAAAACACCTTCTTTAATTAAAAAACTAATTTGCTCCGTTTGAATCGTATCTGTATTTTCTTTGGGTAAAAGAGATTTAATATTAAAAAACAACACTTCTTGTTGCTCTTCTAATTTCGTTCGTTTGGTCGTATTTAAAATATCAGACAACATAAAACTGTCAATCGCAAAATAATCCCCTAGAGCATTGATTAACTCGGTATCATTTAGCCCATGAAGATTGAGCCAATTGGTTTTTTGAATGGTAATATTTGTATCAAAGTCGGCTACATTTATTTTTTCGAACTCTGTTAATGTCAAATCATCATAGACAAACAATTGCATTTCAGATTCACTATTTTTATGGATACCCGTATATTCTAAATGTAAGGGCTGTACTTTTCGACCTTTTTTGTATTTAATTTTTCTCATAAACAAAATCCATTAATGACATTTAACCTACTCTAATATATTAGTCAAACCCTCACAAAAATAGGTAGAATTTACCTCTGCACCTATGAGTTTCTTCATATTTATACAATATTAATTGTTTCAGTAATTAATATCAGTATTCAAACAAAACCGAAAATTCATATGGTTATTTTAAAAATAAAGCAATAGATTTGAATATTCGTAGTATGTTTACGAATAATTAACACCTTATGCTACCAATAACTAAATATTAATTTAAAAAGAGGAATTCAATGGTACAACTTAAATCGAGTTTAATTGTAGTAAGTCTACTTGTCTGTTTTAGCCAAGGAGCAATCAGTCAAACAAAGAAAAAGAAAGATGCAGTTAAACCTGCAATTACAGCTTCAGAAACACCAAAACCTGAGGCTAAAAAAGGGCCTAAACCGTACAATAAAGTAATTGATACCACGGCCGTTACTCAAAAAGGGTTAATCGATATTCATAAAATGGATGCGAAATACCTTTTTGAAATTCCAGCTAATTTATTGGATACAGAAATCATGACCATTACTCGATTTTCTAAAACTCCTGCGGGTGGTGGAATTTTTGGTGGTGAAGAAGTGAACAGACAAGTGATTCAATTTGAAAAAGGATTGAACAACACCTTGTTATTACGTTCTATCAGTTACGTTATTATGTCACCAGACGGAGATAAACCATTAGCACAAGCGGTAAAAAATTCCTCTGCAAATCCTATTATAGGAAACTATGATATTTTAGCGATCAAAAAAGATAAAGATGGAAAAGAATCGGGTTATGTGATTGACATGACACCAACTTTTGATGGAGATGTACAAACGTTTTCTTTGGACCCTGTAAAAAAACAAACCTTAAGTATTCAGGCATTCCAAAAAGAAAAATCTTTTATTCAAAAAATAAGCAGTTTCCCAATCAATACTGAAATTAGAACGGTAAAAACCTATTCTACAGTTCCAGCATTGATTTCTTTGAATCCAACACCAAGAATTGGTACTAATTTACCTGCTGGTTTAGACTCAGGTTTTTTAACAGTAGAATTAAATACTTCCATGATTGCTTTACCAAAAAACCCAATGCGTAAAAGAACATTTGACGCACGTGTAGGCTATTTTGCCAACCAATATGGTGTTTTTGAAGAAGAATCACACAAATCGGATACCGAAGTTTTTGCGGTAAGATGGCGTTTGGAACCAAAATCAAAAGAAGATGCAGCTAAACAAAAAAGAGGTGAATTGATTGAACCAGCAAAACCGATTGTATATTATATTGACCCTGCTACGCCAGATAAATGGAAAAAATACATCAAACAAGGTATTGACGATTGGCAAGTAGCCTTTGAAAATGCCGGTTGGAAAAATGCTATTCGTGGCGAATATTGGCCAGAAAACGACCCAACAATGAGTTTGGAAGATGCTCGTTTTTCTGTATTGCGTTATTTTGCTGCTGAAATTCAAAATGCTTACGGACCTAATGTTCACGATCCTAGAACTGGAGAAATCTTAGAAAGTCATATTGGTTGGTACCACAACATCATGAGTTTGTTGCGCAATTGGTATTTAATTCAAACAGCTGCGGTTGATCCAGAAGCTAGAAAAAAACAATTTGATGACAATTTAATGGGCGAATTAATTCGTTTTGTATCCTCTCACGAAGTAGGACATACTTTAGGATTGCGTCATAATATGGGAGCTAGTTCTGCTACTCCTGTAGAAAAATTAAGAGATGCTGCCTTCCAAGAGAAAAATGGGCACACTTCCTCGATCATGGATTATGCACGTTTCAATTATGTTGCTCAACCAGAAGATGGAGTAAAACATTTGTTCCCAAAAATTGGAGATTATGACAAATGGGCTATTAAATGGGGGTACTCTTATTTTGAAGATGCCAAAACTGATAAAGAAGAGAAAGCTATCTTGAATGAAATGACTAAAGAAGCTTACAAAAATCGTCGCCTTTGGTTTGGTACTGAATCTAGTCCATATGACCCAAGATATCAAACAGAAGATATTGGTGACAATGCTATGAAAGCCTCAGCTTACGGAATCAAAAACCTGAAACGCATTCTACCTAATTTATTAAAATGGAGTGCTGAAAAAGGAGAAAGTTATGCTGAGTTAGATGAATTATACTCTGCACTTACAGGTCAATTCAGACGTTATTTAGGTCATGTAACGAAAAATGTTGGTGGTATTTATGATACTCCAAAAACTTACGATATGGGTGGTAACCAATTTGAAGTGGTGCCAAGAAGTATTCAAAAGGAAGCTGTTAGCTTCTTAAACACACAATTGTTTGCTACGCCTAAATGGTTAATGGATCAAAATGTGTTAGCAAAAATCAACCCAGACAACGGTGTGGAAGCGATTAAAGCGATGCAAGAATCAACATTAAGTAATTTATTAGCTGGTGACCGAATGGTACGTTTGTTTGAAGGTTCATCTATCAACAAAAACAACTATACTGTAGATGAATTAATGACTGATGTACGTAACGGAATTTTTGCTGAATTAAAAACGAATAAACCAATCGATATTTACAGAAGAAATCTTCAAAAAGTATTTGTGGATAAAGTAACTGGGTTATTAAAACCGGGTTCTACTGCTGTTCGTTCAGTACCTGTAGGAGTAACTTATGGTTTTAACACGAGAACAGTTAACTTAAACCAAACCGATTTACCTTCTATCGCTAGAGGTCAATTAGTAAGTTTGAAATCAAATGCAAAAGCAGCTGCTGCTCGTGCAACTGATCGATTAAGTAAATTACACTTATTGGATTTAGTAGCTAGAATTGATACTGCTTTAGACCCAAAATAATAAAATCCGGCTTGCAAAAGTCGGATCTTATTCCATAAAAAAACCGAGCTATTTCTAGCTCGGTTTTTTGTTTATATAAATGAAATAAAAATTATTTCACTTCTTCGAAGTCAACGTCTTCAACATTGTCACCTGATTGCGCATCCCCTTGAGGTTGTGCCTCTGCTTGACCTTGTTCTCCTTGAGCATACATCGCTTCAGTAGCTTTTTTCCAAGCTGCATTGATGTTGTCCAAAGCTGTTTGAATAGCTGGAATGTCTTGAGATTGATGTGCCATTCTCAATTCAGTTAAAGCATACTCGATAGCCACTTTGTTGTCATCAGATAATTTATCACCCAATTCTTTCAATTGACTTTCAGTTTGGAAGATCATTCCGTCTGCTTCGTTCAATTTTTCTGCTTTTTCTCTTGCTGCTTTATCAGATTCAGCATTTGCTTCAGCATCTTTTTTCATTTTTTCGATTTCTTCAGCTGTTAATCCAGAAGAAGCTTCGATACGAATATCATGAGATTTTCCAGTTCCTTTATCAGTAGCAGACACTTTGATGATACCATTAGCATCAATATCAAAAGTTACTTCAATTTGAGGAACTCCTCTTGGTGCTGGTGGAATACCATCTAAATGGAAACGACCAATAGTTTTATTATCAGCAGCCATAGCTCTAGCTCCTTGCAATACGTGGATTTCAACCGATGGTTGAGAATCAGCAGCAGTAGAGAATACTTGTGATTTTTTAGTTGGAATCGTTGTGTTTGACTCAATTAATGTAGTCATTACACCACCCATAGTTTCGATACCTAAAGAAAGAGGTGTTACGTCAAGTAACAATACATCTTTTACATCTCCAGATAAAACTCCACCTTGAATAGCAGCTCCAATAGCAACTACCTCATCTGGGTTTACCCCTTTAGACGCTTTTTTACCGAAGAATTTTTCTACTTCGTCAGCAATTCTTGGCATACGAGTAGAACCTCCTACTAAGATTACTTCGTCAATATCAGAAGTAGATAAACCTGCATCTTTTAATGCTTTAGCAACTGGCTCCATAGAACGTTTTACCAAAGTATCAGATAATTTTTCGAATTGAGCTCTAGTTAATTTTTTAACTAAGTGTTTTGGTCCTGAAGCTGTAGCTGTAACGTATGGTAAGTTGATTTCAGTTTCAGCTGAAGATGACAACTCAATTTTAGCTTTCTCTGCAGCTTCTTTGATACGTTGTAATGACATTGGGTCTAAACGCAAGTCAATACCTTCTTCTGCTTTGAATTCATCTGCCAACCAGTCAATGATTGTTTGGTCAAAGTCATCTCCACCTAAATGAGTATCTCCATTAGTAGACAATACTTCAAAAACACCGTCTCCTAATTCCAAGATAGAAATATCAAAAGTACCTCCACCTAAATCGTATACTGCAATTTTTTGATCTTGTCCTTTTTTATCCAAACCGTAAGCTAAAGCTGCAGCAGTTGGTTCGTTGATAATACGCATAACTTTCAAACCAGCAATTTCACCTGCTTCTTTTGTAGCTTGACGTTGTGCATCATTAAAGTAAGCTGGAACAGTGATAACTGCTTCAGTAACTGTTTGACCTAAATAGTCTTCAGCTGTTTTCTTCATTTTTTGAAGTGTCATTGCTGACAATTCTTGAGCAGTGTATAAACGACCGTCAATATCCACACGTGGTGTGTTGTTGTCTCCTTTTACAATTGAATACGGAACTCTTTTTGCTTCTGAAGTAGTTTCAGAAAAAGATTGTCCCATAAAACGTTTGATAGAAGCAATAGTTTTGGTAGGATTTGTTACCGCTTGTCTTTTTGCAGGATCTCCTACTTTAATTTCTCCGCCTTCAACAAAAGCGATAATAGAAGGAGTTGTTCTTTTTCCTTCCGCATTAGGGATTACCACTGCCTCGTTACCTTCCATTACAGAAACACAAGAGTTGGTTGTACCTAAATCAATTCCGATGATTTTACCCATTTTGATTATATTTAATTTAATTTGATATTCATTTTAATCACTCGCTGTCGACAAGTCAATCTTTGTGCCAAGGCACTGACAGCAATTAAATTGTCAGTTTTTAAGGTTATTGACGTAAAAATGGCTGACAAGATGACATTTT
>JACCDU010551414.1_pt1 | contig 12205 bp, 10 predicted proteins | sample 7446081 | NCBI WGS metagenome assembly JACCDU01 (sample SAMN15323447, study PRJNA562643) | freshwater metagenome | isolation source: river surface water | place: USA:Blue River Watershed | collected 2017-08-17 | reverse complement strand
CTGATGTCCCTGAAGGCGGGCGGCACCGGCCTGAACCTCACCGGGGCCGACACGGTCATCCATTTCGACCCTTGGTGGAATCCCGCCGCCGAGGCCCAGGCGACGGACCGCGCCCACCGCATCGGCCAGACCCGGACGGTGACCAGCATCAAGCTGATCGCGGCCGGCACCATCGAAGAGCGCGTCATGGAGCTCCAAAAGTCCAAGTCTGAGATGTTGCGTAAGCTCCTGACCGAATCAGACTCCGTCTCGTCCGGCCTGAGCCTTGACGTCATCAAGGATCTCCTCCGCAAGGACTGACCCCACCATGCTTTCCTCCCTCATTCGCCGCAACAAACCCCGGAGCGAGATGTCGTTCATGGAGCATCTGGACGACCTCCGGATCTCGCTCATCCGCGTCGTCACCGTCTTCGCCATCGGGATGGTCTCCGCCCTGATCTTCTACCGGGAGACGCCTGTCCTGCTGAGCCTGCCCCTCGAATGGGCCAAGCACCCCGAGACCTCTCCCCTGGCTTTCGCGCTCAGCGAACCCGGCCCCGGACTCGTCAACATGGGGGAACTGAAAGAATTCACCTTCATGGGCGTATGGAAGGTCCTCATGTATGCGGCCTTCGGCGTGGGCGTGGCGGTCGCGTCGCCGGTCTTCCTCTATGAGACGGCCCGTTTCGTCGGCCCGGCGCTGACGGAGAAGGAGAAGAGCGGCCTCGTGCCCTTCTGCGGAGCCGCCCTCGTGCTCTTCATCCTGGGAGCGGGCCTGGCGTTCTACTGGCTCAGCCCGATGTCCATCCAGATCTGGCAGCATTTCGCCGAGGGGATGAAGATGGAGGTGACCTGGCAGGCCTCCGATTACTACGCCTTCGTGGTGATGATGTGCCTGCTCACCGGCCTGACCTTCCAGTTCCCCCTCGCGCTCATCGTCCTGATGTGGCTCGAGCTCGTCCGTCCCCGGACCCTCCTGAAATCCTGGCGCGGGATGCTGGTCGGCATCATGCTGCTGGTCGCGCTGATCACGCCCATCGCCGAACCGATCTCCCTGATCGTGATGACCGGCGTGCTCTTCGGCTTCTACCTCGCCGCCGTCCTCGTCGGCACCGTCATCGTCCGCCGCAAGCGCGTCGCCCGGGGCGACAAGCCCAACCCGGAGGACGACGACCTCCCCGACGACGATGAGGATGACGACCGCGGCGACGACGGCTACCGGCCGGCGCGCTCCTCCAAGCCGGTGACGCCCTCGACCCCGGCCCTCGGTTCCTCCGCGCCCAGCAAGCCTAAGTCCACTCCGCCGCCCGCCGAAGGCGACCTGAGCTCCCTTGACTAAGACCATGAAGCTACGATTCCTCCTCGCCCTCCTCGCCCTCCCCCTCGGCGCGCAGACGAGCCCGTTCGGCACCAAGGTCGGCGAGCCGACGACGGCTCCGGCCGCCGCTCCGGCCGCCGCGGCCTCGCCCTTCGCGGGCGGCGTCTCGGACGAGTTCGTGGACAACTCGGTGCAGATCTCGCCATTCCGGCCGACGTTGCTCCCGGAGGCGAAGTCGACCCGCACCTTCCAGCTCTCGAAGCTCAACCGCCTGGGCTCGACGGAGACCACCAAGGAACTGCAGCGGCTCTATTCCGCGTTCGCCTCGCAAAGCATCGTCGACGGTTCGCCCGCCGGCTCCAGCAAGGCCGTCGGCTACGTGACCGCGGTCACCTATTCCATCCTGCAGGATCTCGGCGACAACCGCTACCTGGCCAAGGCCGCCTGGCCCGCCGCCGGACCGAACGAGGCCCTCGCCGCCGGCACCGACACGATGGCGCTGCTGCTGCTGGAGAAACCCGCGAAAGCCGGCGACACGGGCAAGATCACCGGCATGCATGTCGGCACGGTGGCGATCCTGTTCACTCCCGACTTCGCTCCGCTCAAAGGCCGTCGGCTCACCCTCCGCCGCGAGGCCTTCCTGGAATGCGTGACCTTGGAGGAATCGCCGGCCGGCCTGCAACGCTTCGTCGAGGCGATCAACGCCGGCGCCGAACTCAGCGCGACGACCAACGAGACCATCCCATGCAAGAAGTGCGGCGGACTCGGGTTCACGCGCGAAGCCCAGAAGGGGCAGCTGGTCGACAAGCGTATCCCGTGCGCCGATTGCGCCAGCACCGGCAAGCTCATCATCTCGGTCGAGACGAAGTTCATCCCCTGACCGGGACAATCCGCATCCTGCGCTTGCGCACGGGCTTTTTCATCGGCACATTGCGGCGTGTCCTCCCCGCTGCACGTCGGCCTAGAAGCCCATTTCGCGGCCCTCGAGCAGTTCCTCGCGGCGCAGGAACTCGCGTTCGAGCCTGAGGTCCGCCCGATGGTCCGCGAAGTGCTCGCCCATCCGGGCAAGCGCCTCCGCCCGCTCCTCGCCTTCGGCGCGGGCGCCGGCGGACCCCCTCCTCAGGCCTTGGTGCGCGGAGCGGGCATCATCGAACTGGTCCACCTGGCCACGCTGGTCCATGACGACGTCCTCGACGGCGCCGACACCCGGCACGGCAGCGCCACCCCCAACCGCACCCACGGCGCCCACGCCGCGGTGCTCTTCGGCGACGCCCTCTTCGCCCACGCGCTCGTGCTGGCCGCCGACCACCCGACGCCGGAGCTCTGCCGCATCGTCGCCCGCGCCTCCCGCGAGGTCTGCTCCGGCGAGGTCTGCCAGACGTTCTCCCGCGGCCAGGACGACCTCTCGCTCGCGGACTACTATCGCCACATCCGCCTGAAGACGGCCGAGCTTTTCGAAGGCGCCTGCCGGGTCGGCGCGCTGCTCGCCGACCGCCCGGCGGAACATGTCGATGCCTGCGCCCTCTTCGGCCGCCACCTCGGCATCGCCTACCAGATCTACGACGACCTGGTCGACCTCCTTCAGGACGATGCCAAGGCGGGCAAGACGCTCGGGACGGACGCGGCCAGCGGCAAGCTCACCCTGCCGATGCTGCTCGAACGCGACCTCTCGGGCAAAGGCTTCCTGACGCCCCTCCGCGCCGGAGGTGACGCCCGTCGGCTGATCTCCGCCGCCGCCTGGCGCGAATCGTTCCGCCGGCTGGACGCCGAGATCGCCGCCGCCGAGCAGGCGCTCGCGCCGATCGCGGGTTCTCCGTCCCCCTTCTTCCTGCTCCGTCTCACCGGCTTCCTCCGCGAGGCCGCCGGCCGGCTCGCTCCGCGCGCATGAGAATCTTCCGCACGACCTCGTCGGAAAGACTGGCGCTCGCCTTCGTGCTGCTCCTGCTCGCCGGCGCCGCCGGCCTCCTGCTCCTCTGGCGCTCGCTCTGAGCTCAGGGCAGGAACTTCTTCACGTCGTATCCTCGGTCACGCACGGCTGACCGGAGATCCTCCAGGTTGACCTTGTCACCCGGCTTGACCCCGAAGTCCCGGAACCACCCCGCGCGCATCTCGACCGCGAAGCGCGCCTGCTTCGTGACGGAAGTGGTGGTCTCGGTCTCGCCTGCGGTCATGGTGCGGACTTCGAGCACCGTGCCGTCGCGCCCCACGAAGGCGATGTCGAGGTCGATCAGGGTGTTCTTCATCCAGAAGCTCATCTCGCCGTCCACGTCGTAAAGGAAAGCCATCCCCTGAGCTTCCTCCAGCCGGGCGACGCCCATCAGCCCACGGGCCTTCTCCAGGTCGGAGATCGCCACCTGCAGCTGGGTGAGCACCACGCCCATGCGGACCGGGAAACGGGTCTCGAGGCCGAGCTCCCTCGACGGGGCCGCTTCCGGACGAGGGCTATCGCAGGCGACGAAACCGAGAGCCAGGGCGAGGAGGAGCAGCCGGAACATGCGGGCGAGTGTTCCTGCGATTGCCTCGGAGGCAAGTTTCGCTTGCTTGGCGGCATGGAACGCGACCCGCAGGCCCACTGGCTCGAGACCGAGACGGCCCTGCATTACGCCCGGGCCGCGGTCCGGGTCGGACTCTGGGCTTCGGAACGCGTGCTCATCGAGCGTCACCTGCCGAGGACGGCACGGCTGCTCGAGCTCGGCTGCGGCGGCGGCCGCGTGGTGCTCGGCCTCCGGCAGGCGGGCTACCACGCCGTGACGGCCACGGATTTCTCGCCGATCATGGTCAGCCTCGCTCGCGCCGTCCTGGCCGACCACGACGAAGATTGGGAGCACTGCGTCGAGCGGCAGGACGCCACGGCCCTCACCTACCCGGACGCCTCCTTCGACCACGCGATCTTCGCCTTCAACGGCCTGATGTGCCTGCCCAGCCGCGCACATCGGCTCGCCGCGTTGCGCTCGATCCACCGCGTGCTCCGTCCGGGCGGCATCTTCCTGTTCACGGCCTCCGACCGCGAGAAAGGCGCCAATGCGGCCTATTGGGCGAAAGAAACCCGGGAACCCGACGTCATCCCGGGCGACCGCTGGCACGAGAGCGATACGTCGCCGGTGTTCATCCACAGCAGCACCGAACAGGAGACCCGCGAAGAATTGTCGGAAACAGGCTTCGAGGTCATGGAGTGTCCGCTCAGCAGCGAAATCGCGGCGGACGGCCCGCTGGTCAGGGAGTTCGCCGGCGAGACCCGCTTCTACGTCGCGAGAAAGGCTTGAGGGAACCGCCTCCTGGCGGTGTTGTCGGGATGACCATGGCTTTCCGTCGCGCCTTGCTGCTCGCATTCCTCCTTCCCGGCGCCGCCATGGCCTTGGACCTGCACGTCAGCCCCAAGGGAGATGACAAGGCCTCCGGCCGGGCCGCGGACCCGCTCGCTTCGCTCGAAGGCGCCCGCCAGGCCGTGCGCAGACTGCCCCGCCCCTTGGGCGAGCCGGTGCGCGTGATCTTCGCCGCCGGAACTTATCGGATCACCCAGGCCGTCGCCTTCGACGAGAAAGATTCCGGCGAAACCGGCCGGGCCATCTCCTACGAAGCCGCCCCGGGAGCTCAGGTCGTGATCTCGGGCGGAGCGGAGCTTCCCCCCTTCGAGATCGGCCTGGACGGACGCTGGACGCTCCGGACGACGCCCGGCACCGACCGCTTCGAACAGCTCTGGGTCGGCGATCGTCGCGCCACCCGCGCCCGCACGAGCCGTCCCGGCACCCGTTTCCTCCGCTACGTCGAAAGCGAATCCGCCATCCCCGGAGCGGTCCCGACCCAAGGCGTCACCGAACAGACCCTCCGCATCGACCCTAAGGAGCTCGGCGCGTTCGCCGAGGTCGGCCCGGCGGAGACGCGAGACGCGGTGGCGACCTTCTATCATAAGTGGGACTCCAGCCGGAGCCGCGTCGAATCGGCCGACCCTTCCGCCGGCGTGCTCAAGGTCCGCGGCCCGGCCCAGAAGGCCAACACCGCCTTCGATCACCATACGGGCGTCGTCATCGAGAACCTGCTCTCGCTCCTCGACGAACCGGGCGAATGGTTCCTGAGCCGTGCCGGCAAGCTGACCTACCAGCCGCGCGCCGATGAGGCCATCACCGCCGTCCGCGGAGTCTACCCGGTCGCCGAGAAACTGCTGACGTTCACCGGCAAGCCTACGGACAAAGTCCGCCACCTCATCTTCCGCGGACTCGCCTTCCGCCACGCCAAAGGGGCGCCCTCCCTCGCGCTCGCCGTGCCCAATCAGGCCGCCGTCCGCACCGTGGACGGCGTGGTCACGCTGGAACACGCCACGCAGGTCGCCTTCGTCGGCTGCGAGCTCTCTCACGTCGGCGGCTACGGTTTCTCGCTCGGACGCGGCACCCGCGAGGTCACCCTAGAGAAGTGCCTGATCGCCGACCTAGGCGCGGGCGGCGTGAAGGTCGGCACGCTGAACGACGAAGCCGAGCCGGGGAACCACGCGAGCCATCATCGGGTCCATAATAATATCATCCGCGACGGCGGCCTGCTCTTCCCGTGCGCCGTCGGCGTCTGGGTCGGTTCTTCCTCCGACAACCAGGTGACCCACAACGAGATCTCGGACTTCTTCTATTCCGCGGTGTCCGTCGGCTGGCGCTGGGGCTACGCGCCCAGCAACGCCAAGCGCAACCGCATCGAATGGAACCACCTGCACCACCTCGGCAAAGGCCTCCTGAGCGACATGGGCGGCGTCTATACGCTGGGGCCGTCCGAAGGCACCTCGGTCAGCCACAACCTCATCCATGACGTGACCTGTTTCACCTACGGCGGCTGGGGCCTTTACACCGACGAAGGGAGCTCAGGCATCACCATGGAGGGCAACGTCGCCTACGACACCACCGACGGAGGCTTCCACCAGCACTACGGCAAGGACAACGTCATCCGGAACAACGTCTTCGCCTTCTCCGAGGAATATCAGGTCAAACGCAGCCGCGCCGAGGAACATCTCTCCTTCACCTTCGAGAAGAACATCGTCGTCTTCGACCGCGGCGAGCTACTGGGCAGCAACTGGACCGGCACGACCGCGAACTTCCTGAACCGAGGAAATCTCTACTGGGACTACTCGGCCCGGCCGGTGACCTTCACCGACCAGAAGCTCACGCTGGGCGACTGGCAGAAGAAAGGCCAGGACCTCGGCTCCGTCGTCGCCGATCCGCTCTTCGTCGACCCGGCCAAGCGCGACTTCCGCCTGCGGTCCGGCTCGCCGGCCTTGGCCATGGGCATCAAGTCCATCGACGTCACCGCGATGGGCGTACTGCGTGACGACCCCGCCTGGCGTAAACTCGCTGACACTTTCGAACGCGGCGCCCCCGCCGTCCGCCCGCCCCGCCCGGAAGCCCCGGCCCTCAATCTCCGCCAAGCCTTCGAAGGGCGCATCGTCGACCAACAGCGTCCCTTCCCGCACGCCAGCCCGGCTCTGACCGTGCTCCGCTCCGCCCCCGGCAAGCCGCGCGTGGGCCTCGGTGATGCGCTCCGACTGAGCCCGGCCAAGGCCGCCGAGGGCAAGCAGTCCTTGCTCTTCCAGGACGCTCCGGGTCTCCCCGCGCATTACTACCCGATGCTGTCGTTCCATCCGCACCATCGCACCGGCACCTCCACCGTCAGCTTCGCGCTCTTCCTCGAGCCTAAGGCGGTCTTCGTCCACGAATGGCGCACCAAGGGGCACCCCTATCGCACGGGACCGGTCATCCACGTCCAGAACGGCCGCCTCACCGGCGTGAAAGGTCTCGATCTCGCCGTGCCGACCCAGAAGTGGCTCCGCTTCGAGCTATCGGCCGTCATCGGCGACGCGGTCACGGGCCGATGGAGCCTCAAGGTCACGCCGGAAGGCGAACCGACCAAGGAGTTCAAGGACCTCCCCTGCCGTCACCCCGACATGAAGACCCTCGACTGGGTAGGCTTCATCAGCAACGCGAACGAAAAGACCGAGTTCTACCTCGACGACCTCTCGATCCTGACGGACGACCCCGCCCGGTGATCACTTGGCGGCCTTCGGGTTCTCCTTGAAGAAGCGGATGATCAGCTCGGTGGAGCCTTTGGCGTATTCGTGGCCGCCCTCGTGGATGGCCGTCACCAGCGGGGCGCCTTTGCCCGAGGGATAGATCGTCGCGTCCAGCACGCCTTCCTTGGCCCACGGCTGACCTTCTTCGGCGCAACCATTGAAACTACGGACGGCGGCGAAGGTCGCCTGCTGCCAGGCGAACTTGACCAAGGGGTCCTTCTTCCCCGCGACGTGGATCACCGGCAGCGGCGTCGTGGGTTTGCCATCTCCGCGGAGGCTTCCGGCCACGGAGCCGATGGCGGCGAGGACTTCAGGACGGGCCTGCCAGAGCAGGTAGCTGAAAGCGGCGCCGTTCGAATGGCCCATCGAGTAGATGCGGCGTTCATCGACGGCATGCTTGTTCTTGAGGTCGGCCAGCATGACGTCGAAGAAGCGCATATCGCGCCCGCCCTCGCTCGTGACGGACGTCTGCCAACCCGGCATGCGCCCTTCCTTGTCGACGAGCGGCGAGACGGTCGGGAGCCCTTGCGGGAAGACCAGGATCGAGGTCTTGTCGAGCTCGGCATATCCCCAGCGGCTGGCGGAGTGCGTCGAGCGGCCGCCATGGCCGTGCCAGCCGAACACCAGCGCCAGGGGACCCGTCACCCCGGTCGGTACGCGCACGAGGGCCGTGCGCTTCACGCCGTCGATCTCCCAGGATTGTTCGACGAACCCGTCGGGCGCCTTGGCTGACAGCAGCTCGCGGATCTTGCCTTGGGCCGACAGCGAAGCGGCGGATAGGACGGTGAGGAGGACCAACAGGAAACGGCGCATAAAGAAGAAGGGCTCCCCGATATAACACCGGGGAGCCCTCGGAAGTTTCCTCGCAGGGAGCCTTACTCGCGACGACCCGCGAAGAGGCGGATGACGTAGAAGAGCAGCGTCACGAAGGACGAGAACAGGACGAAGGCGGCGGCGACGTGCTGGTCGGTCTCCATGGTGTTCTTCACCTCGTTGGTCTGGTAGAGGATCACCGTGGCCATCAGGACGATCATCGCGATGGAGAACCAGGCGCCGAGGGACGTCTCGGTGAATAGCGACACGATGACGATGCCGAGGGCGCAGATGCTGCCGATGACGATGGCGACCTTGAGGAACGAGAAGTCCAGGTTCGTCATGAAGACCACGGCCGTCAGGGCGACGACGAGCGCGCCGGTGGCCAGGCAGGCCGGAATGAGGATCTCTCCAGGGTTACCCTTGGTGACGATGGCGGTGTAATAGATCAGCGGGACGAAGATCAGGGCCTGCAGGAGGACATAGAGTCCCAAGCCGGCATACTGCGTGAGGCGGGAGGCGCGGCTGAAGGCCAGGGACTGGGCGACCGTGGTGCCGATCCAGAAGAGGACCATCACCCCGAGCATGCCCCACGAGCCCACGCCGGCGATGGCGCTCATGAAGGAGTGGGCGACGCCGCTCACGAAGAAGGCGTAGAGCGCGATCGCGAAGGCGCCAAACGAAGCGGCCACCAGACCGTAGGTGCGGCGGAAGAAAGCGGCTCGGTCGGCGGCCGGGGCGTCAGCGACGATGAAGGGATTGGATTCGTGCATACCCCTTCCATCTTAGCCCTTTCCCCCGCCAGTCAAGTCCGCCCCGCCCCTCAGGGGTTACGAAACCGTGCTGAAATTATCCTGAACCTGCGGCCTAAAGGCCCGAACGGATGCTCCTCCGCCACCCGCTGAACCACGAGTTCGCAGGCGATCGCCCCTTCGGCCCCCTCCGCCAGACCGACGATGCGGAAGGTATCGCCACGCACGGTGAGCAGCGGCGCCCAAGCCTCCAGGAGATCGGCGGCCTCTAACCGTAGCGGCCAACCTGACGAAACCTCCGCTGGGCCAATGTTGACCCCGCTCTCCTCCAGCGAACGTGCGAGCAGACCTGAGCCGGCGAACGATCGCAAAGAAGCGAAAGGCCAACCATAGGCGGGCTGGAGTTCGACGAGCTTCCTGGCCAAAGCCTTCAGGCATCCCTCATCGAGCCGGCGAACCAGCTGCGCGCCCTGCGCGGCCTCGGCGGCGACCGGAGTCAAAGCCCGCAGGGCTTCGTCGCCCAGATCCAACGCGAGCGAGGAGCCCCATTTGGCCTGTCCGGCGCCGGCAGGACGCGTGAAGAACAGCGGCCCTGATAACGTGGGGGAATCGAACGGGCCGCCGCCATCCCCGCGCCACGAACCCGTCGCGCCACGGAGGAAGGATTCCCATGCGGCGGGGTTACGCGAATTCACGTTCCAAGGACCCAGCACGAGGAAAGCCTCCGCCGATGATCCGGGAGCAGGAACCCCGGCGTCCGCAGGCAGCAAGAACGGCTGATGGGAAACGACGCCACCTTCAGGCGTGGCCGGCGGAGCGGAGAAAAAACCTTGGTCCAGCCACCGATGCCAGCTCGTACCCGACGAAGCTTCCAGATGCCGCAAAGAGCCTACGGAGAGATGCGGCCAGCCGGGCATGTCGCGCAGGCGAACCGAAGCGAAGGAGCCAGGCTGGTCCGCGTCATGACGATTCGCCCGCAAGTCCCACAGCGGGCCCGCCAGAGGCGACGCGTCATGGTCGACGACATCCAAGGCCGACAACAGCGGAGATTCCACGGACCACTCCGCGGCGTCCTCCGCCCGGCTGAGGTCCCAATCCGTCCGCTGGATTCCTCCGGCTCCGGCCGACGCCTGGAAAGCGGCTACAGGACGGGGCTTGATCCTCACCCGCAGGCAGGCGCGCCTTTCGTTGATCCCATAGCTCGCGCTGTCTTCCCGAGAATAGTCCTCGCCTGTCGTCCGGAAGCCGAAATCAGGGAACGGCACCTCTCGCAGCGTGATGGCTGGCGGGGACGGATAGGCCGCGATGGGCTCCTCGCGCGAAGGTTCTCCGGCGTAAGGGCGGAGATGCACCGTGACCTTCTGCCGGAAGCGGACCGCCGCTTCGATGCGGTCCGCAGGCAGGAACGTCGTCGGCCCGGGACGGCGCCAGCCGGGGCCATGCGGACGACGATCCAGACGCCACGTCGTCTTGGACAAGATCCGCGCCAGGCCTTGGGGCTGCGCCTCTTGCGTCGGATTGAGGAAAGCATACGCCTCTCCGGGCAGCAATCCGCGGCCGCTCATGCCGAAGGTCGCGGGATCGGCCACTTCGACCCAGAACCAGAGCCCGCGCTCACGCGGGCCTTGGCGCACGACCCCGAAATCCTCCTGCGGACAATCGTCCAGGTCCACGACGATCGTCGCGCCCGTCTCCAGGTTCGTCACCGTCACTTCGGGAGCGCCGATCACCTCGCAAAGGAAAAGCCTGCCCTGCGGACCGGCCAAGACCGGCACCGTCGACGGATTCCAGAGGACGCCCGCACCATGGAAGCGCAGCCGATGACGGCCATCGTGACGTGAATTGAAGAAGCCCAGGCTGAGACGTAAGTCACCGAGCACGGGCAGCGTCGACAGTCGTCGTCCGCCGTCGACGATCGCGCACATCGGACGACCGCGCGACGGGAGTTGCGACCAGGCCGCGCGCGAAAAAGTCTCGGCGATCTCCGGCCCCGTCGCTTCCGCCAAGGCGAAGGTGCCGGACAGATCCCGCCTCCAGCCTCCTTGGGTGGAGTCAGTGAGCAGACCCCGCGTCTGCCAGGCCTGACCAGGCCGCAGGGGCTCGCCTCCGCAGGCGGCGTAAAGCGCAGGGCCGCCCACATCCAGCGCCCGGCGCTGCTCCGCGGTCGGCTCAGCGACCAAGGCATGGGGGAGCTTGGAAAGACCCGCGGGACTCTTCGCCCAGGCCGACGCCTGCCGGGTCGCCATCGGCCGGGCGGCGAGATCATGGGACAGGGAGAGGTCTTCGATCGTCCAATGCCAACGCAGGCCTTGGAGTTCGGCGGCGCCGTCGGGAATCAAGACCGACGACCCTCGGCCGACATGCAGCCCCGCCGCCGATGAATAGGTATGAGCCTTGTCTGGTCCGGCGGCGAACTGCAGTTCGGCCAAGCCTCGCAAGGCCGCAGCTTCGGCCGCCGCACGCAACCCGGACCGGGCCGCGGAATGGCGGGATGACGCGCTTTCCGTCAGGCTGAGGCTGGCCAGACGCGCCATCACGCCGAGACAGAGCGACAATGCCAGCAGGGCTAACAATAAACCTAATCCGTTTCTCTTATGCATTGATGAGGAATAAGCCCCATCGTCTTTCCGTTGATACTCGTGGCACAATTCCGGAGATATCCCATGTATTGAATCCATGAAGACATCATCGCGCAGACTCCGCGTCACCCGGCCGCCGGCCATGGTTCCCAGCCACCAGCCGGCCAAGCCTCACGCCCCGGCGGCGCCGGACGCCAAGAAGCGGGTGCTGGTCGTGGAGGACCAGTCGGCGGTCTGCGACTTGGTTTCGGAGATGATCCAGAACCACCCGAAATGCGTCTCGGTCGGCACGGCCTCCGACGGGCTCAGCGCCATCGAACTCGCGCTGCGCCTCAAGCCCGACATCCTGGTCCTCGACGTCATCATGCCCGGCGTGGGCGGCATCGAGATCCTGCGCCGGCTCGGCGGCAGCCTGCCCGCGACCAAGGTGCTGATCTTCTCCGGCAAGCAGGAGCCCCACATCGTCCGCGCGCTCATGCAGGCGGGCATCCACGGCTTCGTGAACAAGAACGGCCCGCTGTCCGAACTCCGCAAGGCCCTCGAGGCCCTGGCGCTCGGCAACACCTGGTTCAACGAGGACTTCAGCCGCACCGTGCGTCAGGCCCTCGCCTCCCCTTCCTTCCTCGGCGACGGCATGATCGACCAGCTGACCCCGCGCGAACGCGAGATCGCCGTCCTCATCGCCCAGAGCCACAGCAGCAAGGAGGTCGCCGGCCGCCTG
>JACCDU010398558.1_pt1 | contig 12207 bp, 12 predicted proteins | sample 7446081 | NCBI WGS metagenome assembly JACCDU01 (sample SAMN15323447, study PRJNA562643) | freshwater metagenome | isolation source: river surface water | place: USA:Blue River Watershed | collected 2017-08-17 | reverse complement strand
AGCGCAAGGGATCGAGGGGCTTTGTAAGTGTAGTGCAGATGTGGCGCAGGTGATCCGAGAAGAAGATAGCTGTGTGCGGGGAAGGATTGATAGAGTACGCTGCACGAATTGTGGAGAGTTGATTGAACAAAAGATTGTGAGGTAGTCGCTCAGACTGACAAAAGAAAAATATGGCATTAACAATACTTTATCAACCGCCACTGCCTAATCTGACAAAGAATGTGGTGTCGTACCAAGTGGTGACTACCAATACTTTCGCGGTGGTGGCCCGGGTATTTGTAGAAGATAGCCCAGGCGCTGGTACTTACTCCTTTCTCACAACTGTGAAGTGTTGGCCCGATGCAAATGGCCTTTGTGTCTTTTACTTCCATGACCTTATGGAGGTAAATGCACTCGAATATGACAAGCCTACATTTGACGCTGTAGCCAACTGGCCACAAGTCTGCAAAAAGTATCGGATGGAGTTTTATGAAGACAATACCGCTGATCTAGTAGTGCATGATCAAGTCTATGCAGAGACTACCGGCACTTTGAGTATTGATGCGCTCACAGCTGGTCAGCCTTATCTGCTTGTAGTAGAAAGTCTGGCTTATGAGACGATATCAAGTGTAGCTCTAAAGGTAGTAGGCCTTACTGTGGGCAATGCGAGTAAGACTGTTGGCTTGGGAGATGAATTTTGGTATGCATTTACACCTGCCTATGCAGTAGATGGCATTGTATTACAAAAAGGTGCAAAAGCGACCATCTATGCAGGGGCCCCTCCCACGGTGACGGCTGTAGAAGGAAAGTATGCGCTGCGAGGTGGTATTGATTACAACCGCTTTGCAATCATAACAGCAAATGATGACCAGCTAAACGTAGCGGCTCCAAGTGACTTGGCTTTTGCGTGGGAAACCGCCACAGATCTACGACTATCCTGGACAGACAATAGCAACAATGAGGTGACCTTTCAAGTGCAGATGAGCACAGATGGCGCTATATGGACCACTGCCGGGACTACCGCCGGTGAAAGCCTGACGGTGACTGATCTGGATCCAAGCACAGAGTACTACTTTCGCGTGCGTGCTGTAGGTGCCTACAAAGACAGTACTTGGATTACCGACACGATTACCACCCCCGCTGCGGGGCTGGAAATTTACACGCTGTATGAGCCGGGAGTAGGAATTAGTAATCTGCAAATAACCGTAGGCAATGTGACTGAATCCTGCGTGATCATACTACCGGACGGCACCAACCTGACCGCCAATGCACTGAACACAGCTGATGAGATGTTTGACGGCACTTCCAAGCTGGTGCAGATCCTGCTATTTGACGCAGATCCATACATAGACCTCACATTTGCAAGGGGAGTGAAGCCAACCGGAGTGCTGGATCTCTCAGGGGTGAAGCTGAAAAGCTTCTATCAGGAGGGGGACTACCAAGAGAACATTGGCACTGTTACGTCATTCTTAGTGCCTACACAGACTGAGGCTTGTTCAATTCGGATTTTGCAAGATATTTTCAATGGAGCTTCGATCAACCTAACAGGACTTTCCAACCTTCAAACCTATTGCGTAATATTAGGTAAAATCACCAGCTTCACTTACAATCCGACTTCATCGAATAGTAATCCAATCGACGTTGAGATCAGGAATACAGCCTCTACCACAACCTACGTGGGTTCCTTGAACCTGAGCAAGTTTACCAACATGACTCAGCTAGATATAATTGGCGACAATCTTAACATGACGGATATTACTATTCCAGCGACCAACGCTGGCATTACGCAGTTTAGGCTTAATGCAAGGCATTCTTTAGTCAATGGGTCATCAACTTTGGATTTATCTACGTTGACGGCTAATGCAGCAGGGTTGCTTTATATCAGTTGTGCCGCTACATATATCAAAATGCCAAGTGTTGGAGAGTTCACAACAATCGAGATTCTTTACTGCAAGAACTTATCTGGAATAGATGTGACCGGATTGAAAATGGCTGCTAATACTGGCTACATTTACTGCGCTGGGCATACCGGCATGCCAGAGTGGGCTGGTTCAAGTTTTGTGCTTGACTTCACCGACATGGCAGCATTTACAGGTTTAAAATTCATTTGCTCAGGCTCACCTTTTTCCAGCTTTACATTTGGTACCGGAAGCACGTTTCGGGAGTTTGGTGCATCTTATTTGGAAGGATACACTGCTACACCAGATTACTCGAACCTAAGATTTAGTGCAGGTGCTACAAGATTCTACGATGTTGCCAATGAAGAAGGTGGTGCAGCTAGAACCATTACGCTACCCTCAGTCCAGCAGACAGTCGAAAGGGTATCATTAGGCAATAATGCGCCAACAGGTGTTAGCTATTCCCCTGCTGATTTTACACAAGGATTTTTGGCGGCTAGGTACGATATATACAGCCAATCGGCAGACGCGACAAAGATGGACGCATGGATGGGGTATATCTATGCACAACGAGCAGCGATTGAAGCAGCTTTTCCTACTACACAACTACGAATCGACAATTCGATAGCAATAGGCGCGGACTACTACCCTAACTCAGTCCCTTCTGGCACATATCAGGCACCAAGTGGTTTTGTGAAAAATAGCTCAGATGGCACACCAGCAAGCGCACAAGAACAGATGTACGTGTTAGTAGAGAACTACGATTGGGCGATCTCGTACTACAACGACACGCTTGGAATCAACATTAATTTGGGCTTTGCAAAACAGGCGAGTAGTTTGGAAATGTTTGCGGCAGCTTCAGGACAAACAAATGTAAGAAAGGTAAGTGGAAGCACTTATTTACTAAGCTGGGCTGAAACATCAAGTGCTAACATCAAGTGCAGGTTGGTTACTTTGAGTGGTAACACCTTAACCAAGGTAGGCGCAAGTGATACTACTCTTATTGCTACAAATGTTAGCACTCATAGGACTCTCGAAATTGCGACAACTGATTTTTGGGGATTCCTTTTGATGTATAGGGACACCCCAAGTAGCGATATTTATGTAAAGCTTTTCGAAATCGAACGTAATATAAGTGGAGCTGCAACCGGAGTAATCACAGAACGTCATAGTGTGATTTGCGAGACTGATATGACGACAACAAACATTCCTGACCTGCGCTGGCTCACAGATAATGAGCGTGTTTTGATGGCGTGGGCTGGATCCGGAAATGACGGATATGCACAAGCTGCTCAGATCAACCTAACTACCAAGGAAATAACGCTTCTGCACACAGCCAAGGAGTACGATACCACCAATGGTACGTTCCCTTCTATTGGTGTTATATCTTCTACAAAAGCCCAAATATGGTCGCGAGGTGCTGCAAATGATGGGTGGAGCTATATTTTGGCTATTGATGCCACTACTGGAGAAGTGACAGTTTTGGGATCAGGTTACGAGTTTGACATAAGTGACAACTCTCATAATGGTGGTTTGAATTTATCATCAACTAGGTCAATCAACTTTTGGGCTGGGGTTGATGATGATGGGTTTGTTCAAATGTTTAGCTTTGATAGCACTACTGGAGCTATAACAGCTCTCGACAGTGTAAAGGAATTTGCACCAAATATTACGCTACAACGAGCTAGGCCAAATAAACTTACAACAAACTACCTCGTGGCCACATACGCAGAGATTGGGGCAAATAAGTCTTACATTAATCTTGTACATTATAACACCACAACAGGAGTAGTTAGCCCAATGCCACAGGTAGAGCTTGCGAATATGTATAGCTTTCTAGGAAATTCAGTAGTAAGCTCTACTCAGGTTCTTTTATTTGGTATGAGGCAAACAGACAGCTTTCCGGAAGCACGGGTTTATAATCTTTACTATTACGAGTAAATAAAGATGAACTACTACCTATTTCAAGAGCCATACACGTTTCTCACGACCAAGCCTCGCACCAGACAGCTATCCCGCAACCACCCCGAGTGGTTGGCGGTTTGCGTACTTGAGCCGGATGGCCTAGCTGACTGCCTGCTCAGGGCGCTCATCACCTACACTGACGGCTCCACTGCCAATCACATCCTGATCGATGAGGGCGATATCCCCGCGCTGCTGGAAGGATCGGTTTATGCCTTTGAGATTGGTTTTGATCGGTACGCCTATGATGCGGTCACTCCCGCTAAGACTATCAAGCACATACGCATACATTTGGAAAATGCGGCCTTTGAAGACCAACTGGCGCAAGATCATGTGATCTACTATCCGTACACGCCTGCCGGTGACTATGTGCGGGCACTCTACTACCACAACAGCTACGGTGGGCTCGATAGCGTGATCTGTACGGGCGACCGCCAGCGGAGTGTAGCGGCACAGGGCTATGAGAGCAGCCGAGCAGAAGATATCCGCGCACTAGAGGTGCCGCAAAAGGTGTATAACCATCTGGGCTATGAAGAGCAGGTGAAGGTGACTACCGGAGCCAAACCCAGTGGCGAGATAGATGCGCTCCACGATCTACTCACAATAAAAAGTGCCTTTGAATATAAGGATCTGAGTGGTGAGGCCTATCTGGTGCCGATAATCCCGAATGGTGATGGTTTTGAGCTACCAAGTGAAAAAACGAATGTGAAGATGATGAGCTTTAGCTACCGATATGCACACACTCAAAAGGCGATAGATCGAATAGGCGTATGACAGGCGTGGGACTAAGCTACAACGGACGCCAGCTCCTACTCGATGAGGCCTTTACCATCGACTGGCAGGTGGAAGATGACTTGCTGGATCTCGACCGGCTAGGCCAAGGCCACAGCTGGCCCATTCAGATTCCCATAAGAGGCAATGAGTGGGTGTTTCTCTTCGCCAGTGACCCAGCCAGAAGTAAAAACATGTTTAAAACTTACGATGGGTTTGCGATTACATTTGGTGGCAACCTGTGGTGGAGCTGTAGCCTCGATCTACTTGGGGTGACGGATGATGGGCTGTTTTATGAGGCGGAGCTGAGCACCGTGGAGTCGGCCATTATGGAGGTGAAAGATAAGTCTATCCGTGAGGTGATCAATGCCACCATTGCCCTACCGGATGCTACCGGCCTGCCTGATCCGATCACCTTTACCGAGATTGATGCAGAGTTTAACACCGAGACTAGTGGGATGGTGTTTCCAATGGTCCACTTCTACGGTAAAAAGCGAATACTAAACAAAGCCAATAGCTTTCTCCTACCCTTTTTCCGGCTAGATTATTTACTGAAAGTGCTCGCTGAGTCAATTGAATATCGCTTTGTAAATGACTACAAGGTATCGACTAGCAACGTGAGCCGGATCGTGATTTTTCACAATCGAATTTTGCCCACCGACTCATCATCGGTGACTGAGCTCACAAATGAGTACACTTTCGAAAAGCTTAACTACCTGGTGCAAGTAGGCAACTATTTGCCGGACTTCACAGTGGCGGACTTCCTGAAAGAAGCCGCCTACCTGACAGGCAGTAGCTTGGAGGTAGACGCTGAGGAAAAGACCATTACGCTATCGAGCGTACGGCGTGGACTCACAGGCACAGCCAATGTGCTGGATATAACAGCAGACACATCGGACCAGGTAGTGACTACCCGTGCGCAGATCACCAACATCAAATTGACATGGGAAAATATAAGCGAAGATGAAACCCTCACCGTGCCCGATATACTAGAAGGCAACTACGTGGGTGAGTATGACAGCCGTGCGGATTACGTGGCAGCATCAGGCAAAGTAGACAATGACTATGCCTTTTGCTTGTTGGAGAACTCCTACTACAAATACACGGATGCTGATGGAGTAAACTTCTATGCAGATCCATTCCAGGAATACAGCACGGGGGGCGAAAACGTATTAGAGATCCCGATCAAGTCGGTGCCGTGCCGCAAGGATCGCTATAGCTACTCCTACTTTGAGAAGCCGCTGACCATCACCGACAATGGCGCAGGCAAAGTACGGATCACAGGCACCACCACCAGCATGGGCATAAGCACCAGCGACAAAGTGCGCATAAAAGAAAGCAGCTCCACTCCTAGCTACTCGCAGGAGTTTTGGCTACAGGTTTTAACAGTTACTTCCACTTACATTGATCTCACTATCGACCATGTCATAGACGCAGACCTCACGGCCATCACTGTGCAGCAGGAGGAAAACTATTACTTTCCGGTAGTCGGTGGGGTGATGCACTATCCGGAGAACCAAGAGGAGTCCCTCACCTTTGCAGGGCGGGTAGCCATCTGGCACGGCAAGCAAGCACCCATAACGGGAGGCGGCACCTACGCTTATGCCAGCTGCGACAACTACAAATCCGATGGATCTGCTGTGCGTGATTACAGTCTGCGCTTCACACAGACGGATAATATGTTTGAATCAGTATATGAAGCCGTATATAATTTGGTAAAGGAAAGCCGTATCGTGAAGCTTTATACGGACCTGAGTGTTGAGGACATCAAGACCCTGTTTCAAAAGCGAAAGCGGGCAAGGTTTAAGCGCGGCATCATCCGTGTGCGCCAATTCCGAGGCACCCTACAAGGAGGTCGCATTCGCAATCAAGAGATTGAGGGGTATTTACTTTAAAGGAAAGGATACGTGCAGGCTATCGCCACTGTCGTGATACACCTCTAAGCTATCCACCAGCACGGTAATGGATACCTCCTGATCATCGAGCGACCAGATAGTCACTTCAAACTTGGACAGCCCTTGGCCCCAAAGAACTCTTTGAGGATTTACCAATCCATTCGTAGTAGCCAGATTATTATTACTCCATCCGGCACTATCCGATTTCACTAAAAACTGAGCTGCCCCGCTGCTGATCCAAACATTGGTATATCCACTTGCTGCTTTCTTATTGATCTTTTCAAACTCGGTGAGCGCATCCTGGCAGGCGGTGAAGAGGGCAATGAAGAGAAGTAAAGTGAGTAGGGTTTTCATGTTTTTTGGTGTTTGGTTCTTAATTCTTCAATTTCTTCTTCTGGATATCCCATCCATAGATTTATATAGATCCTATAGAATTGACCGTACCGCTCACTGGGTTCGATTTTCTTTTTCTTAATCGTGGCAAAAAAAGGGCCACGGTGTAGTGTTTCTATTATTGATGGCATGCCACTTGGAATGTAGCCAATCAAGTCCATTGATTGTGTATATACACCCATAGCATCTGAATCATATGGGTTATCCAAATCCCACTCTACTAGAACCTCATCGCCAACTTCAACAGCGTCGAAGGCATCCTCACGATCATAGTAAGGTCCTACACCCTTCAGCTCGATTACTTGATTCTCACGCTCGTAGTAATGAACTTCATATTCGTAGGTAACAGTGGTAGGAGAAGGGTTGGAATCTGAATAATCCTTGAAGAAGTAAGCGATAGCTGCAATTAGGATCAGGATAATGACAATAGCCATCGGTTTATAAGTTTGGTAAAGGGGTCTTTCAAATGTAACGGCAAAATTTGAAAAACCAAAAAGCCGACTACTTCTTAGGTTTTAGAAGGCAATTTTCCAAAACATCAGAGGCGATTAATACAATAGTAGTTCGATCTGATTTCTGCATTTTCCTTTCAAACTGAAGCTTTAGTAGCTCAGTGTGTGCCGCCTCTGAAATCTCGATTTGTAGTTTTTTAGTAGCCATGACTCAAAGATATAATTAAAAATATATTTGATTATTCTTTGATATTTAAAATCAAGTTATAAATATTTGTAAACGAAAATAGTAATTATAATTAATATATATGAATTCACAAACGAGAACCCCAAGGGTACCAACTGCCTTGCCTGATGAGTTGGGGGGCTAGGCACCTCAACTGCGGTGCCTAGCACCGTAGTTGCCAGCCTGAGGCTGTCATCTGAACTAAAAAAATTAACTGTAGGGCTAAAGCCTTACAGTTGCCACCCTCAGGGTGGCAACTGAAATCTAAAACCAAATCAAAAAATGAAAACACTAGAGTACATCTATCAAGAAACAGAGATTCACTTTCTTCTCAGTGATGATGAGAACGTAATGATCAATGCCACAGAAATGGCAAGGCCATTTGGGCGAGAAGTGAAGGATTTTAACAAGCTCGAAAGCACCAATCGCTTCAGTGAGGCTTGCCTAATAAGTGAGGAAAACTCACTTATTGATCTTAAGGACAGATCGGATTTTCTGTTGTCGGTCAAGAATCAGGGCACTTATATGCACAGGATTCTAGCTCTAAAATTTGCTGCATGGCTTGATGTTGAATTTGAGATATGGATATACGCCAGAATCAACGACATTCTTTTCGGGAACTACAGCATCCACCGTCAGAAGTCTATTGATATCATCAAGAAAAAACGAGAGCTCAGACAAATCGAATATCAAATCCAAGAGTCATCAAATGAGCTGGCATCTCAGCTTCTGCAAAAGCAGCAGGAACTCAAAGTTCTGGAGAATGAAAAGGCCAAAGCTTTGAAGGATCAGACTATACAGTATTCCATAAATTTTGAAACCAATGACTAAACTATCGCATCATCCAGCGGACCACTTCCACGAAGTGCTCGCCATGTATCCAGAAGACGAAGTGGCTATATCGCTACCCGACCTGCTCAACCGCGTGATCCGCTACTACCAAGAGGGCGACAAATGGCACGGACGTCACTTCCATGCCACCAGCCGCGAGGAATATGCAGAGGTGATCGCCTGGCTAAAAGAACTCCGCGAAATGACAGAGCTCATGGCCATAGAAGAAGAAAGCTGCCTACTGATACAGACCGAAACGCTGAAGATAAACCTGAACCCGTGGGTGAAGTATACCCGCAAGTACTCACTCGTGGAGATCATGTATCAGATACGGGTAGTGAAAGGGCGAATGACGCTCTACCTGAACTCCGATAACATAGTGGAGTATCGGGACTGCCTGGAGGCTATGGACAGGCTGGAATATGCAGTACTGGAAATGATCTTGCATACGCTACCGGACTGATCCTATTCCTAATACTTAATACAAACTAATAAATACCTCCAAAAATGAGTATAATCATAAAAGACGATGAGATCCGGATCATGAATGAGTACTACGGCACGGATGCGAACCCGGACGATGCACAGCAATACAAACTGTGTCAGGTCATTTTCAGCCTGGAAGATGTGCTGCGGGAGCACGATATAGATCCACGACCAAAAGCCGAGAAGCTGTCCTAGCGGAAATTGGGTACGGTGATTACATTAGAATCTCTAAATGTTTCACCTAAAACCCAATTTCTATGAAACGAGTACTAATTGCGCTTGTAATGTTATTTACCGTGGCGATGGCCACCGTATCGTGCACAGATGGTGCCGAAGAAGTGTTTGTGGCGGTCGATGACCAAAAGGCCCCCAGCAATGGTGGCAACGACGAGGGAGATCCCGATGGTGGTGATTGACCCCTCGACCCAAATGCACATTGAAATGAAGGCAAGGATATTAAACCCTTGCCTTTTATATTTTATTCGGTATATTCGTAAAACTTGATATGTAACTGAATACTATCAAATGATAATAAACCTATATGAAACACCTTAATTTTAACACAAACGCCAAGTCATACTATCAATTGATAGTAATTCTATTTTTGACAACTAACTATGCTAACGCTCAATTTCAGAATTTGAATGTGAGCAAGGAGACCGGAGCTCAATTTTTTCAAGAAAGCGGCCGGTACTATGACCAGGACTCACTAGCACAGGCTTTGCTGGCTGGATATAAGTCGCTTTATGTGGCACAAGAGCTAGAGGATGAGCAGCTGATGTGTCGTTCTTATATGCGGATATTCCAAGCCCAATACAAAGGTGAGAGCTATCAAATGGCACTAAGTACTGCAAATCTGGCTGTAGCTGCAGCCCCTAACGATACGCTGCGATATCGCAACTACTATAATCTTGGTCTGGCGTATATTCGACTTAATAGACCGGACTCAGCGCTCTATTATTTTGGATCTGCGTATCAGTATTTTTTAGATGTAAAAGACCATAAGCGGGTGGCTCAGTGTCTGAATGAAATGGGTCTGGCCTACTTTTATGGCAACGACTATGTGACGGCAAGGAAGTACTATGCCGAATTGGTGGACTTTGCCACCGCCTTTGAGCTGCCCAATTATATTGGATATGGGCTTAACAACATTGCCAACAGCTATATAAGCGAAGGCAAAAATGATAGTGCAACACACTATCTGATGGCGGCTATACCTTACAAAAGTGGGCGTGGGTTGTTTACCACCTACTATAATCTAGCTCGGGTTTCGAATGATCCCTACCCTTATCTGATAAGGGCCAAGGATGCCTCGGCAGCTACACTGGATGGAGTGGATCTATTGGCTGTATTGCAAGAGCTTCGCCGGTACCACTCAGGTGATAGTAACAACTACTACGCTACTGCCATAGCGGACTTAGTGATGCAACGAACGACAAACACGGCCGAAATAGTGGCAGGAAAGAAATATGAACTACAAGCCATAGAACACGCAATGAAGGTGGCCCATCTAAAGACCGAACGCAGTCAGGAACGAAAGCGCTGGATAGTGGGTACTTTGACGATACTAATAACCTTCATCGGCCTGCTGATGGGTGGCGCTTACCTAGCCAAGCGAAAGTGGGTGCCCGAGCTGATGCGCAAGCGAAATGAAATGCTGGAGTATGAGAATGTGGAAATGATGCGGACGATATCTCAGCTGCAGCGGTTATAAAAACTCCATTTTATCTGTCTCTTTAGAGACTTGATCAAAGGCCATGTGATCGTATCGCATGGTCGTTTTTATTGATTCATGGTCGAGGACCATTTGTGCAGCTCGAACGGATCCACCATTATTGAGGAAAAGTGTGGTCCAAGTATGTCGGGCTATGTGATGGTGAATATTGGTCTCGATATTCAGTTTTCTGGCTATAGACTTTAACACGCGGTTTGAGTATTGTGGCTCAAAGTCTGCAAATAATCGCTTGTTTCCCTTCTCCCGTATCGCATCATTCCAGAAGCCCAAGGCCATTTGTGAGAGTGGGATCTTCACGGTTTTGTTGAACCGTGCAGTTTTGGCTGGTTTGAATGCAATGGCGTCCCCTTCTCTCCAAGATGGATCTACACGATAAAGGTCACTTAGGCGTAGGCTCGTGCTGACGCTAAAGAGGAAACGCCGGAGTATAAGCCGCTCCGATTTGTCAGGTGTCTCCTGATAGTGTATGACAAGCTTCTTTACTTCTTCGATCTTGAGGGCTCGCCAGTTGCCTCTTTTTTGCTTTGCGCTGAAGAAGTCATAAGGGTTTGTGAATTCAATCCGCTCGATTTCGCTAGCATACTTTAGCGCCACTTTCATGTATTTGTGATAGCCCCAACGTGTATTTTGGGTGTCGGTATTGCGCGACTTGATATTTTTCTTAAGGAAATTATCAAAGTGGTAAGCCCACTTTTCATTGAAATCCGAGAAGGAGATCTCGGATCGGAATCGGCGCAGCCAGCTGAGTGTGGATTTGTATCGCTTAAAGGAGGCGTAGGATATTTCCTTATTCTTTAGTTTGTCGGATCCGAAAGCCTCAAAGAACTTGAGGAAGTCGGTCATCGAGTGCTGTGTTTGCCAATGATTAAGAAACCGGTCGATTGTGAGGCTTTTGTTTGCCATCCGGTAATACTTGAATATGTCGTTTGCCCTGGACACGCGGTCACGAAGGATGACATTCATATCATCGACTTCCGGATCTTCAGCGAATCTAGGTGTGCAGAGCTTTTGACTATCCTCGCAAAATTGTGGTGGCCAATAGAGCTCTAATGGCAATAGTCTGATTTTGCGATCGATGATGACTTGGAGATAGATGGCGCAGGTGCCGTCTTTACGGATGTAATCTTTGCGGAAATAAACCTTGGTGCTGTATCCCATTGTAAAACATTTGTTAAACACCTTTTCTCAAAGGCGAATTAAAATGGTTCAGTACGGGGTAATCAGCTTTGTTTTATACCGCTCTAGCCTAAACTAGAGCGGTATTGTGCGCGCGAGAAGAGTATATCTTATCGCTGATTACTAGCACTTTGCCTTTTAATTGTAAAACATTTGTGAAACAAATCACGGACGGACTACTTTTTGTCAAGTTCACGCAGGCGATTCTCCTGGTCTTGAAGTCTCCTTTCCTGCATCTCGATGATGTGATTCTTGGCTGAGATTAGGTTGTTGAGAACACTTACGTGCGTCTTCAATTGCTCTAACTCTACTTCTAGGTTTGCCTTTAGTTGTAGGTCTTTACCATACTTCACTTCTATCTCCTCTACTCGTGTGAGCAACTGGTCAGGGTCTGAATTGAAGT
>JACCDU011152163.1_pt1 | contig 12220 bp, 10 predicted proteins | sample 7446081 | NCBI WGS metagenome assembly JACCDU01 (sample SAMN15323447, study PRJNA562643) | freshwater metagenome | isolation source: river surface water | place: USA:Blue River Watershed | collected 2017-08-17 | reverse complement strand
GCGTTCCGAGGGCTTACGGGCCACGCCCCAGCGGCAGGGGCGCCGCGGAAATGCGGACCAGTAATCTGCGAAGCGCGTTTCGTAGTCTTCTCCGACCTGCTCCATCTCCGTGGTGTATTCCACGGCGAAGCCATCCGGGTCAACAAAGTAGCTGAAGACGTTGTTGCCTGGCCCGTGGCGGCCCAGGCCCCATTCCACAGGGTAGCCGTGATCCAGCAAGCGGCCTGCACCATGCATAAGGCTGTCGATATCGCGCATCTCGAAAGCCGCGTGGTTCAAGGACAGTGCACTGCCATGTGCCAGCGCCACGGTGTGGTGATCGGTTCCGCAGCGCAGAAAGTCCATGCGGTCAGTGCGGTCGCTCAATCGGAGTTCCAAGACCTCGGTGAAGAAGGCGCTCAGTTGAGGCATGTCTGCGCTGTTGAGGACAAGGTGCGTGAGGCTCCTAGGCCGGGTCCGATCGGTGTCTTGCAGCACCGGCTGGGCGGCCGGTCTCAGGGCCACGATGAGGCGCAAGCCCTGTGGCCCCTCGAAGACCATGCCGTGGCCGTTGCCGAGTTCGTCCGACAACTCCCCCGGCGCCGCCAGGATACGTACCGCCGGCTCACTGGCCAGGCGCGCATGAAGCGACTGCAGTGCCTCAGCGTCCCGCGCATGCAGGGTCATCGACTCGAAACGCGCACGCTTGCCCTGTCGCAGACTCAGCGCCATGGGGGCGCCTTCCACACATCGGAAAAAGCGCCGGCCCGCAGCCTCGCCGGCCGGTGACAGGCCCCAGACCTCCGTGTAGAAGTTCGTGGAACGCTCCAGTTCAGTCACTTCCAGCGAGATGCTCGCCAGACCCGTGATCCAGGTATTGTTCATCGCATGTCTCCCAAAGGTCTATGGGTTTGTTCAGACAGACTCGGCAACGAAGTCCTCCAGCCTCCGGCCGGCAGTCATCTCCCGGTTCAGCACGGCCCAGCGACGGCCACATTCGCGGCTGAATTCCGCGAAATCTTTGGGCATCGAGGCATAAGGTGACCGGATCGGACCGGCCTTGCAGTAACCGGCCGCACCGATGCGCAGTTTCTCCATCTGAATATTGAACTGCGCAAAAACCTCGGGGTTGGCGATGATCGGCCGGATCGGCTCATTGGCCCAGTCTAGTGCGGCAGAAATACGCTTGACCGAGTTGGCGTCGCCGCGTTCGACAGCGCGCATCAGCGCGATGGTGGGCTTGGGTCCCATGCTGGCTGCCGTGGCCCAGCAGCAGATCGTGGTCTCGGGAGATTCCTCGTAAAACCGCGCCATAGTCATTTCATTGGGCACGATATTGACACGGCCTTCTGTGATCCTGATTAGCTTGCGCAGATCGCGCGGCTGGGCATACTTGGCCGAGACCACCGTGGGCGCCACCTTGATAACCGCCTCCCAAAATTCGTCAGGGAAGGTGAAGCGAAAGGCACGCGTGTTGGCATACACCATGATCGCCAGTTGGGGGAAGCCTTCCGAGAGCTCGCGGTAGTACTGCACGGCGGCATCCACCGTGACAGGCTGCCACATCGGCAGACCAAGCAGGGTACCCTCTGCGCCCAGCGAATCGATCAGGCGCATTCGGCGAGCCACCTCGTAGCCGGCAAGCGCCGTGGTGCCCACGAACACCGGAACGCGCTTGCGCGTAGTTTCGATGAGGCAGGCGACATAGGCGTCGTAGTCTTCCTGCGACAGCGTCGCACACTCCCCGGTGGTCCCCAGCGCGATCAGTCCGTCGCAGCCATCACGTATCAGGGCTTCAACGGAGCGCGCCGTCTCGTCCAGGTCCACCGTGTTGCGGGCAAGGATGTGTTCCGCTCCAGGTTTGGCCGGCGTTGGCAAGATGGCGTAGAGACCGCGGATTTCATTGGCACTTAGCATCGTTTCACTCCAGTTCACAAGCTGTCCGAAAGTGCGCCCAGCGAGCGGGCGCCCATCCCAAATTGATCGTTGCCCACTTCAGTCACGCACGGGCACCTGGTGCTGCAGCACGATTTCGCGCCGCTCGCGCGCAGACTGCAGCACGGCCGCACTGACCTCCATGGTGGCCTTGCCCCAGGCGCCGTCATGCATCGGGGAAACCCCCGTCCGAATGGCCTGAAGCATTTCGTCCACCACACTTGCCTTGTCGGGAAACGCCGCGCCGCGCGCCACCTGCAGCTCGCGGCGGCCGTCCTGGCCATAGATCAGCACTCCATCGGGCGACGGCCGCATGTCCCCGCGCGCACAGCTCACGATGGTCACGCCGCAGTGCGGGTGATGCCAGTGCACGGGCTGCACAGCCGCTCCGAAGCCGGCTTTCATTGCGGCAGAGGCTTTGAAGGCACTTTCCTCGTGCGAATCGGCGAAGCGGCGCAACTGGGCCCGGGCCTTTCCGTGGCCATCGGCCGCCTTCTGCTCACCCAATTCACCCACCCAGAAATGAAATTCGTCGCTGTCGAAGTAGTCGTAGCCACTGAACACCAGCGAGGCCGCGGCACCGTCCTCGAACTGCAGGAAAGTGAGGTGACTGCCCTCGGTAGGCCGTCCCGGCTCCAGCGCCCAGGCCATGGAGCGGACGCTGCGCACCATGCCGCCTCCCAGGAGCCGCACCATGTCCACCTGGTGGGGCACCTGGTTGAAGATGATCCCGCCACCCTGCGCCGTATCCAGCTCTTCCGGGCGGCGCGGCCGCATGAGGAAATTGGAGTAGCTCCAGGTGTTGATCATGGCCAGCGGACCCAACTCTCCACTGCGAATGACCTCGCGCATGCGGCCCACGGGCGGGTCGAAGCTGTGCGTGTGTCCCACCAACAGGTGCACTCGGTTACATGCAGCGGCCTGCGTCATTGCGTCACACTCTTCGACGGTGAGTGCCATGGGCTTTTCAACGATGATGTGTTTGCCGCAGGCCGCAGCCATCACTGCATGCTCTTTGTGCCACTGGTGCGGCGTGGCGATGTAGACCGTGTTGACCAAAGGGTCGCGGCACAGTTGCTCCACCTCGGCGTAGGCCGGTGCGCCAAAGGCGGAGGTGAAACGCTCTCGCGCCTCTGAACGCAGGTCGGCTGCGGCCACGATGCGCACCTCAGGATGGCTACGCAGGCTGGGCAGGATCTGGTGGGTGGCGCCACCCAGGCCGATCAGCCCCAGGCGGATCAATGACTGGTCCTGCATCATGGCCGTCACAGCTTCCACATCGCGCTTTCGGCCACGTTGGGAGCGAAGAGTTCGTCCACGGCTGGAGCCCGTGGTGCCAGGCCCTGCTCGGCCACGTACCTACACAAGGTCTCGATCTCGCGCCGGTTCGGCTCAATTCCGTAAGGCCAGAAGTCCTCCCCCATCAGCGCGCGGATCTCGCGCCCGTGCTCGAAGGCCCAAGGCCAGGAAAGCGCAGGGGGCTCCTGCGTTCGCAGTATGTCCATGGCGTTTCGCCGCGCCTGCTCGAAGGCCTGATACAGACTCACGGCCACCCAGGGATGGGTCTCGAACAGTTCCTTGCGCAACACCACGACGTGCATGATGGGAAAAATACGCGTCTTGCGCCAGTAGGCACGCTCGGCTGCCGGGTAATCGGGGAAAAGGCGTGCCACGGCCTCGTGGCCCTGGGTGAACGACGGCGGCGGTTGCGGCGCGATAACCGCATCGAGCTCACCGGCCGCCAGCATCTCGCTGAGCGTGTGGTCAGGCACATGCTCAATCGAGACGCCTTCCACTTCGACTGCCACGATGGGTCTGCGGCCCGCCGAGGTGAGGCCGCCTGTGAACCAACTGCAAGCCGCGGGCGAGACGCCGTATTCATGTTGCAGCATGCCCCGGGTCCAGACCGCGGCCGTCATCTGGTATTCGGGCACGCCGATGCGCCGGCCGGCCAGGTCTTGGGGGCTCACGACGCCCGAGCGGGTGTGGATGTAAATCGCGCTGTGCCGGAAGGTTCTGGAGGGGAACACCGGGATGGCGACAAACGGCATCTGGCCGCGCGCCTTCTGGATGACATAGGTCGAAAACGACATCTCGGCACAGTCGAAGTCTCCGCGCACCATGCGATTGAAGGCCTCGAAGGGCTGCAGCGGCAGGTAGTGCAGGTCTATGCCTTCGGGCACCACCTTGCCGTAGTAGAGGTCCTGGACGCGGTCTGACAAGTGGCCCGCATAGCTGACCGGAAGGTTCTTCTTCATGCGCGTGGCCCTCAGAGGAAAACCGACAGTGACTCGTGGCCAAGCACGGTCGAGTCGAGCAGCGCCATGCGCCTAGCCAGGGTCCAGCGCCCCTCGCACCAGCGCAAGACATCCTGCCGCTCGCAGGTCAACATCAGCGGGGCGGCCGCATCGGCACGATGGCAGAACACCACCAGATTGCTGTCCACGCGCAGATCCTGGTCTTCCCGCGCACCGACGCGGACATTGCCGACCATGCGCCTGGTGCGGGTGCGCGGGTTCTCGGCCCAGTTGTACGGAGAGCCCAGGCGCTGCACGCGCGAGGACAGGGAACTGTGGTCCTCCTGCATAAAGAAGGCCCGCTCGCTGAATCCGTCGCCATCGCGGTTGTCACGGGTGGTGCGCACCGGCACCCGGTAGTCGATCTGGGGATGCAGCGTCGCCAGCCAAGCCGGGAATTCGGCACGGTCCAGCAGTTCGGCCTCCCGGTAGTAAAAGCGCGTGCAGGCGCGTTCGAGGGCATCCAACTCATCCACCATGGCCCACCTCCTTTTCCACCGCCGCCAAATCCTGCCCGGTCATGCGCGCATACCAGGTCTTGTGAAAGGTACGCAGACCACCCTCGCCCGCGTTGGACAGCACGGCCACGCCGGGACCTTCCCAGTCGGTCATGGGCACGGCATCGCCCATGTCACCCAGACCCATCTGGTAGTTCAGCTTGACCTCGTTGAGCTCGGCAAAGACCGTCGCGGCCGAGCGTGCGACGCCGGGCCAGACGGCCACGTCGTCCTGCTCAAAGCTGCCGGACGGGCCGAAGCTGCTCATGCCCACCTGGTAGGCGCGCCGCTTGTATTCGTCTGAGGCCTCCTTGGGCACCATGATCCAGTTCCATATTTCAGTGCGGCCCGGACCGCGTGGCTGCCAGGTGCGCACAGACAGATAGCCAGCGGCGGGGCGGTCCTTGCTGTCCGTCAGGCCGATGTGCAAGAACGAGAAATTGGGAAACACTGTGCCGTTGTGCACGATGGAGCGGCGGGCCAACGCCAGTTGCGCCGGCGAAAGGCGCTTCGTGTTGAAGTGCCGAGTCACCTCGGGCGGGTACTCCCAGAATTTCTCTATGCCTTCGTCCACCTGCCTGATGCTGATGGCGTAGCCATTGCAGTCGTGGACGTGAAAGCCGTGCTTTCGGTTCGGCGAGCCCGCGGCCGCACGGTCAGCGATGCCCACATCCAGTACCGAGCGGTGCGTCATCTGGGTGTGTGAGCTGTCACCGCAAAAATTCTCGGCACCCTGCTTCCAGTTCGCGTCGACGATCCAGCGGTGCGGCTCGCCCACCACTTCCATGCCCCCATCGGAGAGCTTGAACTGGATGTCGACGTACCACTTGTAATCACCCAGGGAGTCTTCCAGGGAGGGTGCCTGCGCATCGAGGTTGGCGAAGACCAGTCCGCAGTAGCTCTCCACGCGCGGGGCCTCGAACAGTCCCCACTTCGACTCGTCGAGCGTTTTGTATCCCTCCCGCTTGACGGGCACACCCATCAGTTCTCCGGTATTGCGGTAGCTCCAGCCATGAAACGGGCAGGTGAAGCCCTTGGCGTTCCCCATCTCCGTGCGGCAGACCTGCGCGCCGCGATGGCGACAGGCGTTGAGCAGGACACGGATCACGCCATCGGTGCCTCGGACGAAGATGAAGGGGTCCTCGCCGATGGTGCGCATGGCGTAATCGCCCGGGTTCGGCAGTTCGGACTCGTGGCCGATGAACACCCAGGACCGCGCAAAGATGCGTCGCAGTTCTGCATCGTAGATCTGCTGGTTGTTGAAGATGCGCAGGGGCACCAAGCCATTACGCAGGTCCGCACCCATGTCCTTCAGAAAGTCCGGATCAGCGGGGGCGGCAGCGGCGGAAAACAATGTCAAGGCAATCTCCCTCTTCAGCTCACAATGATGTTGACCGTTTTGAGTTGGGTATAGCTGTAGAGCTCCTCGATGCCTTCCTCGCTGTCGACGCCGCTGTTCTTGTAGCCGCCAAAGGGCACGCCCTTGAAGTGGCTGGAGCTGCCGTTGATCCAGGTAAAGCCCGCCTCCAGGCGGTCTATGGTGCGAAAGGCCTTGTGGATGTCCCGAGTCCAGACCGCGGCCGTCAGGCCGTATTCGACCTGGTTGGCCTCTCGCACGACAGCTTCCTCGTCGTACCACTCGAGGACCGAAAGGACGGGACCGAAAATCTCTTCCTGAGCGATTCGCATGTCGTTGCGGACCGCGGTAAATATGGTGGGCCGCAGAAAGTGCCCATGCGCGAAATCTGCGCCCTCGGGCCGCCCTCCGCCCGTCAGACAAGCCGCACCTTGCTCGAGTCCAAGCGCGATGTATTTGCATGCCTTGTCGTACTGGGCCTTGGAAACCACACAGCCCATCTCGGTCCTCGGATCCAGTGGATCGCCGATCACGATGCGCTCGACGCGCTTCTTCAGGCGCTGCACAAAGTCGTCGTGAATGTCCCGGTGCAGGAACAACCTCGTGGTGGAGCCGCAGGACTGCCCCTGCGACCAATGGAAGTTCATACCGCGGGCCGCGCCCTCGACCGCCTTGTCGATGTCGGCATCCGGAAACACGATCATGGGATTTTTTCCGCCGAGCTCCAGACTGATGTGCTTAACCATCACCTCGGCGGCCGCCCGCTGGATCAGCCGTCCTGTCTCGACACTGCCGGTCAGGGCAATGCGCTTGATTCGCGGGTGGCGCACCAGCGCGTCGCCGGTGGTGCGGCCGTCGCCTGAGATGATGTTGATGACGCCCGGCGGGAAAACTTCGCGGATCAGCTCACCCATGTACAGCGGCGACAGCGGTGTCTGGTCCGGCACCTTGAGCACCACCGTGTTGCCCATGACCAATGGAGCTCCAATCTTGGAGGCCGCAAACATCAGCGGGTGGTTGAAGGGAATGATGCGCCCCACCACGCCGTAAGGCTCGCGCTTGGTGAGGTGCCAGTTGCCGCCGGTTCCCGGCAGGTTCTGCCCTTTGACCTCGCTGGCTGCGTTGGCGATGTAGTCGAGCAACTCGCAAGCGAGACGCACGTCGCTGCGCATGGAACTGAATGGGCTTCCCAGGTCCGCCGCGTCGAGCAATGCGAGGTCAGCCTCGTGTTGTTCCAGCACCGCGATGAAGCGGCGCAACATCGCCACGCGCTGCGAGAGCGGCGTGTCGCGCCATGCCGGGTAGGCCCTCTCGGCAGCCTGCACCGCTGCTTCGACGTCGACTTTTTGGGCGAAAGGCACCTCGGCCAGTGCCTGCCCGGTGGAAGGCGATGCACTTGTATAGCGCTCGCCACCGATGGCATCGACCATTTCTCCGCCCACCAGCATGCGCCAGGGGCGACGGGTCAGTTCGGCCAGGCGCTGGCGATTGCTCTCGAGCGTAGGGGTTTGTTGCATGGCGTCTGCTTATTCCGCAACGATATTGGCGTCTTTGGCGATCCGACGGTACTTCACCAGGTCCGACTGAATCACTTCTGCAAAGCGCTCTGGCGTGCTGGTCGTGGGGACCAAGCCCTGCGGTGCAAGCTTCTCGCGCACGCTGGCCTCGCGCATGATTTTGTTGATCTCGTGCCCCAATCGGTCGACGATAGCCTTGGGCGTACCGGCTGGCGCCAGGATGCCGTACCAGATGTCGATGTCGTAGCCAGGCAGTGGCACGGCTTCGGCGATGGTGGGGACGTCGGGCAGCAGGGGCGTGCGATTCGCTGTCGCCACTGCGAGCGCCCGGATCTTGCCGGAGCGGATGTGCGGAATCATGGAATTGATCGCACTGATGGACATGGCCACCTCATTACCAAGCAGGCCCACCATCGCCGGCGAAGACCCCCTGTAAGGCACATGGATGAAGTCGGTCCCCGTCATGGACTTGAACAGTTCACTCGCCAGCTGATGCGGTGTGCCTGGCCCCCCGCTGGCGTAACTCAACACGCCGGGCTTGGCCCTGGCAGCGTCAATCAGGTCCTTGACCGACTTGTAAGGGGAGGCGGCGTTCACGCCCAGCACAAAGGGCACCGAGCCCACGAGCGCGACCGTCTGAAAGTCCTTGACCGGATCGTACGGCAGCTTTGCAAAGAAGCTGACGTTGGTGACATGCGTGTTGGTGGTCAGCAGCAAGGTATGGCCGTCGGGCTTGGCTCGCGCCACGAACTCGGTCCCGATATTGCCCCCCGCACCGACCTTGTTCTCCACCACCACGGCTTGGCCAACGAGGGGCTGCAGGCGCTCGGCGATAAGGCGCGCGAGGGCATCGGTACCGCCCCCTGGCGCCTGCGGAACGACGACCCGAATGGTTTGTTGAGGCCAAGCGGGCTGCTGCGCATGCGCTGGGGCAAAAACAAGCCCCAAGCCCGACAGGGCCAGGGTATGGAGCAGGGGAAAGATCGAGCGTAGGGACATAAGGGTTCTCCTAAAGGCGCGGTGAGAGACGAGCCATCAACCAGATGCATGCAGCCTGTTGCCTGTGAACTGCTCGATGCATTCTAAACAGAAATATCAATGTTTAATCAATATTGATGTATAAAAATAGAGTTGATTTTTTAGCATAATGGAGTCCATCCGCCCGTCAACCTACTCCACGCCCACCATGCCCTCGCCCCATCGCCCAGCAATCTCCCGCCGCAATGGCGGCACGCCTCCCGGGAGCTTGTCTCATGCATCGGAAGACTCGCAAGGACCGACTGCAGGTCCAGCGGATGACATGCTGGACGCCAAAACCGCCGCCTCACTGCTCGGGGTGAAAACGCAGACTCTGTACGCGTATGTGAGCCGTGGGCTGATTCGCACGGCGATGCGTCACGGCACGCAAGCCAGTCTCTACCACCGTGAGGACATAGAAGCACTGCGGCAGAACCGGCGCGGCGCTACGCCGGCGGCCGATTCTGTGGATCGCACTCCGCGCTGGGGTGGTGGCACCCAGGTCGTGCAGACTGCCATCACTGTCATCGACCCAGCCGGCCCGCGTTACCGCGGCAAGTTGGCGGTGGAACTGGCCAACGCCCGTCGCCCCTTCGAAGATTGCGTGGAACTGCTTTGGACTGGCGCGATGCCACGGCATTCGCTGGTCTGGCAGCCGCCACCCCTGCCTTCCTCCTTCGGAATGCTCGTGCCCTCCTCGGCGGAGCTCATGCAGCATTGCACGACGAGACAGTTGTTCGCACTGGTCACCCAAACCTACGGCGCCTTCTGCGGTCGCAACCCGGAAAATGCGATCGGCGCACCGGCTTTGGCCGGCAGGCACATGATCCAGGTCATGGCAGCTGCCCTGGGCCTGCTAGGCGCGCAGCCGCAGTTCGATCTGGGTCGAGAGCCGGAGTCCGTGGCGACCTTGCTGGCCCGAAGCATGCGCCTGCCGCAGTCGCCTGAAGTCCTGCGCCTGATCGACGCGGCGTTGATCCTGAGTGCTGACCACGAACTGGCCCCGTCCACCTACGCCGCGCGTGTCGCGGCTTCGGCAGGTGGCGACCTCTTCGCCTGCGTGGTGAGTGCGCTGGGGACCTTTGAAGGACCGCTGTCGGGATTCGCTTGTGACGAATCCGAGAACCTGCTGCGGCAAACCGACTCGGTCAAGACCTACCTTCAATCGCTGCGTGAGCTCGTCGAGCGCAAAGAGGGTGTCCCGGGCTATAACCATCCGCTCTACGACGGCATGGATCCACGTGCCGCGCATCTGCTAACCCTTGCACAAGGCGTGGCGTCGATGCCGCCACGGGCCCGCCTTGTGCTCGATTGCATCGAAGCGGGAAGGACGAAGATGCAGATGGCGCCCAGTTTGGCCGTGGGCCTGGTGGCCCTGGCTGCCGCGCTGGACATGCCAGTAGGCGCGCCTGGCGGCATCATGGCGGTAGGACGCACCGCCGGGTGGATCGCGCATGCGTTCGAGCAGCGGCTGGCAGGCTATCTGGTGCGCCCACGCACGAAGTACGTCGGACTGCTGGAGTAGGCGCGACTGCCGCGGGAACTTCCCATGACGGATACTGAGCTGGTGCAGGCATGTATCAAGCCGCCGCGCGCTTTGAGCGCGGGCGACGCTGGCCCCACGCCGCCTCCAAAGGCCGGCCTGGGCGTCAACCTTCCCTTGCAGGACATTTGCAACTTGCCCTGCACCGATTGCCAGCAGGGCGCGCTTGCCGCGGTCAGGCCGCATCCACAGGTTCCGTTCTAGCTGTCCTCGCGACAGCCAGACCTCCTCACCCTCCTTCTGAAAGATCACCCATGTCCATCCCCGCACCCGCCCCCGAACTGGTAGACAAGCTTGTCTATGCAAACCGCATCCTGTATGAGCAGGGCATCGTCGATGGCTTGGGTCATGCCAGCGTGCGGCATGACAGCACACCGGATGTGTTCCTGCTCTCGTGCAACCGGGCGCCGGGCATGGTGCGCCGGCGAGACATCGTGTGCTACGACTTCGATGGCAACGCTGTGTCACAGACCACTGAGCGCCCTTACCTGGAACGCTTCATCCACGCCGAGATCTACCGCGCTCGTCCCGACGTCATGGCGGTGGTCCACAGCCACTCACCCTCGGTCATCCCCTTCGCAATCACCCAGAATCCACTTCGGCCGGTGTTTCACATGGCAGGTTTCCTCGGAGAAGGGTCGGCGCACTTCGAGATTCGGGAAGTGGGGGGCAACACAGACATGCTGATTGGCAGCTCTTACCTCGGCGCGGCATTGGCCCGCTCGCTGGGCAGCCACAGCTGCGTGCTTATGCGCGGCCATGGTTCCACTGTGGTCGGGAGTTCGCTGGAGCAAGCCGTCTATCGGGCCATCTACGCGGAGACCAACGCCAAACTTCAGATGGCGGGGCGCATGTTGGGTGAGGTCGCGTTCCTCAATCGAGAGGAGGCGCAGCTGTCCTCCGACATGAACGATGGCCAGATCCCCCGCTCGTGGAATCTCTGGGTGCAAAGACTCGGAAAATTCGATCTGGATGAATGAAGGCCCGATCCTCTGGGAGCCGAGAGAAAAAACCAAGCCGCGTGGCGAGGGAAACAAGGGATTCTTCCCGACGCTCGGCAACTCCCAAATAAGAGACGTCCGCGCAAATGGCGCCAGGACTGGGCCACAGCGGACCTTCAGAACGGTGTAGAGAACCGTTCGGGATGGGTAAATGGTAGTGAACGGATGGCTCCCGACCAACTTTCTATTCGCATTCAATCATGCGTGTTAGCGCTGGAGAGCGAATGGAAGTGGATTCGACTGTGGTTTAGTTGGGCGCGACACGAGGGTTGGACCCGCGCCAGGCCAAAGCCCTCGGCAGACGGCAATGCGCGATGTTTATCACCCACTCTCTCGTCACGGCTGATGAGGGCTGGGTGAATCGGGGATCGGGCTGACTCAACCGGTGGCCTTGACTGGATACACCTCACACATGGCAATCGAGGAGAAGCACACTGCCTAAAATCATGGGCCAGTGACCGGTTGAGAATCAAGCGACTGCCTGTCTGCAGGATTTGGGCCACTTCAAGCGCTGGAGCAGGATCATTATTCAGGCATAGCTACGCGCCCACCGACATGGGTAGTGCCTCGCGTACCTCGATGGTGCGCGCACGAGCCACGATCACCGGATCTTGCGAAAACCAGTCGCGCACCTCATCTGCCGTATCGGCACGGCAAAAAAGTATTCCCTGCAGTGCCCCAGACTCGTAGTGAGGGAACTTCCAACCGCACTCGATCCTGCCTCTGCGGACCAAGTCGGCGAGGAAGGCGATGTGCTCGGTGCGGTGACGATTGCTCAGTTCGATGTCAACCATCGTGTAGATAAGCGCAAAAAGCTTCATGGGACCTTCTTTAAAAAGTGGGATGGTGAACCTGATAGGTGCGCAACTGCGCGGGCTCAATTCAACTTGCGACCAGTGTCGGGCCTTCTTGTATCAACTCTCTGCTGCACCCTCCATAGCGCGCATCACGCGTTCCGAGGGCTTACGGGCCACGCCCCAGCGGCAGGGGCGCCGCGGAAATGCGGACCAGTAATCTGCGAAGCGCGTTTCGTAGTCTTCTCCGACCTGCTCCATCTCCGTGGTGTATTCCACGGCG
>JACCDU010621108.1_pt1 | contig 12224 bp, 9 predicted proteins | sample 7446081 | NCBI WGS metagenome assembly JACCDU01 (sample SAMN15323447, study PRJNA562643) | freshwater metagenome | isolation source: river surface water | place: USA:Blue River Watershed | collected 2017-08-17 | reverse complement strand
GCTTCGCTAAGCACCTGCTCCAAGTGCTCGGCACCCTTGAATGATTCCCCGTAAATTTTGTAGACGTTCTCTGTTCCGGATGGGCGTGCTGCGAACCATGAGGATTCGGTAGAAACCTTGATACCACCTAAGGCTCCACCTCCGGGAGCTGCAACCTCTACGGCTGAGATCTTCTCTCCCGCCAGAGAAGTTGCAGTCACATCACTCGCTGCCAATTTAGAAAGCTTGGCTTTTTGCTGAAGGTCGGCTGGAGCATCCACTCGCTTGTAGCTTGGCTCGCCAAACTTCTCGGTCAACTTTTTATAGTGCTCGGATGGAGAGAGGCCGGTTACGGCTTGAATCTCGGAGGCGAGTAGACAAAGAATCAAACCATCTTTGTCGGTTGACCATGAGGAACCATTCCTTCTAAGGAATGAACCTCCAGCTGATTCTTCTCCACCGAATCCAAGCGAACCGTTTGACAATCCTGGGACGAACCACTTAAAGCCAACTGGCACCTCTACTAGTTGTCTTCCTAGGGCTGCCACAACCTTGTTGATGATCGATGAAGACACCATAGTTTTACCAACCCCGGCAGTTGGCGGCCAATTAGGACGATTTTGAAACAGGTAGTTGATTGAGACCGCAAGGAAGTGATTCGGATTCATCAGCCCATGGTCTTTCGTGACGATACCGTGACGATCAGCATCGGCATCGTTCCCGGTCGAGATGTCGAATTTGTCCTTGGACTGAATAAGTGACGCCATCGAATACTGCGATGAGCAATCCATTCGAATCTTGCCATCCCAGTCCAGGGTCATAAATCCAAATTGGTAATCGACGTTTGGGTTTACGACCGTCATGTTGAGGCCAAATTGAGAAGCGATTTCGCCCCAGTAATCCACCGAGGCACCACCCATGGGATCAGCACCTATCGAGACACCACTATTGGATATGGCATCCATGTCGAGAACTTCGCCGAGTTGCGAAATGTAGTTCGAGCGGAAGTCAAACTTTTGCGCATTCGGGTTAGAGCGCTTTACCCCAACCAAACCAGAAGCAATAAGTTCATTGGCGCGCTTTGCGATTACCGAGGTCGCATCGGAATCCGCTGGACCTCCATGAGGAGGGTTGTATTTGATTCCACCATCAGCTGGTGGATTGTGGCTTGGGGTGATGATGATTCCGTCTGCAACAGCAGAGCTCGTTCTGTTGTGATCGATGATTGCTACAGAGACCGCTGGTGTTGGGGTGTAGCCATCGTTTGAATCAACTAGCGCAACCACACCGTTTCCCGCTAGCACCTCAAGCACACTCTGTTGGGCCGGCTCGCTCAAGGCATGGGTGTCTCTACCGACGAATACCGGGCCAGTGATGCCCTGGCTTTTGCGGTATTCAACGATTGCTTGAGTGATTGCCAGGATGTGAGTCTCATTGAAGGAGGTGGTGTTTGCACTACCTCGGTGTCCTGAGGTTCCAAAACTAACCATCTGCTCGGGAACCGAAACATCTGGTTTCTCGGAGAAATAGTTTGCAACGAGCTTTGCTACATCAATCAAATCTGTTGCTTGAGCATGCTGCCCTGCGCGATCGTGCATCGGTTACCCCCTAGAAGTTCGGAATAGATAAAAGGCATAGGCCGCGGCGAAACCAAATCCAACTGCCGCATACAAGACGGTGAACCAGGTGATGCTCGCAGGAATCAGGAGTGTAAGTGCGCCCAGCAGGAATGCACTAATCAGCATCACGCGGCCAGCCCAAAGAACACCCAGCGCGGTCCCCAATCTGGAGGTGACAAGCATGTTTCCGGTGAGCGCGACCAAGGTAATTGCAATTCTCCGAAGTGACCAGGTTAGTTCAGGTGAGGGGTTGAAATCCAGCAATCGGGCAAAAAACTCAGGCAGCACCAACAACCAAAGCGCGCTCAATCCAAAGGTCAAGGCTCCAGCAAAAAGCACTTTCCTAAGACCTGCGATGTCCCCGCGTTTAGACATAACAGCATGCTATTGCTTTTGCGTATCTAGCGCCTCCCCTAATCTTTACCTATGTCAAAGGCAATTCGGATCGCGTACCTAGGCCCGGCAGGCACCTTCACTGAGATGGCCGCTCGCCAAGTAACCAGTGATGCCGCTGCCGACTTTATCCCGACCGCATCGGTGACCGATGCCATGGACATGGTCCTAGCTGGCACCGCCGACCGCGCTGTGGTGCCAATCGAAAACTCCATCGAGGGCGGAGTATCAGCAACCTCCGATGCACTTGCTATCACACCGGGTGTTCAGATTTTTGGCGAATATTTGGTGCCGGTTCGATTTGATCTGATGGCTCGTCCCGGCACGAAGCTTGCCGATGTCAGCTCAGTTCTCACCCATCCGGTGGCTTATGCCCAGTGCCGCAGCTGGCTTTCTAAAAACACCTCAAACCATCAGCACGTCCCGGCCTCCTCAACTGCGGCAGCGGCTAAGTCGCTGGCCTCAGGATTTGATGCGGATGCAGTCATCGCTGCCCAGGCGGCCGCCGGCCTTTACGGTCTGCAGATTCTTGCTTCAGACATTGGTGAGAACAAGAACGCCCAAACCAGATTTGTGGAGTTGGGACTAAGTGGCAAGCCAGCTCCGAAGACCGGCTATGACAAGACCAGCGTGATAGTCGAACTGCCGGATGATCGACCAGGTGGTCTTTTGGAGATGCTGGAGCAGTTTGCTGCCAGGGGTGTAAACCTGAGTCGAATTGAATCCAGACCGGTTGGCGATCGCTTTGGTCGATACCGATTCAACATCGATGCTCAGGGTCACATCGAGGATGATGCAATTGCGGAGGCGTTGATGGGCCTTCACCGGTTCAGCCCAAGCGTTATCTATCTGGGTTCATATCCCAGAGCTGACAAGAGTGAGTCCAAGCACGAAGGCAACAACACAAACTCGGCATACCGAGAGGCCAAGGCCTGGATTGATTCTCTTAGGAACTCCTAAACGGAATCACTGCTTCGACCACAACTCCGTCGGCCTCGTTGGCGATGCTCCAAGACTCGGTGAGTTCGTTTAGAAGATCGGTTCCCAAACCAATGGTGCTCTCGGTCACAGGCGTCCCGTTATTTTTGGCGTGAATCTGCAAACGATCCTTACTGATTTGGATCTCGAACTTGATCTTCGTTGCCTGGCCATGCCGAAAAGCATTTCCAACTATTTCTTTCACAATTTCAATGGTGCAGATCCTCGATGTTTCATCAATCTCCTCTAGACCGCGCTGTGGGTAGTCGATTGAAATATCGCAGACTCCCTCCCAGGTGGTGATCAGGTCTTGAAACTCCGCACCGGTTGACTGCCTCTGCACCACTCCTTTTTGAAGAGCCTGTCTCGCTTTATCGATGTCCGCCTTTACCAGCTTCAGCACCTCAGGGGTGCGTTCACCGGCCTGTTTCAGTCTTGTGTGGGCAACGGTTAGTGCACCCTGCACCGTGCCGTGAACGATGAAGGACCAGTTTCGTTTCGCAATCCAGATCGCTTGTTCGATCAGTGAGATTTCTCGGCTGAGTTCATCGTTTAGTTCTGCCAGGCGCTTCAGCGATCGCTCTTGAGTGGTTGCAAATGCGGCGCGAAGTCCCAGTCCAAAGACCACTAAGACAATGAGTCCTGCTCCGCTTTGTCTCAGGCCCACGGCTCCCGGATAGACATCCGCAACGCTAAATAAATAGGTCCAGGTCGGCAGTAATGACAAACCGGTGAGAGCTAGAGCTAGCAAGAATCCGAGCCAGAACTTAGGTTCAAGTCTGTCCGGTATAAGAATCCGCAAGAAGATTCCTAGCGGCAACATCGTCATGCTGAAGAGCAAGAGTGTGAGAGCAAATTCGGGACCAGCCAAGGCGTTTGCCGTGGCAATCATGTTGAGATTCGCGAAAAGGAATATCAACCCGGGCCGAAATGCACGCTTCATGGGCATCGTTTTCGGCCAGAAACCTATGGCTCTGGATTTTCTGCCCTGCTCAGAGTTGGCTAGGACATCCAAGCGACTCCAGATCTCTTTGCTGAGTGGTCTGACTTCCAGCTCCAACAACTGCCTCACCTGGTCGGCACTCTTTGCCAGATCGGTTTTGACAAGCAGTTGCTCCACCTGCCCGAGTTTGGTCAGCAGTGCCTGCTGAGCCCGCTCTCGCAACGCTCGCTCGGCTTCGCTGGCAGCGTTTTGGGCTTGCTCTCGTCTTGCATCAAGTTCCTGCCTACCCCGCTCAATCTCTGCCGAATCCGCCTCAAATTGAGCTCGAGCGGTTTGGAGATAGGCGAGTACCAGGGCCACCAAGAAACCAAGTGTGAAATCGCCAGGGAGTCTTCGAAGATCGACGGCCTCGGATATTTGGATCAGTTCGACGAAACTGTTCTCCAATGCAAGGCCGCGGATAAGTTGTGAGCCACCAACTAGGACAACCAGGACCCCAGTTGCACCATAGGTATTCGAATTGAGTTTTCGCAGCAACCAGTAACCACCGAAGTAGCTCACCAAAAAAACGACCTCAGCAACGGCTAGCGCTGGCGCGAGAACAGCGAATGGAACTCCCAGGCGGGCCTCTTCATAGGAGACACCGGACATGATGTGGATTGCTGGAAACCATGCGAAGAAGCGCCAATCCATTGGATTTGCCTTTGACAGCTGAACCCATGTGGTTCTAAAAGCGCGAAAGAATCCGGAGAACTGATTCTTTACTGGGTTCAATTTGGGAGTCCGGATGCCTTTATAAATTCGAGTGCTGCCTTGACTCTACGCTCTGAACCACCCTGCTCATCAATTCCCAGTGCACGATAAGCGCGAACTAGCAGGAGTCGAACCGCTCGCACGGTTGTGCCTCGAAGCTGAGCAATCTCCTCGTTAGATTTTCCAGCTGCAAGCAATCTGATGGTTTCCAGTTGGGAGTTGCTCAGTCGCTTCAGGTTGTGACCGGTTGAGAGATCATCGCGAAGGTGTCGAGCCCTGCCTCGCGCAGTTTCCTCGATTGCTCGAAGCAGCACCTCTGGATCGGTGATCCGATCCTTGTGCAGGTAGGCACTACCCGCTGGAAGATGCTTAGCTGATTTACCTGCGAGGCGGGGCTCTGAAACATTGGTTAGAAATGCAATTGATACCGCCGGTGATTGGAATTTAATGGCACTTGCAACATCTATGCCATCTGGCCCAGAACCCAAATCTACGTCCATCAGGACCAGGTCAGGATCGAATACCTTGGCAAGCCTGGTTGCCTCGGACCCCTTGTGAGCGACCTCCACTTCGTGACCGGCCGCCTCAAGCGTTTGACGAAGTAGTGCTGAGACCAGGGGCTCGTCATCAACGACAAGAATTTTCAATCTGAAATCCACGCCTAAAGCATGCCACTTGGACCATATGCCTTCGGGTATCCGTGTTCCCTCAGAGGAACATGCCTTGGCGAGGTGTTTCTTGAGGATAAGCGGGTTAGAGGCTTGTAAAGGTAGGCTTTAGCACGTGATTGACCTAAATCTGTTGCGGGAAAACCCAGAGGCCATCAAGGCATCCCAGCGAGCACGCGGTGCCGATGTAGCGCTAGTTGATAGAGCTCTCGAACTTGATTCACAGCGGCGTCAATCTTTGAATGACTTTGAAAAACTTCGTGCCGAACAAAACGCCCACGGAAAGTTGGTTGCCACCGCTCCGAAGGAGCAGAAGGCTGAGCTTGTCGCTCAGGCTCAGGAGCTAGCGGCGAAGGTGAAGGCAGCGGACGCTGAGGCTAACCGCGCTCAAGAAGAACTAAACAGCGTCCTATTCAAGATCGAGAATGTAGTAATCGAGGATGTGCCAGCTGGCGGCGAGGAGAACTTCGTTGTCATCAAGGAAGTTGGTAACAAGCGCGAGTTCAGCTTCACACCGAAGGAGCACTCTGACCTGGGCGAGCAGTTGGACATTATCGACATCGCCCGTGGTGCAAAGATCTCTGGATCCCGCTTTTACTTTTTGAAGGGATTGGGCGCAAGGCTCGAGCTCGCTCTGATGCAGCTAGCACTAGACCAGGCAACCGAGGCAGGCTTTACCGCTTTGATCACCCCGACCCTGGTAAGGCCAGAGGTAATGCAGGGAACCGGGTTCCTGGGTGAGCACGCTTCAGAGGTCTACTACCTACCCGCAGATGAGCTTTTCCTTACCGGAACAAGTGAGGTTGCGCTGGCCGGATACCACAGCGACGAAATTCTTGATGATCTGTCCAGCCCGGTTAGGTATGCCGGCTGGTCAACCTGCTACCGCCGCGAAGCCGGCTCTCACGGCAAGGACACCAAGGGCATTTTGCGTGTGCACCAGTTCAACAAGCTAGAGATGTTCAGCTACTGCAAGCCAGAGGATGCCGAGCAGGAGCACATAAACCTTTTGGCTTGGCAAGAGCAGATGCTGCAGAAGTGCGAGCTTCCATACCGAGTGATTGATGTTGCAGCGGGAGACCTGGGTTCTTCGGCTGCCAGGAAGTATGACATCGAAGCCTGGGTTCCTTCGCAGCAGACCTACCGAGAGCTCACCTCCACCTCTAACTGCACCACCTTCCAGGCTCGCAGACTCAACACCAGATATAGAGATGAGTTGGGTAAGCCAAAGACAGCGGCGACCCTAAACGGAACGTTGGCCACCACCAGGTGGATTGTTGCGATCTTGGAGAACCACCAGCAGGAAGATGGTTCGGTAGTTATCCCTGCCGCGCTAAGACCATATCTCGGTGGCATTGAACGAATTACAGCTAAGGCTTAGCGGGCATGGGCTCACCCTGGTTGGTCGGAATCGACATTGACGGCACCCTGGTGCACGATGACGGTTCGCTCTCTCCGAGGGTCAAGGCAGAGGTTCAACGAGTCCGTGACCTTGGACACAAGGTAGTTATCGCAACCGGTCGAGCCGCCGCTAATGCCTATCCGGTAATCAAGGAACTGGGTCTCACCGAAGGCTATGCGGTTTGCTCTAACGGTGCTGTGACGATTGAACTTGGCGGCGCTCGCGGATATCACGTGGTTGAGGTCAAAACCTTCGATCCATCGGAGATCCTGGGCCTACTAATCGAGAAGCTTCCAAACGCTCATTTTGCAGTCGAAGACGTTGACGGCAGCTATCGCTTCAATAAACCTTTCCCCACCTACTCACTTGGTGATCAGAACTATGAAGCTGATCTAGACGCCCTGTCCCACCACCCGGTATCGAGAGTGGTTGTTCTATCACCCGATCACGACGTCGAGGAGTTCCTCGGCATCATCGAGGAGATCGGTCTGCAGTCCGTCTCCTATGCGATTGGATATACAGCTTGGCTGGACATCGCGCCCAAAGGCATCGATAAGGGCCACGGGCTAGAGCGACTTCGCGTTCAACTTGGAATCCCAGGTGACCAGGTGGTCGTCATGGGTGACGGGCGTAATGATTTGGAGATGTTCCGCTGGGCGAAGGATCTCGGCGGTTACGCATTTGCCATGGGACAGGCTCCCGATGAGGTGAAGGCCGAGGCAACCGCGGTCACCGCATCAGTTGACGATGATGGGGTAGCAGAGGTCTTGAGCTCAATTGAGGGGCTGCAGTTTCTCGATTAGCCCACTAAACTTCCATGCGGAGGTCTGTCCGAGCGGCCGATGGAGCTGGTCTTGAAAACCAGTGGACAGCAATGTCTCGTGGGTTCGAATCCCACGGCCTCCGCCATAGAAAACCCGCCTACGGGCGGGTTTTGTTTTTCCTAGGGACAACTCAGACTTTTATCTTTAGACTTCTCTGGTGACTCAGCCGGAATACGATTTTTCGTCAACGCCGAGACCAAAGCGAAGAGGCTGGCTCAAGAAAACCTTTATTGCTATGGCCAGCGTGGTTGGTCTCGTGGTCGCCCTATTGGGCGGTGGTTACGTCTACCTAACCCAGACACTTTCAGCTTCCGGTATCGATGTGTTCTCTACCGACGGCGAGGAGTACCAACTCCCGACCGCCGAGGAAATCAATGGCCCGATCAACATGCTCTTGATTGGTTCGGACACCAGGGCTGGGCAGGGATCAACCGCCTACGGCAACTCAACTGCAAATCTCGCAGATGTCATCATCCTGCTCCACGTCACCGCTGACCGCTCCAATGCGGTGGCACTCTCGTTCCCGAGAGACCTAATGGTTCCCCAGCCGGAGTGCCGAAACCCAGATGGCGGAGACCCTTACCCAGCCAAGGATCTGGTTCAGATAAATGCCACCATGAACTCCGGTGGCCCAGCCTGTGTGCTGCAGACGATTCAGTCGCTCACCGGAATCAAGATCCCCTACCTCGCAATGATCGACTTCAAAGGTGTAATCGCGATGAGCGAGGTTGTTGGTGGTGTCACCGTCTGTGTCTCGGAAGACATCAACGATGACAAGACCAAGCTCTACCTCGAAGCGGGCGAACACACCCTTCAGGGGGAGAATGCTCTCGCTTTCTTGCGCACCCGATACGGTGTCGGTGATGGCTCAGACCTGTCGCGAATCTCAAACCAGCAGGTGTTCCTGTCGGCATTGGCAAGAAAGCTCAAGTCAGAGAATGTGTTGACCAACCCATTCCAGATGTTCCGAATCGGCACCGCAGCGCTTGAGAACATGCAGCTCTCAAACTCGCTAACCAACATCGGTGTGATGCTGGGCATGGCTCGCGAAGTGAACGATGTCGACCTTGACATGATCACCTTTATCAAGCTCCCCGTCTACAGCATGCAAGGTGCTTATTCAGGTCGAGTCGGTCTCATCGAAGATCAGGGCAAGTTCCTGTTCGACAAGATTGCCAAGGATGAGCCTTTGGTGTTTGAGAAGGCAAACCTCGGTCAGGGAGCGGTGGTTGCCGAGGAAGAGCAAACCACGAACACCACCAACACCACTGAGACCCAGGCCCCAGCCTCCGAAAGCGAGAGCGTTGAGACCCTGCCTGAGTGGGTCCAGGGAACCAAGGCATCGGTCAAGAGCTGCTCAAAGTAGTGGTCGAACAGCCGAGAGTTTTCCTATAGGCTTTCTAGGCACCAAGGAGACGTCGCATAGCCCGGTCGAGTGCGCCTCACTGCTAATGAGGTAGGGGTCTTAAAAGCCCCTCGGAGGTTCAAATCCTCTCGTCTCCGCCATTGAATCGAGGTCAAATCGGCCTTCGTGAACCGCAGCTGAACAAATTCTTAAATTTATGTCCGTGTTCTGTTTGCGCTCTGCAAGCGTTTTCCGATACAGTCCCCATTACTGAGGGAGTATTCCTAGGCAATCAGTTCGTCATCACGGCCCAAAAGCCCGGATTGGTTGGTCACCGAAAAAGTGGCGGGAGAGACTCAGTCTTCGGTTGACAAAGGGGTTAACTGTTTGACGACCCCCTCGTCCTCCGAAGCCGATTTCCAAAAGTGGAAATCGTCCCACTTTTTATTTGGAGGACAAATAGTGAAGAAGATTGCTATCGCAGCAACGACGCTGGCGTTGGTTGCTTCTACCATCACCCTGGCCCCTGCGGCCAATGCAAACACCCGCGCAGAGAACGCACGCTATGGACTAGCTTGTGCCACCTCTGGTCAGGTGGCTGCAAAGCGAGGTGCTGACGGTAGTGACCTAATTTGTAAGGTCGCACCACAGGGAAGCTTCAAAGGCAAGCGCATCTGGCAGTACGCCAAGTGGCCAACCCTAAAGGGAATGGATGTTCTAGTGCCAGCCGGTGCCGGTGGTGGCTATGACACCACCTCTCGCCGTCTGATGGAGTCGATGAAGGCAGAGGGTGTTCTACTCGCTGACGCGACCTACCGCAACCTGCCAGGTGCCGGTGGAACCACTGGTCTATCGAGCTTCCTAAACAACGACACCGGTAAGGCCGGCAAGATGCTATCCATGGGATTTGCTCTAGTGGGTGGAGTTCAGTCAACCAAGGTTTCGTTCAAGAACTCTGACACCGTAGCTGCAGCTCGCATTATGGGTGAGTACGAGGTTGTCGTTGTTCCTGCGAACTCCCCATACAAGAACCTTCAGGATCTTGTGAAGGACATCAAGGCCAAGAAGACCGCTCTGCCAATCGCTGGTGGAAACCTTGGTGGAATTGACCACTACACCGCAGTTCAGATGTACGAGAGCATCGGTCTTTCAATCAAGGACCTCAACTACATCGTTTACTCCGGTGGTGCTCAGGTGACCACCTCGCTACTGAACGGAACCGCGAAGGCCGGAATCTCCGGCTGGGGTGAGTTCCAGTCTCAGGTTGAGGCCGGCACCTTGCGCCTATTGGGCATCAGCTCCGCCAAGCGCGTTGCTGCAATCCCAACCCCAACCTTCACCGAGCAGGGTGTGAAGATGGTTTCTGTGAACTGGAGAGGCTTCATGCTTCCAAAGGGAACCAGCGACGCTGACCGCAACCTAGTTATCCGTGCCATGGACGTTGCTCGCAACGGAAACGCATGGAAGGCGAACCTCAAGAAGTACGTCTGGAGCAACAACTGGCTAGCCGGTGACGCTTACCAGACCTGGCTAGAGTCTGAGGAAGCCAAGATCAAGAAGCTATACACCGACCTAGGACTGTAGTTCTGTGGCATTAGCTTCAAAGCAGGTAGCAAAGGGGGAGCTGGTATTCACCAGCTTCCTCTTTGCCACTTCAATCGTTGTTTTAGTTGACACCACCAACATGGTTGAGTCCAACGCAGTTGGATTCGTTGGACCTAAGGTCTTTGCCTACATCGTTGGTGGACTTATGTTTTCCCTCTCTGCGCTGCAGCTCATGTTTGTTTTGCGCGGCGCCAAGGGAGAGCCGGAGGGCATTGAAGCCGGCACCCCGCTAGAAAAAGCAAACTGGAGACCATTCGGCATCGTAGTCCTAGCTCTCGCGCTCTATGCAGCGCTGATAGAGCTCCTGGGATTCTTGATAATGGGTCCAGTTCTCTACTTCTTGGTCGGTAAGGCCATTGGAGTGAAACGAAACATAACTTTGGCAATAGTCGCTGTTGTCGTTAGCGCGGTTGTATACATCGGCTTTACCCAAGGACTTCAGCTTTATCTGCCACTTGGCTTTGACTTCCTGCAGTCACCGGGTGAGACCATCGAGGACGGTGGTTGGTAATGGACATGTCCCATTTCATTGAGGGATTTGCTGCCTCACTCACACTGACCAACCTGATGTTTGGTCTCCTCGGAACCATCCTGGGAACCCTGGTCGGTGTGCTTCCAGGCATTGGACCAGCGCTAGCAATTTCGCTACTGCTACCGGTAACTCTGACTGTTGATCCAACCGCAGCCCTGATCATGTTCGGTGCGATCTACTACGGAACCATGTTCGGTGGATCTACAACCTCGATTTTGTTGAATGCCCCTGGTGAGTCTGGTTCAGTTATGACCACTCTCGAGGGAAACAAGATGGCCCGCAATGGCCGTGCCGGTGCAGCGCTTGCGACCGCGGCCATAGGTTCGTTTGTTGCCGGTGCGATTGCAACTGGAATCGTCGCGATGGCCTCGCCCGCAATCGCATGGATCGGTGTCCGAATGACCCCGGCCGACTTCTTCGCGATGATGGTCTTGGCATTTGGAACTGTTGGTGCGGTGCTTGGCCAATCCGTCATTCGAGGCCTTCTGTCACTGAGCATGGGGCTAGTGCTTGGATTGATCGGACTTGATCTACAGACCGGTGCTTCTCGACTCACCTTTGATGTTCCGAAGATGACCGACGGAATTGAGACCGTAGTGCTCATCGTTTCCCTGTTCGCGCTAGGTGAGGTGCTCTACGTCGCGCTCTATGGCCGACTCAGCCCTATTGACCGAAATGCATTCAAAGGCTTTGCAACCATGACCAAGTCAGACTGGAAGCGCTCCTGGGGTCCATGGCTTCGCGGAACTGCAATCGGATTCCCAACCGGTGTGCTGCCAGCTGGTGGATCTGAGCTCCCAACCTTCCTGAGCTACAGCCTCGAGAAGCGACTTGCTCGCAAGAAGCACGATGAGTTTGGCAAGGGTGCAATTGAGGGTGTTGCAGGACCTGAGGCTGCAAACAACGCAAACGCAGCGGGAGCCATGGTGCCACTTCTGGCCCTCGGACTTCCGACCAGCGCAACCGCCGCTGTAATGCTCGCCGCTTTCCAGCAATTCGACATTAAACCAGGGCCTTTGCTGTTCACAGATCAGCCGGTATTGGTTTGGACTCTGATTGCCTCGCTCTTTATTGGAAACGTGCTGCTGTTGGTGCTAAACCTTCCACTCGCAGGAGTCTGGGCCAAGATGCTGTTAATCCCAGCCCCTTACCTCTACGGCGGTATCGTGCTGTTCGCACTTGT
>JACCDU010202969.1_pt1 | contig 12230 bp, 11 predicted proteins | sample 7446081 | NCBI WGS metagenome assembly JACCDU01 (sample SAMN15323447, study PRJNA562643) | freshwater metagenome | isolation source: river surface water | place: USA:Blue River Watershed | collected 2017-08-17 | reverse complement strand
GGAAATTTAATCATTTTTCCTGAGGTTTACCCCATGCTGGCCTTAAAAGTGAAGCATGCCCAGGCGGCCCTTTGGTGGTTGTCTTTGGAAAACTTCTTGGAACGCCGCCATATCTGGCCTTTGCACGATAAAATTCGCTATTTTAAAAAGGCCATCAAAGGTTCTAGGCCTTGGGGTGGCGCTAAAGATTTGAAGAAATTACTTCATTTTTCTCAAACAGAGCATTCAACACAATACTTAAGATCTTGTGGGATTGAGCCGATCCCTTTGATTGATTCAATCAATGAAAGCTTTTTAACCAATAAATATCTAGATAAGATCTCGCACAAACAAGACGTAATTTTATATAACCCTACTAAGGGTAAAAAAGTAACTGATACCTTAATATTAGCTTATCCGCAGTGGAAGTTTGTCCCGCTTCACGGGCTCAATCGTGAGCAATTGTCTGAAAAGTTGTATTCAGCAAAGTTATATATAGACTTTGGTCATCATCCTGGTCGTGATCGGATGCCGCGCGAAGCGGCGATGCATGGGTGTTGTTTAGTCACAGGTATTTTGGGGTCTGCAAGTAATGAGATTGATTTGCCAATACCAAAGCAGTATAAGTTGGATAGCTCCGAAGATGGGTTTGTTAGATCTTTTGGGATATTAGTAGATGATGTGATGAAAAATTTCTCAAAGCATTCGGATTCTTTTGCCACTTATAGAAAATGGTTACAAGATGAACCCCGTATTTTTAGAAAACAAATAGCCGATTACTTTTGTAAATGAAGCCAAAAATCTACGATTGTTTCTGCTACTGCAACGAAGATATGTTGCTGGAGTTGCGTTTTGAAACACTCTGGGATTATGTTGATTATTTTGTTATTTCTGAGGCTGTTTATACGCAAGTTGGTAACCCTAAGCCACTCAATTTCGATATTAAAAAGTTCGCTAAGTATCAGGATAAGATTCGCTATCTAGTTGTTGATCATTTTCCAGAAGGCCCTATGGATTTCTGGAAAAACGAGAATTATCAGCGCAATTATTTGATCAATGGTTTATTCGATGCTAAAGAGGAGGACTGGATTTTAGTTTCTGATTTAGACGAAATCCCTCGCCCTGAAGTCATTAAACAATTTAATCCTAACAGATATAAAAGAGCTGATTTTGAGCAGTGCGCTTATGTTTATCGTTTGAATAATTTATCTGTATTACCAAACAATCAACCAGCATTTTGGCATGGCTCGAAGATTACAACTTTTCATCATTTGAAAAGTTTTTTTAAAACTGTTACGGCTGTTCGCTCGTTTAAATCGCAAGGAATTTTTAGATCGATTCACCGCACTTTATTTAAAAAGTTTCATACTCAGACCATTCATGATGGTGGCTGGCACTTTACATGGATGTTCACTCTCGAGAATTTGATTTTGAAGATGGAAAATATTGCTGAGCAGGCTGGAAATAGAGCGGAGCTAAAAGAACCGGGCTATATCAATCAACAAATTAATTCTGGCCTAGATATTGTCAATCCTGAAAGTCGGTATTTGGCTCAACAAGTAACTTTGCCTCAATTTCCAAAGTACTTGGTTGAAAATCAAGCTAAATACTCAAAATGGTTTAGGTAGCCAATTTATGATTTTACTGACTGGCGCAACCGGATACATTGGTTCTCATACATGGGTTGAGTTGCTAGAGGCTGGGTATGAAGTAATTGGTTTAGACAACTTTTCAAACTCTAGTCCCAGTGTCATTCCTCGAATAGAAGCAATCACAGGCAGAAAACCCCGTTTTATAGAAGCTGATGTCCAAGATAAAAAATCGATTAGTCATTTATTTACAGAAAATAAAATCGAGGGTGTTATCCACTTTGCTGCCTTAAAAGCTGTTGGTGAGTCTGTGCAAAAGCCTTTGAACTATTACTCGAACAACCTGAATGGTTTATTGAGCTTGTCAAGTGTGATGGATAAATTTAATTGCTATAACTTTGTCTTAAGCTCTTCCGCCACGGTTTACCATCCTGATAATCCAATTCCGTATGTTGAAGGGATGCCCTTGGGGTCTACCAGTCCGTATGGTTGGACCAAATTCATGAGTGAGCAAATCCTCCGCGATTTAGAACTTTCCAATCCTCTTTGGCGTGTTGCTTATTTAAGGTACTTTAATCCAGTAGGTGCCCATCCCAGTGGTTTAATTGGCGAAGATCCGAGAGGTATTCCGAATAATTTAATGCCTTTTGTGACCCAGGTGGCTGTTGGTAAGCGCGCAGACTTATCCGTCTTTGGTGGTGATTGGCCCACGCATGATGGAACAGGCGTGCGTGACTATATTCATGTCAAAGATTTAGCTAGGGGGCATGTCAAGGCTGTTGAGCATTTGCTAGAACAAAATAAATCTATCACCGTTAATTTGGGGGCAGGCAAAGGATACAGTGTTTTAGATTTAGTGAAATCATTTGAACGGGTGTCTGGCCGCCCCATCCCATATCAAATTGTTGAGCGTAGGCCGGGAGATATTGCTGCTTTTTATGCTGATGCTTCTTTAGCTGAAAAGCTACTCAATTGGCGTGTAGAGTTTGATTTAGATCAGATGTGTCGCGATAGTTGGAATTGGCAATCTAAAAACCCGAATGGTTTTGAAACTTGATTTCTACACCATCAAAAATATTGATTGCTTACGATTATTTTCCGCCCATTGCGGAAGATTTAAAGGAGGCCTTTGGTCGCTTGGGTATTGAAGTTGAAGTTTTGCATGCATCTGATCATGAGCATTGGTTCTATAAAAAAATCATTCGGCGCACCAATAAATTGGCTCGTAATCTACGGCTAATTAAAAAGGATGTTGATTTGTTCGCTCATCATCCACTCAATCGTTTGAATTACTTGGCTCAAAAGCTCAAGGATTGTTGTGATTTGTGTCCACCAGAGATGATCTTTTTTATTCATGGTCAGCCCTATGGCGCCCAAGTTTTGGATAGTTTGTCAGTACCTAAATTGGGTTGGTGGATGGAGCCTAATGATGATATTGGGGAACTACGCGTTAATGCGGCTCCTTTTGATATGTATTACTCATTTAGTCAAAGAAGTTTGGACTTGCTAAAGCCCGAGGGGTTCATGGTTGACTATTTGTGTCACTCTGTGAGCCCTGAGAGATTTTATCCAATATCTGAATTACCAAAGAAATACGACCTTTGTTTTGTCGGTAATTGGAGTCCTTGGCGTGAAGAAGTTATTCAGGCTGCTTTAAAAATTACAAAGAATATTGCGCTTTATGGGCCCCATTGGAGGAAAAAAAGTCAGCTAATCAGTGCTGATTTAGATGCCATTCATGTGGGGGATCATGTGTTTGGCGCAGAATTAAATGCATTATTTAATTCATCAAAAGTGGTTTTAAATGCTTCACGCATTCCTGGTAGCCATGGATTGAATATGCGTTTTTTTGAGGTTCTAGCGACGCAAGCATGTTTTTTGACAGATGCACCACCCGAATTAACTAGGCATTTTGAGTCTGAGCGACATTTAATGGTTTTTGATGATTTGGAATCGCTTCAAAAAAAATTATCGTTACTTTTAGGTGATAGTGATTTTAGAGATGGCTTAGCTATTGCTGGCTATGAACATGTCTTACGGCACTACACCTATGATCACATGGCTCAAAAACTATTGAATCAATATCGGCAGATTATTTCCGTAAATCCGCCTAACTTATAATGAGCATATGATTTTAGTCACTGGCGGAGCGGGATTTATTGGCGGTAACTTTGTTTTGGATTGGTTAGCCAATTCAGACAATGAAGGCATTGTTAATCTGGATAAGTTAACCTACGCTGGAAATCTAACTACCTTAAAAAGTCTAGAAAATGACGATCGACATATTTTTGTCCAGGGAGATATTGCCGATTATTCGTTGGTCTTGGATTTATTAAAAAAATACTCGATTAGAGCCGTGATTAATTTTGCAGCAGAGTCACATGTTGATCGTTCCATTCATGGGCCTAGTGACTTTGTTCAGACCAATGTATGGGGAACTTTTCAGTTATTAGAAGCGACCAGGGCGTATTGGTCAGAACTCTCTCAATCAGAAAAAGAAGCTTTCAGACTTTTGCATATTTCAACAGATGAGGTGTATGGTTCTTTGGAGCCTTCTGATCCTCCTTTTTCTGAATTAAATGCCTATGAGCCCAATAGCCCCTATTCTGCATCGAAGGCAGCATCAGATCACTTGGTGAGGGCTTGGCGCCATACTTATGGCTTGCCTGTATTAACCACAAATTGTTCAAATAATTATGGTCCTTATCATTTTCCAGAGAAATTAATTCCTCTTTGTATTTTGAATGCATTGGATGGAAAACCTTTGCCAATTTATGGTGATGGTCAACAAATCAGAGACTGGTTGTATGTGAAAGATCACTGCTCTGCTATTCGAGCTGTATTAAAATCAGGCCATCTAGGGCAGACATATAACGTGGGTGGCTGGAATGAGAAGCCCAATCTAGAGGTTGTGCGGACTATTTGTGTCATTTTGGATGAATTAAGACCTAAAACCAGCGGCTCTTATACTGACCAGATAACTTTTGTTAAAGATCGACCGGGGCATGATCGTCGATATGCAATTGACGCAAGAAAAATTCAATCAGAGTTGGGTTGGCAACCAGCGGAAACTTTCTTAACTGGTATCCGAAAGACTGTTGAGTGGTATCTCAATAATTCCGAGTGGGTTGAAGAGGTTCGTAGTGGTGCATATCGCGATTGGTTAAAGAAACAATATTGAAAATGTTTTCTAGCTCATCTCCTGACTCATTCAATCAAGGAGCCAAAATTCTTGTTTTTGGTAAGGATGGACAGGTCGGCCGAGCTTTACAAGAATGTTTCAAGTATTTGGATGTCCCTGTTACTTTTCTTGGGCGTGAGGATTGTGATTTAAGCAATCAGGTCGATCTGACCGAGTTACTCAATCAGTATCAACCTCAAATTATTATCAATGCATCCGCTTATACAGCTGTTGATTTGGCTGAAAATGAACCTGACCTAGCCTTTGATATTAATTGTCATGCGGTTAAATTGATGGCTCAACATGTGGCGAATGTTTCAAATGGTATCTTTCTCCATTTTTCTACAGATTATGTTTATTCTGGCTTAAACAAAGAGAGGTATGTTGAGTCGGATACGCCAGAGCCGGCCAGTGTATATGGTCAAAGCAAATTAGCGGGAGAGTTAGAAGTTATTGACGCTTTTAATCAAGCGATCAAAAACATAAACTCAATATCAAGATATTACATACTTCGCACCAGTTGGGTTTATGGGAATGGAGGTAACTTTATTAGAACCATGTTAAGGCTGGCTGCAGAAAGAGACGTCATCAAAGTTGTGGCCGATCAGTGTGGCGTTCCAACCTCAGCGGATTGGTTGGCGACTGTGGCTATTCAGATGGTGAGCTCTAAGGTGGACTCAGGCATTTATCATGCAGTACCAGATGGGCAAACTTCATGGCACGGCTTAGCAAAGTTTGTCATTGAAATTGCCAGAGAATTGGGCCATGAGATTAAAGTGAAATCAGTTAATATTTTACCAATTGAGTCGTCTGAGTATCCTTCAGTAGCACCTAGACCAAAAAACTCATGTATGAACAACGCGCGTCTCAAACAGGTATTGCTTAAGGAGTGCCTAATAAATCAATTTCCATCATGGCGAGATCAAGTTTCAAAATACGTGAACAATTTTGTAACAAATTCGTTGAAAAGTTGAGAAAAGCTAATGTTAGGATAGTGCTCTTATGAATAAAAAGATAAATGGCATGAATCGTAAAGGCATTATTTTGGCGGGAGGGTCGGGCACCCGCTTGTATCCCGTGACACAGGCGGTATCAAAGCAGTTAATGCCTGTATATGACAAGCCCATGATCTATTACCCGTTGACTACCTTGATGTTATCGGGCATTAGGGACATTTTAATCATTTCAACACCTCAAGATACGCCTAGATTTACAGAGTTGCTAGGGGATGGATCCCAGTGGGGCCTTACTCTTCGATATGCTGTACAACCATCTCCAGATGGATTGGCTCAAGCATTCATCATTGGCAAAGATTTTATTGATAATCAGCCATCTACCTTAATTCTAGGGGATAACATTTTTTATGGACACGAGTTGGTGAATCAACTTCAGTCTGCTAATGATTCTCAGTTTGGGGCAACAGTGTTTGCGTATCACGTGACAGACCCAGAACGCTATGGTGTGGTTGAATTTGATAAAAAATTCAAGGCTTTATCAATAGAAGAGAAACCAGTTAAACCCAAGAGTAGTTATGCGGTAACAGGGTTATATTTTTATGATGAAAAAGCTTGTGAAATTGCATCTTCAATTAAGCCCAGTGCTAGAGGTGAATTGGAGATTACTGATTTAAATAGACATTATCTGGAATTGGGTCAGTTACAGGTTGAAATTATGGGGCGTGGTTATGCTTGGCTGGATACTGGTACTCATGATTCTTTACTGGATGCAGCAGGATTTATTGCTACCCTCCAAAAGCGCCAAGGACTCATGGTTGCCTGTCCTGAGGAAATTGCTTATAGACAAGGCTGGATTAATGCAGAGAAAGTTTTAAAACTCGCCGCACCTCTAAAAAAGAATGCTTATGGCCAGTATTTGGAAAAGATATTAACTGAAAGTTGACTCATTTATATGTCACTCCTTGTCACACCTACCAAAATTTCTGATGTATTGGTGATTGAGCCAAAGGTTTTCAATGATGACCGCGGTTTTTTCTTTGAGTCTTTTAATGAGCAAAATTTCTTTAAAAGTACGGGTATCAAAACAAATTTCGTTCAGGATAATCACTCTAAATCATCGCGAGGTGTTTTGCGGGGGCTTCATTACCAGTTGGAACAAACACAGGGCAAGTTAGTGCGTGTAATTAGGGGCTCTGTTTTTGATGTTGCCGTGGATTTGCGTCAATCATCAAAAACATATGGTGAGTGGGTGGGTCTAGAATTGAGTGCCGAAAACAAAAAACAGTTATGGATTCCTCCAGGATTTGCTCATGGTTTTTTAACAACATCCAGTGAAGCAGAGTTTTTGTATAAAACAACTGATTATTGGCATGCCTCTAGCGAGCGATGCTTATTGTGGAATGATTCTTTTTTGAATATCACTTGGGAACATATAGGAATTCAGCCAATATTAAATCAAAAAGATTTAACAGGACTTTCTTGGGTTAATGCTCCTAAATTTGATTAAATACTTCCTAAAATGAGCATCAATCAAAAATATAAATTATTTAAACGACGACTCGGTCGTACGTTGATTGGTCGTAATCCATTTGATTTGGCATATTACTTTTGTAAGGGAGTAGGGTTGGAGGTTGGGGCTCGCAATAATCCCTATCCATTTGGATCTGGGTGTAAAGTTTTCTACGCAGACATTGGCGAAGAGTCCAAAATTGAAGATATCTTAAAAAATGGTTTTCGTCTTGGCTCATATCTGGGTAAAAAAAGTTTTGCCAAGGTCGATTATGTTTTGAGGGCGCCTAAGTATGCTTTTGATCTGATAAATGATGCCTCTTTTGATTTTGTGTATTCGGATAATGTTCTAGAACATACGCCTAATCCAATTTTTGCATTAATTGAGCAATTGAGAGTTACTAAGGTTGGTGGATTTGTTTATGCCGTTATCCCTAACAAAAATTTCACCTTTGATAAACAAAGAAAATCAACAGCTTCAAAAGTATTGGTGGATAAATATCTGGCTGATATTTTTGAGTATGAAATTGATGAAGCATTGGATGTCATTAGAAATACTGTTGATTTCCCAATTACCTTTTCAGATTCCGATGCAGAGATGGCGTACGCTCGAGAAATGATTTCTGTGGCTGATGGCTCGTACCATTTTCATGTTTTTGAGATTCAGAATACAGTAGAAATGCTGAACTATATATGTGCAGCAACTGGAGCTACTTTGGATTATTTTTCAGGCCCACCGGGTAAGCATATTCATTTTGCGTTACGTAAAAATATTCAGTTTCCAGTGCCTTGAATCACGCTTAGGCAAGCTTCTAATGCCTGGTTAGTATCGAATGACGATGTGCAGGCATAGTCTCCTCTTTTGCAATGCCATGGATCCATTGCTGAGAAATTGCTTTGGCAGCCATAGCAATCTATTTGAGGTGTAATCGGTTTGAAATAACAGTTTGGATCTCTTAGGGGCATCCGAAGTTTATGGTGTGCGATTGAGAAAAAGCTAACAATTGGTGTTTGAGTGGTCGCCGCAATATGCAAAGGCCCCGCATCTGTCCCCAAAAAAAGTGTGGCATGTGAGATAAGTTCTTTGACTTGCTGTAGGCTGAATAGGTCTCTTGCATCAATCAACCTTTCTTTCTCATCACCCACAATAACATCCATATCCTTATTTCCGATTTGAATAATCTTCATGCCAGTTTTTGTTTTTAGGCTGCGAATCAAGTCCGCCCATTGTGTGGGTGGAACATTTCGATACGGTTGCGTAGGATCAACGCGATTGTGGCAAACAATAAATGGCTCCCCAATATTTTTTAAGAATACTTCAACTATTCTTTTATCTTCGCTTGTTGAGAATATTTCAGGTTGAAGGTTGTCTTTTGATGAGTCTGTGCCAAAAGTGAAAAAGTTATAAGCCTCTGTGATGTGGAGCCCCCTGTTTTTTTCGTAACAAAAATCTAAATCTAAAATAAAGTCATAAGCTTCTTCAAGCTTTCGTAAATCGCGAATTGAGATTACTTTTCTGACATAGGGGTTGTTCTTAAAAACATCAGGGTATCTTGTGGCTACAGTTATGGAGCAGAGTCCATCGTATCGAGTAAAAAGTTTTTTGATGATTGGAGTCGTTAACAAAACATCACCTAAAGCACCTGATCGAACAAATAGAATTTTAATTTTTGTGCTAACCTCATGCGGATTTTTTTCTGCAACCGGGTTAATTTCTGAGTCTATAGAAGTTTTTAATTTGCTATGTATTGAAGATGATGGTGTCTTTAAATTTATCTTTGTTTTTAGTAAATATTTCTTAGGTAAATACTGACGAAAAACTGCATCTGATAATTTTTTAACTCCACCTTCCTTGATTAATCGATAAGCATTTACAGCATGATTTCCAATGATTAAAGGATTTTTTAGCCATCTCCAAAAAAAGTGACCTGTGGCGTACAGGATTAATTTGAGTTTTGTAGTTTCTTTTTTCATGAAGTTTGCTTTTTCATAAACTTGAGATTGAGTGACCTACTCTGACCATTCACTTTGCAAGCTATGTAATAGCTCCCATCAATTAGGCCAAATCCTTTAATCTTCGAGCTGACTTTGATAACTATTGATAAAAATTTTACTTTTAGATTTTCATTGAGTGAGATGGTATCTCCGTCTTTCCAAATATTCCCGTATGCATCTTTGTGTATCCGCATTTTTTCAAGATTTTCTCTTTTCGCATATGCTGAACATTCGTGAGTGCAGTCTGGATATGCAAAGTCTCCATCATCTCGATGAGTGTTATCCATGCCATATACCGGATATAGTGGGATGGTGTTTTTAGTCATATCCGTATTCTAGTCTTTTCGCTTAATTTTTTGAAAAAATGTGATGGTTGGTTTAATTAAGCGAAAATAGAGCCCATGAAGATTTTGATCGTTAAGCTGTCCTCTTTGGGTGATGTTTTACACAATTTACCTGTGGTTTGGGATCTGCGTGCCAAGTACCCAGAAGCTCAGATTGATTGGGTGGTGGAAGAGGGTTATGTGGGGCTTTTAGAGCCTCTGAAGACCATTACTTGTCCATCTGGCGATTCTGTTGCTGGTATCAACAACATCATTCCCTTGGCTTTTCGTCGTTGGAAAAAAGCCCTAAAACGAGGCGAGTTCATCCGCAGTATTCAGGAATACATCGCTTTTAAACAACAATTTAAGTCAGGGGTGTTTGCTGACTATGACTTGATCATTGAAACCCAGGGTTTATTGAAGTCAGCTTGGGTGACGAATTTAGCCAACCCAAATAAAACTGCTTCAGTATTTGGCTTGGCCAATCAAACCGAATTTTCTGGTTACGAGCCGTGGGCTCGTAAGTTCTATACAGATTGTGTGCAGGTGCCGTTTAATTGTCATGCAGTAGATCGCTCGCGTTGGGTTGCTGCCTCAGCCATGGATGTGCCAGTGCCAGACCGTTCATTGATGCCTCCTCAGTTTTACCCAGATATTTATGTCCAGTCTTTGGTGGATAATGCTAAGTTAGGCTTTGCATCGACTCGCATTGATCTAGGATTTGATGTGAGCAAACCTTATGTGATGTGCTTTCATGCGACGGCGGGTAAATCAAAGCGATGGTCTGATGATCACTGGGTGACTGTTGGTAAAGCACTGGTCGCCAAGGGCATTCAAGTGATCTTGCCGTGGGGCAATGATCAAGAGAAAGAAGTAAGCACTCAAATCGCGAGGAAAATTTCTGGGACTTATTCTTTGGTTGGCTCAAAAGCGATTGTGCCAAGCGCCTTTTCAATTGCGGATGCTTTTGGTTTAGTTGCTGGTGCCAAGATGACCATCGGCGTTGATACTGGTTTGACTCATTTGTCTGCGATATTAGGTATGCCAACCATTGAGTTGTATTGTGATTCGCCTCGTTGGAAGACTGAAGGCTATTGGTCTTCAAATATTCATAACTTGGGTGATAAAGGCCAATCACCAAGTGTTGAAGAAGTTTTAACACTCATTCAGTCGCACTTCTCTTAAATTACCTTTCATTAATCCCAATCATTTGAGTAAGCCCATGGATTTAACTTTGCCTTCAGCAGAGCAGATTGCTTTGCGCATTAATAACCAAATCGCTACAGAAATGAAAGTGCGACCTCAGCAAATTGGGGTGGCTGTTGGTTTGATGGATGAGGGAGCAACCGTACCTTTTATTGCACGTTATCGTAAAGAGGTGACCGGTGGCTTGGATGACACCCAGTTGCGTGGCATTGAAGAACGTTTGTTGTATTTGCGTGAATTAGAAGATCGCCGTGCAGCTATTTTGAAGTCCATTCATGAGCAAGGTAAGTTAACGGATGCTTTGATGAAGTCAATTGGCGCTACTGATACCAAACAGGCCTTAGAAGAACTTTATTTGCCGTTCAAGCCGCGTCGCCGCACCAAAGCGATGATTGCCAGAGAAGCTGGTTTAGAGCCCTTGGCCCGCGCTTTGATGGCCGACCCCAAGTTAGACCCTCAAGTAGAGGCAGCCAAATACATCAATATTGATTCTGCTTCTTATGCAGCACTTAGCTCTGAGGATTTGAAGAAGTCTCAGTCGGGTGATGAGAGTGTGAATGGCGGTGTGCCATTCGTGCCGGATGTCAAAACAGCTCTGGAGGGTGCTAGAGATATTTTGGCTGAAGAGTTTTCTGAAATGGCACCCTTGTTAGCCAAGTTACGTGAGTTCTTGTGGTCACAGGGATTGTTCACGGCCAAAGTGGTTGATGGTAAAGAAATGGCCGAAGAAGAAAAGTTCCGTGATTACTACGCTTACTCTGAACCGATTCGTTTGGTTCCATCTCATCGTGCTTTGGCTTTGTTCAGAGGTCGTCAGTTGGGCGTATTGCAACTGAAGTTATCTTTGGAAGAGTCGCAAGAGTCATTAGTGCCTCACCCATGTGAAGTGATGATTGCCAAGCATGTGGGCATTGAGTCATTGGGTCGAGCTGCAGATAAGTGGTTAGCAGAGGTATGCCGTTGGACATGGCGTGTAAAAACGTCACTGTCTTTAGAGATGGCACTTTTTACACAATTGCGCGAAGCTGCTGAGACTGAGGCAATCAAAGTTTTTGCACGCAACCTCCACGAGCTTTTATTAGCCGCTCCCGCCGGCCCAAGAGTGGTGATGGGGGTAGACCCAGGGATCAGAACGGGCTGCAAAGTGGCAGTAGTTGATGCCACTGGAAAACTATTGGAAACCACCACCATCTATCCGCATGAACCTCGCAAAGACTGGGATGGTTCTTTGGCCACTTTGGGAGCCTTGTGTGTCAAGCATCAAGTGTCATTGGTGGCGATTGGTAATGGCACAGCCAGTCGTGAGACCGATCGTCTGATCAAAGATTTGATGAAATTATTAAATAGTCAAAAGTCATCTTCGGGTGATTTTGGTTTGCAAAAAATCGTGGTGTCTGAAGCGGGTGCTTCTGTTTACTCTGCCTCAGAATTGGCCGCTCTTGAGTTTCCAGAATTGGATGTTTCCTTGCGCGGTGCAGTATCTATTGCCCGC
>JACCDU010927616.1_pt1 | contig 12232 bp, 10 predicted proteins | sample 7446081 | NCBI WGS metagenome assembly JACCDU01 (sample SAMN15323447, study PRJNA562643) | freshwater metagenome | isolation source: river surface water | place: USA:Blue River Watershed | collected 2017-08-17 | reverse complement strand
CTTCGTCGCGGTTGAAAGCGATGCCGGAAACGACGGCTTGTTCCATTTGTTCGTCTTCCTCAAAAGTGATCAGGGTGCCGGAAGCGGCTTCTTCGTTGATGTCGATGTCCCAGGGCGTGAAGCTGGAGAGCACGCGCATGGGCACTTTGTATTTGCCGGCAAATTCCACCGAGCGGATCTGCAGCACTTTGGAGCCCAGCGAGGCCATTTCGAGCATTTCCTCGAAATTGACCTTGTTCAGGCGGCGCGCCTCAGGCACCACGCGCGGGTCGGTGGTGTAGACACCGTCCACATCGGTGTAGATCAGGCACTCGTCGGCCTTCATGGCGGCGGCCACGGCCACGGCCGAGGTGTCGGAACCGCCACGGCCCAGCGTGGTGATGTTGCCGGCAGGGTCGACACCCTGGAAGCCGGTGATGATCACCACCTTGCCAGCGGCCAGATCGGCGCGCACCCGTGCGTCGTCGATCGACTCGATGCGGGCCTTGGTGTAGGCGTCGTTGGTCTTGATGGCGACCTGCCAGCCGGCATAACTGACGGACGGCATGCCTTCGGCCTGCAGCGCAATGGCCAGCAGCGCCGACGAAGCCTGCTCGCCGGTCGAGGCCAGCATGTCGAGCTCGCGGTTGTAGGCGCTGTCGGCCTTGGCCGGTGCCAGTTCCTTGGCCAGGCCGAGCAGGCGGTTGGTTTCGCCGCTCATGGCGCTGGGCACGACCACCATCTGGTGACCGGCGCGCGCCCATTTGGCCACGCGCTTGGCGACATTGCGGATGCGCTCGGTCGAGCCCATCGAGGTGCCGCCGTATTTATGAACAATCAAAGCCATTTGGATTCGTCGCAGAGGAGGTTCGGGCTCCGGTTGCAGCCGGCCATTGCGGTGCGTGGAGCGTTCAGGCTTTGCGCGGACCGAAGCCCGGCAAAGCCCGTAGATTGTACCAACGCGCTGTCACACGCCTGACGCACCGCCTCCTGGCATCGCATGCCAGATCAGGTGCGGACCGTCGCGCTCCACATGACCGGCCCCCACCTTCAACCGCAGCCGGTGGCCTCGCGTGGTGCAGTCGGCAATCTGGGCCTGCAATTCGCGCAACTGCGCCGTGCTGGGCGTGGTGAAATGGCTGCGCTTGAGCCACAGGCGCAGCACCAGCGCCTGCCGTGCGGCCGGCAGCGCCTGCAGGGCCGCCAGCTGCGGGGGCTGCCCCACCTGCTGCGCATCCTGCTCGGCCAACTCGTCCAGCAATTGCTGGGCTTCGGCGATGTGGCGCATGCTGCGGGTAAAGGTGTCTCGAAAACCCGGCAAGGCCACATCGAGCGCCGGCAACACCTGCGCACGGATGCGGTTGCGGGTGAACTGTTCGTCCTGGTTGGTGGGGTCGTCCACCCAGCTTTCGCCACGCTGGCGCAGCCAGTCACGCAGCTCGGCGCCGGGCAGCCCCAGCCAAGGGCGGTGCCACTGCAGCCCCAGGCGCTGCCACTGCGTGGGCATGCCCGCCAGCCCAGGCAAGCCACTGCCCCGTGACAAGGCGATCAGCAAGGTTTCGATCTGGTCGTCGGCATGCTGGGCCACGGCCACATCGCGCAACGCGGGCCAGTGGGTCAGCACGGTGTCGGCAATGGCACGGTAACGGGCCTGGCGCGCAGCGTCTTCGGGGCTTTGCCCAGCGCGGGCGCGGGCGTCCACACGCTGCACCCGCAAAGGCACCTGCAGGCGGTCGCACAGCGCCCGGCAAAAATCTTCAAAACCATCGGCGGCAGCTTGCAGGCCATGGTGCACATGCACCGCCCTCACCTGCCCCGGCCAGCGCTCGGCGCAGGCGATCAACAAGGCCACCGAATCCGCACCGCCCGACAAGGCCACCGCAAAAGGAAGGCCCGGGCGGAAATCCGCCAGGGCCTCGGACAGGGAGCGCGACACGAACGCCGGGCTTACTTGCCCGCCTTGGTGTCGGTGAAACGCCCGTAGCTTTGCAGGCGCTCGTAGCGGCGGTCCAGCAACTCTTTGGGCTTGAGGTCGGACACCTGGCGCACCGCATCGGCCAAGGCGCGTTTGAGGAAGGCCATCATCTGCTCGTGGTCACGGTGCGCGCCGCCCACGGGCTCGCTGACGATTTTGTCAACCAGGTTCAGGGCCTTGAGGCGGTGGGCGGTGATGCCCAGAGCTTCGGCAGCCAGCTCGGCCTTTTCGCCGGTTTTCCAGAGGATGGAGGCGCAACCTTCGGGGCTGATGACCGAGTACACCGAGTACTGCAGCATCAGCACCTGGTCGGCCACCGAAATGGCGAGGGCCCCGCCAGAGCCGCCTTCGCCAATGATGGTGGTGATGATCGGCACTTCCAGTTGCGCCATCTCGAAGATGTTGCGGCCAATCGCCTCGGACTGGCCGCGCTCTTCGGCGTCAATGCCAGGGTAGGCACCGGGGGTATCGACAAAGGTGAACACCGGCAGCTTGAATTTCTCGGCCGTCTTCATCAGACGCAGGGCTTTGCGGTAGCCCTCGGGCTTGCTCATGCCAAAGTTGCGCAGCGCGCGCTCTTTGGTGTCACGGCCTTTCTGGTGGCCCAGCACCATGCAGGGCTGGCCGTTGAAGCGTGCCAGACCGCCAACGATGGACTGGTCGTCGGCAAAGTGGCGATCGCCGTGCAGCTCCACAAAGTCGGTGAACAGCGCGTTGACATAGTCCAGCGTGTAAGGGCGCTCGGGGTGGCGGGCGATCTTGGTGATCTGCCAGGGCGTCAGGTCGCTGTAGATGTCTTTGGTCAGCTGCTGGCTTTTCTTGCTCAGCTGGTCGATTTCGTCGGTGATGTCGACCGCCGACTCGCTTTGCACATAGCGCAGCTCTTCGATCTTGGCTTCGAGTTCGGCAACCGGTTGCTCGAAATCGAGAAACGTTCGTTTGGCCAAGTTTTACTCCTCAATTCTCATGCGGACGGGCCGCGAAATCCGTCGCTCAGTAAGCCACGGGCAGCGGGTCCAGCGACCGCCAAATATACCAAGTCGCCACGGTGCAATACGGGCTCCAGGCCTGGGCCACCTCGCGCGCATCGCTGCGGCTGACGGGCTCACCCGAAAAATAATTGCGGCTGATGCCGTTGATCAGCCCCACATCGTCGAGCGGCAGCACATTGGGCCGCATCAGGTGGAAGATCAGGAACATCTCGGCCGTCCAGCGGCCAATGCCCCGGATCGCCACCAGCTCGGCGATGATGGCCTCATCGTCCATGCCCTGCCACTGCTTGACGTGCACAGCCCCCGAATCGAAATGCAGGGCCAGGTCCACCAGGTATTCCACCTTGCGGGCCGACAAACCGGCGCCGCGCATGTCGTCCACTTTGAGCTTGAGCACGCCTGCCGGCGTGATCTTGCGCGACAAGGCAGAAAACCGTTCCCAGACCGATTGCGCGGCCTTGACCGAAATTTGCTGCCCGACAATGGAACGCGCCAGGGTCACGAAGGCATCGCCGCGCGACTCCAAGATGGCATCGCCGAACTGGGGAATGATCTTTTTCATGACCCGGTCCTTGCGCGACAGGTGCGCGCAGGCCTCGGCCCAGTATTCGGGTGTGACGGGCACAACTTTGCTCACGCCTTGGCCTCCCAGGTGGTGCCGGCAGGCGAGTCCTTGAGCACAATGCCTTGCGCCAGCAAGTCGTTGCGGATGCGGTCGGCTTCGGCAAAGTTCTTGGCGGCCTTGGCATCGGCACGGGCCTGGATCTGCGCTTGAATCGCGGCATCGTCCAAGCCGGCACCCGACTGCAAATAGGCGGTGGGTTCGCTTTGCAGCAAGCCCAGCACCCCACCCAGGGCTTTGAGCAAACCAGCCGATTCGGGCGAGCGGCTGCGGTTGACCTCGCTGGCCAGTTCAAACAGCACCGCCACCGCTTCGGGCGTGCCAAAGTCCTCGTCCATTGCCGCCTTGAAACGGGCCGCAAAGGGGTTTTGCCAATCGATGTCCACGCGGGCCGGCGTCACGGCCTGCAGTGCCGTGTACAGGCGGCGCAAGGCGCCCTTGGCGTCTTGCAGGTGCACATCGCTGTAGTTCAGCGGGCTGCGGTAGTGGCTGCGCACCACGAAGAAACGCACCGTCTCGGCGTCAAACGCCTTGAGCACGTCGCGGATGGTGAAAAAGTTGCCCAGGCTCTTGGACATCTTTTCGTTGTCCACGTTGATGAAGCCGTTGTGCATCCAGACCTGCGCGAAGCTGCCCTCGCCCAGGGCGCCCTGGCTTTGGGCAATTTCGTTTTCATGGTGCGGGAACTGCAGATCGGCCCCGCCCCCGTGGATGTCGAAACGCGTGCCCAACAACTCGCAGCTCATGGCCGAGCATTCAATGTGCCAACCCGGACGACCCGTGCCAAAGGCGCTGTCCCATTTGCAGTCTTCGGGTTCGGTCGGTTTGGCGGATTTCCAGAGCACGAAGTCCAGCGGATCGTGTTTGCCGCCGTCCCCGGTCTGCACGGCCACGCGCTCACCCGCGTTGAGTTCGTCCAGCGATTTGCCCGACAGCTTGCCGTAGCCTGGGAACTTGCGCACGGCGTAGTTCACATCGCCGTTGGCAGACCGGTAGGCCAGGCCCTTGTTTTCGAGAGTGCCGATCATCGACAGCATTTGCGGCACATAGTCGGTGGCGCGCGGCTCGTGCTGTGGGCGCTCAATCCCCAGGGCATCGGCGTCCTGGTGCAACGCGTCGATCATGCGGTCGGTCAGGCCACGGATGGTTTCGCCGTTGTCGAGGGCCCGCTTGATGATCTTGTCGTCGATGTCGGTGATGTTGCGCACATAAGTGACGCGGTAACCACTGACCCGCAACCAGCGCTGCACCACATCAAAAGCGACCATGGAGCGTGCATGCCCCAGGTGACACAGGTCATACACCGTCATGCCGCACACATACATGCGCACATGACCCGGTTCCAGGGGGGTGAACTCGGAAATCTGACGGGTGAGCGTGTTGTGGATGCGCAGGCTCATGGAGACACAAATCAAACGGTGACAGACCGACGGATCGGTCTGCGCACAAAACAGGGATGGGGTGCGCGGCGAGACGTTTGCCGCACGCTCGGGATGGGCCTCGGCCAGGAGGCGCTCCGCTACAATGCCTGCAGTATAGCCGTCCCCTTTGACGGACAGACATGCGCACTTTCCCTCCCTCGTTTTTTCATATTTCTCGCACCATGCTGGTGCAAGCAGCCTTGTCGACGCTGGCATGGCTGTGTGTTCCGGCTTGGGCCGATGTCTATGACGATGTCGAGCGCATGGTGCGCAACGGGCAACTCGAACGCGCCAGCCAGGCCACCGAGGCCCACCTGCAAAAGAACCCGCAAGACCCACAGATGCGCCTGATCGGCAGCCGCATCCTGGAGGCGCAAGGTCGCTGGGACGAGGCACGTGCACTGCTGGAATCCTTGACCCAGGAATTTCCCGAGCTGCCCGAGCCGCACAACAACCTGGCGGTGCTCTACGCCCGCGATGGCCGGATGCAAGACGCCGAAGACAGCCTGAACAAGGCCCTGTTGGCCCGACCCGACTACGGTGTGGCTCTGGAAAACCTGGGCGATCTGCACCTGAACCTGGCCTTGCAGGCCTACCAACGCGCTGTTCGCGCACCCGCGCCCACCGCCGGCGCCCGCCGCAAGGCCGACGCCCTTGTTCCCTTGCTCCAGCGCTGACGCTGCACCCCCATGACCATGAAACGCCATTTCCTGCGCACCGCTGCGGCGCTCGCCCTGCTGGGTGCTGCGCTGTGCGCGCACGCTGCCGCCCTGCCCCGTATCCAGATCACCACCTCGATGGGCGTGATCGAGGCCGAGCTGTACCCCGACAAGGCGCCACGCACCGTGGCGAACTTCCTGCAATACGTGAAGGACAAGCACTACGACAGCACGGTGTTTCACCGCGTGATCGCCAACTTCATGATCCAGGGCGGCGGCTTTGACACCCGCTACCAGCAAAAGCCCACGCGCGCGCCCATTCAACATGAAGGTCGCGCCGCCTTGGCCGCCGGCCTGCGCAACACCACGGGCACCCTGGCCATGGCGCGCACGGGCGATCCGCACTCGGCCACAGCGCAGTTTTTCATCAACGTGGTGGACAACGCCTTCCTCGACCCCACGCCGATTCCTGACGGCGATCCGGTCAAGCGTTTTGAATACCAGGGCCGCGTCTACGAAAACACCCCGCGCGCCCAACTGCTCAATGCCCCCCAGCTGTACGGCTACACCGTTTTTGGCAAAGTCACGTCCGGCATGGACGTGGTCCAGAAAATCCGCCAGACCCCGACCGGTTCCGGTGGTCCCTTCCCGACCGATGTCCCCCAGACCCCGGTCGTCATCCAATCCATCACCCTGCTTCCCTGAGAAACACCATGAGCAATCCGCAAGTTGAACTCCACATCGCCGGCATGGGCGTCATCACCCTCGAACTCGAGGCCGAGAAGGCACCGAAGTCCACCGAAAACTTCCTGGCTTATGTGAACAAAGGCCATTACGACCGCACCATCTTCCACCGTGTGATCGACAACTTCATGGTCCAGGGCGGCGGCTTTGAGCCGGGCATGACGCAAAAGCCCACCGACGCCCCGATCGACAACGAAGCCAACAACGGCCTGAAGAACGACAAGTACACCGTGGCCATGGCACGCACCCAGGCACCCCACTCGGCTTCTGCCCAGTTCTTCATCAACGTGGCCGACAACGCTTTCCTCAACCACACCGCCCCCTCCCTGCAAGGCTGGGGCTATGCCGTGTTCGGCAAAGTGGTCAAGGGCACCGAGATCGTGGACCAGATCCGTGGCGTCAAGACCGGCCGCAACGGTTTCCACGACGATGTGCCGAAAGAAGACGTGGTCATCGAAAAGGCCGTGGCCATCTGAGGCTGGCCACGGCGCCTTCGGCGCGCGCCCCTCAAAGGGGCGTCGCCCGCGGCCCAGCCTGGGCGCGGCGGCTCGGTCCTCCCCTGACATGACCCCCTTACCCCATTTCGCCACCTTGCAAGCGCCAGTCCACTGGCAAAGCGTGGACCTGATCTCGGACCTGCACCTGCAGTCCAGCGAACCAGCCACCTTTGAGGTCTGGCGCACCCACATGCAGCACACCCGCTCGGATGCGCTGCTGCTGCTGGGCGATGTGTTCGAAGTCTGGGTCGGCGACGACGCCGTGGCGCACGACCCTTTTTTGCAAGCCTGCGCCGAGGTCCTGCTGCAGGCCAGCGCACGGATGCAAGTGGGCTTCATGCCCGGCAACCGAGACTTCCTTGTCGGCCCCGACTTCCTCGGCCGCTGCGGTGTGCAGTTGCTGCAAGACCCCACCTTGCTGCTGTGGGGCGAGCAGCGCATTGTGCTCAGCCATGGCGATGCCCTGTGCCTGGGCGACGAGGCTTACCAGCGCTTTCGGGCGGTGGCCCGCACCCCCGACTGGCAGGCGGCATTTTTGGCCAAACCCCTGGCAGAGCGTCTCGCACTCGCACAGGCCATGCGCGCACAAAGCGAAGCCCACAACCAAAGCATGCTGAGTTTTGCCGATGCCGATCCGGCTCTGACGGCGGCCTGGCTGCAGTCCAGCAACAGCCGGCATTTGGTGCACGGCCACACCCACCGGCCGGCCGACCATGCGGTGCCCGGCTGGTCAGGCGCATTGCGGCAAGTGCTGAGCGACTGGCACATCACCCCAGGACGGCCACGCGCCGAGGTGCTGCGCCTGCACGCCGACGGCCGCCATGAGCGGCTGCCGCCCGCCCAACCCGAACAGTCAGGCGGTCCCCAGCGCACGCGCCTCAGCGGCGCAGCAGGTGCTTGAGGGCGTTTTGCAGGCGACGCGCGCTGTCTTCGTCGTGCGCGGCAGCCAACACCTTGGCCACGTCCTGCCCCCAGGTCTCAGCAGGGCCGGCCTCGTTGCGACGGGTCAGCAATTGCAATTGCAGTGCACGGCGTTCGGCCAGATGCTGCGCCGGGGTCGGCACTTCAGCCGCCATTTCCAGACGCAGCAAGGCCTGGCCAGCGCTCGGCTGGGCAGACTGCCCCAGGGCCTGCGCCCAGGCCTGGCGGGTGCTGACCCCCACGGCTTTGCCCAGTTCTTGTGCTGAAGGCAGCGCCTCGGCTTGGCGGTCTTTCCAGGCCGCCAGCACGTGGGTCAAGGTTTCACCGTGGGCCTGTGCGGCCAACTTGCGCAGAGCCAGTTCGGCACGCTCGCGCGCCTCGCGCTGGGCACGGAAAGCGGTATCGCCCAAACGCGGCCCCCGGTCTTCGCGGCGCTCAAAACGCTCACCGCGCTCGCCCCGATCCCCTCGCTCAAAGCCACGGTCGCCTGGACGGCCATCGCGGCGTCCCGGCTTGGCGGCCACCGGTTCGGTTTTCTTTTGACCCGGGCGGTCGTCACCACGCACCGCCACCACGGGGCGGGCGGGTTTGGCTGCGGCTGGTGCAGGCGCTTGGGCTTCGGCTGGGGCCTCGACCGCAGATTCATCTGTTTGCGTAGGGGCTGGTGCGGTGGCATCGGCAGGGGCTTGCTCAGGCGCAGCAGCTGCGGGCGCAGCCACCGGCGCGGCCTGGGCCTTGAGCGCGGCATCGAGCGCGGCCATGGCCGCACGGATTTGGGTGGCGTCGCCCGAGGCATTGGCGGCATCCAGGGCTTTGGAGGCTTCGAGCACGGCCTTGTCGCGTTCGCTGAGCTGGCCTTCGGCCGGCACGCGGGCAGTGCCCTTGCGCTGGAAAGCCTCGTCGATCGGCTTGCGGAACACTTCCCACAGCTTTTGTTCGGTCTTGCGGTCCAGCGGCACCGCCTGCGCTTCTTGCTGCCAGCGCTGCTGCAAGGCCTTGACCGCATCGATCCGCAGTTGTGGTGCGGCGCCCAAGGCCTTGGCCTCGTCGATCAGGGCGTGGCGACGCTGTGTGCTTTCCTTTTGGGCGGCTTCCAGACGGCCGGCTGCCGCATGGATGGCGGCCTTCCATTGCGGCTGCAATTCGGCATAGGCTTTTTCACTCAGGTGGCCGGCCCCGCGCCAACGCTCGGAGAACTGGTGGATTTCGCGCACCTGGGCGCGCCAGTCATTGCTTTCGGCGTGGGCACTGGTCCAGGCCTTGACCTCTTCGATCAGCTGCAGGCGCTGGGACTTTTGTGCCGCCGTGTCCTGCTTGATCTGTTCCAGCCACGACTGCACGGTCTTGTAGGCGTCGTTGCAGGCGGCGTCGAATTTCTTCCACAGGGTGTGGTTGGGCAGCCCCCCCTGGTCGGTTTGTTTCCAGGCTTCACGCAGCTGGCGCAGCGCTTCCTGGGTCTTGCGGCCACCCATGGTGGGCGTTTTGTCGGGGCCAAGCAGTGCTTCGGCCTTGGACAGCAGCTCCTGGCGCGTCTGGTCGGCACGCCAGCGCTGCCAACCTTCTTGGTCGCCTGCAGCCGTCAGGGCCTGGTGCACGCGGGCGTCGAGCGCCGGGTCCATGTGGCGGCCGTGGGCCTTGAGCGCCTGGCGCAATGCTTCTGCGGTTGCGGCCCCGGCAGGGATGGCCTCCTGGCCTTCGGCAGCGGCTTCAGCTTCGTCTTTGGGCGCCACTTCCTTTTCAAGGGCTTCCAGCACTTGCTGCACAGCCTGGGTGGCCTGCTCACGCTGGGCCTGGCGCTGGGCAGCGTCCATCTTGGGCTTGGCCGTGGATGCGGCCGCAGGTGCAGCGGCTGCGGTGGGCGCAGCCGGCGCCTCGGTTGGCGCTTCACCGCGCAGCACGCGGATTTCATCGGCCCACACGGGCACCTTGGGCAGCGGCGCCTGCGGCTGCTGCACGGCGGCATCGGCCACCTGCAGGGCGGCATCAAAGCCTTCCCAGACCGCCTGGAGCTGTGCGCGTGAAGCTTGCAGCATGGACGGGAACTTGAGGTCCACGCTGGCCCAGGCGGCGTCTTGCGTGAGTTGATCGGCCTGGGTGGCCCAGGCTTGCACATCGGTGTGCAGACCTTGGTGGTGGGCATGGGCTTCCTGCAGGGGTTTGGTGGACAGCACGTCCACACGCTGCGCCAGCAACACAGCCGCTTCGCGCTGCACCATCACCTGGTGCTGCAGGTCTTCGACACGCCGCACCACCTCGGCCAGACGGGTCTTGAGGGTGGCGAGGGGCTCACGCGACAAAGGGGCACCGGCTTTGGCGGCGTCCCGCTGCCAAGCCAGGGCATCGGCGATGTTCAGGCGCGCGCCGCCCAGCAGTTCTTCGGCCTTGGCGGCCCACTGGTTGACCAGGCTGTCTTGTTCACGCACGCGCTTGAGTTCATCCAGCCGCTCTTTGAGCACCTTGGCGGCCCCTTTGTCGCGGGTGGACATTTCACGGTGAACCTCTTGCAAGGTTTCGAACGCGGGATCGCTCGCGAGCCAGTCGCGCAGGCGCGTCACGCGGTCACCCGAGGTGATGGCCCCAAAAGCACCACCGGTCAGCTGGTCCAAGGAGGAAATGTCGGCAGAAGAATGGCTGGAAGTCACTGTGTTACACCCTGTGGGCCGGACAAGGAAGGTCCGCGCCTGAAAATCAATCGGCTATTGTCCCCCGGATTGGCATGCTTCTTGGGTTTCCAGTGCTGCCGACCGGCTTTTCACCCGCTTTATCGCCACTCAGGTTATATTGTTTTGCTTTTTTATTCTTGACTGAGTATTAAAAGTATTCATAGAATGCGCACCGCTCCCAAGCAAGGTCTTCGTTCCGTTCCGACCTGATGCCCATTTGGCACGCTGCACCGGCCCCGTGATCACGCTACCCGGACAGCCCCCCTCCCATCCCACGCGCCCTGCACCGCAGACCTGCCGTGGCCCATACGAGAGAGGAGAGCAATGACTGCACTCAAGCAAAACCAACAGCGATGGCAATCGCCCACCAGCCTGTTTCTGGACATCCGGGAAGGCTTCATCGAAATCACCCGCCACAGCTTGGCCTTGATCGGCCTGACGGTGTTGGCGGTGGTCCTGACCTTTGCTGCACGGCCCAACCTTCAAACCTCGGCTGGCGAATGGCTGATGGGCTGGCTGACCAGCCGGCAAGACGACAGCCTGGTGCTGGCCGTGGAAGACCTGCTGCCCGAGCAAGCCAAGGTGACCCACTGGCTCAGCCGCAAGTACCGGGTGGCGCCCCAGCCATTGAGCACGCTGGTGGCAGAAGCCTGGCAGTTGGGCCAGGTGAGCCAGCTGCCCCCCACACTGATCCTGGCGGTCATGGGTGTCGAATCGGGTTTCAACCCCTTTGCCAAAGGCACCCAGGGCGCCATGGGCCTGATGCAGATCGAACCCACCGCCAACGAGGAGACCCTCAACCAGTTCGGTGGCAAGCTGGCCGCGTTCGATCCGGTCACCAATTTGCGCATCGGCGCACGCTTGCTGCAATCCAGCATCCAGCAAGCCGGCTCGACGGAAGAAGGCCTGCGCCTGTACGCCCAGGCCTCGGGCCAGCCCAATGACAGCACCTATATAGAGAAGGTGATGGCGGAGCACCGCCAGCTGGAACGCCTCTCACGCCCCCATACCCCCAGCACCAAAACGGCTGCGGCCGACAGCGCACGTCGGCTGTAAGCCCGATGTGCAACGGTCGGCCTCGGCTACACTTGCGGGGTGCGCAACTGGCGATAGGAAGCCGTCCCGAGACGGACGGCAACTGACGTGGAAAGTGGCGGCCCCTCCGCCCACAACCACTGGGGAGCGCACAGCGGATCCTCCGCTTTCAGCCGTTCGCCTGGGCAGCCCTTGTCAGCACTTCTCCCAAGTCACGTCAAGGTTCCATCTACTGAAGGACTGCCATGTACAACCGCAACATCCTGATTGAACAGACCGACCCCGAACTGTTTGCCGCCATCCAGGCCGAAAACGCCCGCCAGGAACACCACATCGAGCTGATCGCGAGCGAAAACTACGCCTCGCCCGCCGTGATGGCCGCACAGGGCTCACAGCTCACCAACAAGTACGCCGAAGGCTACCCCGGCAAGCGCTACTACGGTGGCTGCGAATACGTGGACATCGCCGAACAGCTGGCGATTGACCGCATCAAGCAGATCTTTGGCGCCGAAGCCGCCAACGTGCAGCCGCACTGCGGCGCATCGGCCAACGAGGCCGTGTTCCTGGCCTTCCTCAAGCCCGGCGACACCATCATGGGCATGAGCCTGGCCGAAGGCGGTCACCTCACCCACGGCATGCCGCTGAACATGTCGGGCAAGTGGTTCAACGTGGTGAGCTACGGCCTGAACGCGCAGGAGGAGATCGACTACGACACCATGGAGCG
>JACCDU010098382.1_pt1 | contig 12232 bp, 11 predicted proteins | sample 7446081 | NCBI WGS metagenome assembly JACCDU01 (sample SAMN15323447, study PRJNA562643) | freshwater metagenome | isolation source: river surface water | place: USA:Blue River Watershed | collected 2017-08-17 | reverse complement strand
TACGGCTTCGCCTTGCTGATTGCTGCATCCAACCTAATCGACCATCGAGCCCGCTTGAATATCGGGCCGATGAGCGTGCCCGCGTTCATGTGGGGTGGTCTGGTAGATATGTCCGGTGGCGGCAAGTCTCCAATCATGGCGGCGGCATTGAAGTTCCCGCAGCGCATCGACAACGAACTGGTTCACAACTCACACGAAACTCGAACGCAATTCATTAAGGAGAACCCGGGTAATAAGCTTGCCGAAGCTTCGAAGCCACCTTGGAAGCAGTTGATTGCTACCGACACCACGGTGGAAGCGTTAGGGGAACTTCTGAGAGACAACCCCGCCGGAATACTGATCGCACCCGATGAACTGAGCGCCTTCGTCGGCCAGATGGATGCCTACAACAAAGGCAGCGGCAAGGATCGCGCGGCATACCTGCAAATGTTCGATGGGGGCAGTAAGACCATCAACCGCAAGAGCGCGTTGGTGCCATTCGTTGTCGAGAACTTCAGTGTGGGTGTCCTGTCAGGGGTGCAACCCGAGAAGCTGGCCGAGATGTTCAGGAAGGGGGGCGCAGACGGCCTATTCCAACGGTTCCTTGTCTACTCCCTTCGTCGTCCCGGCAACGTGGACTACTCGGCTCCGCTTGGCGCGCTCACGGAGTCAAACGTAGGACAGGTATTCGACCTGTTGCACACGTGGACAACGCAAGGCTTGAAACTCAACATGAAGGTGGATACGGCTGTTCTCCACATGATGCAGAGCTACCACCAACACATCCGCACGGTGGCCTTACGTACCCCAGATGGCCGTCTGCGCGAGCACCTCAACAAGTTCCCCGGCTTTCTGGCCCGCATGTTGTTCGCCCTGCATTACATCGAGTGTGCTGCGACGGGCAGGCTCACCGACACGATTGGCGTGGAGACGTTCAACCGAGCCAACGTGATCGCTGGCGTCCTGTTTCGTCACAGCGAGGCCGTCTACGAAGTAGTCGAGCATCGCGGTGGCGACGCCATGAATCTGATGAAGTCGGCATGCGATGCAATCCTGTCCAAAGGTTGGCAGGCCTTCAAACGCGGTGACTTGACCACAACGGCGACGGGATGGCGGGATGCTGGCAAACAAGAAGCTGAGGCGGCCATCGACCTCTTGGAGGAATTCGGTTGGATTCGAGACGTGACGCCCAAACAGCAAGCGGGAAAGGCCGGACGCCGATCAAGCGGTGCCTTTGTCGTAAATCCACAGGCATTAACGCTATTTGTCGAGCACGCCCAGCGAATCGTCAGCGAAAGAGCCGAGAGGCACCGGGCGATACAAAAAGTCGCAGCAATCCGCAAATCTAACCCATGGGAATAAGTTGAAAAAGTTGAATGTGCGTATGAAGGAACTAAATCAAAAACACTTTCATTTCATTTCATTACTACACACGCACATTCAACTAATTCAATTAATCCCAAAAACCTCTCGACGATGACCTACTAGAAAAAATTACTCAAGATTTGAAAGTGTCGAGTGTGTTGAAAGTTGACAAGAGATTTCGTAAATATAGGATTAGCCAATGAACACAGTTTTTTCCGCTTTTAGGGGTCGGCTTGGCGGTAAACCAGCGGTTGAATCACAGCCAGAAGCGCGACTGACCCACCGCGCTGCCTTTGCAATAGATCATCACCGACGTCCTCGTGTGATTCCTGAGAACGAAGGATTGGCGATAGTGAAGTACGGGCTACGCGAGTGGCCGGTGCTCATCGATACCAGCCCTTGCAACTTCGGTGGGTACCGACGCTGGCTTGTATGCGGCACCTGCCAGGCCAAACGAGTAGCCCTGTACGTCTTCGGGGAGCACCTTGCCTGTCGTAAGTGCATGGGTCTCCGATATGGATGCCAGCACGAATCAGAGCGGGACCGTGCTTATCGCCGCGCCAATGCGATCCGTGAATTGTTGAATTGGAAGCCCGGAATTGCCCATCCCAATGGTCCAAAGCCTCTAGGAATGCATCGGACCACGTTTAACCGACTTGTCACTGAACACGATTCTCTAGTTAACCGTCTACTGGGCAATGCCAGTAAATGGATTGAACAAGCAGAGTCACGATTACAACGCATGGGCAGATAAACTTACAGGCATGCCAACCATACTCAACATCATTCCTGATGTGCAGGACTTGCTTGACATGCCTTTGCAAGAGCTTGCCTTCGTATTACTGCAACTGGCGGATGAGCACAAACAAAACGGACTAATCCATCCACAATCATTGCTGTCTCAAATGGATGGTGCTGGCTATGGGGATCAACCAGGCTACCCCCAACAACGTAAGCAAGAAGCAGTTCAGGCGTTTGCCGAATCTTGGAATTGGCTTTCTGTTCAGGGCCTCCTTATTCCAGATGCGGGGATAAACGGAAATAATGGCTACATGCGACTCGCGCGCGCAGCTGTAAAGATTCTGGCAGAAGAGAGTTTTACTGAGTATGCGAAGAACGTGTCCTTTCCGAAATCTTTATTACATCCCAGCATTGCTCAGCAAGTCTGGTTGAACCTGGTGCACGGAGATCTTTCGACTGCTGTTTTCCAGGCATTCAAGGCAGTTGAAATTGCCGTCAGGGATAAAGGCGGGTATCAACCTACAGACATCGGTGTAGCTCTTATGCGTAAAGCTTTCAACCCCCAAAATGGACCACTTACAAACATGAATATCCCCGAAGCAGAAAGAGAGGCACTGGCTAATCTCTTTGCCGGTGCTATCGGTTCTTACAAAAATCCTCATTCCCATCGGACTGTTGAAATTCAGGATGCAGCCGAGGCCCACGAAATGGTACTTTTAGCCAGTCACTTGCTAAGAATTGTGGACAGCAAAGCGTGATGTGCATTCATACAGCTTTGTGTGATTCTGGCGAGCCCTGTCGCCCTTAACGGTTAAGGCGACAGCACGAAAAGCTACCTTCAAAATTCAATCGTCTGAGCGGGGATTGCGTTAAGAATCCAACTCTCCTGATGAATATGTCCTATGTCCATCACATTCAAGTACTGGGTGCGAGCTGCTTTTAGTGCGACATCCGATGCAAGAGTTTGCTGCGCTTGGTGAGCTTGTTCCGCCACGGTGTATTTAACACGAAGGTCAAAGGACTGGTGAAACGTGCTTATTTTCACGTTCTTATTAACCCCATTTGCCATCGCACCAGCATACTTGAAAGAGTCAATTACGGTAGTCCTTCCGTCGCCATCGACGTCAATTGGAGCAGAAATCCACTTAAAAAGGTGCAGAAGAAACACGTTCGCAAGCCAACTTAGTGGGCTGTTTCCTAGCTGTTCATTGGTGCTGGCGCTGACGCTCTCGTGGAGACTCGTCGCACCGATAATAATTACATTAGGGTCTGGCTTACTCGTATCCACGGCAACACGGCCCGCGCCAATGTAGTTAAATATTCCGGCGTGACATTGCCCTAGATACAACACCGCTTGGACTAGATTGGGTGAATCCTTCACCGCTTTCAATAACGGATACGGGCGAATCGGATTGGGGGCGTCAATTCCATTGATGGAACCGTGACCCGTGACGAACATCACTAGATTTTCATACGTATTCTGCTTCTGATCAGAAAAAAAATCTGATGAAGTCTTGACGATGTAAGTGTTTGATGTGCCGCTTCCAACCAATTGCGAGATGAGTTGGCGATCAACTCCATCGATATAGATCGCGATATTGGCTTGCGCGACTCCAGCGGCCTCAAGACAGTAAAGTCCGAATGCCAAATCAAGGATATGCCGAGTTTCCGGCTCACCCCTGGCTGCTAGAAACAACACCCACCGAGTCGCCCCCTTGATCAGACTCATTTCAAAAAAATATCAAAATACTGTAATGGGCGCATTACTCAATGACTGCGGCCTTGGAATGTCCGAGAAATAGCAAATCTCGTCGATATGAACGCTTACTTTTTCTCTTGGAATGGCCTTCAAAATCCTTCCTTTAGCATCCAGTTCAAGGATCTGCTCGTCTGTCTTTAGATAAAGATGAGCATGAACGCTTTCCTTGTCAATGGAAGACGATTTGAAGAGAAGCCACTGACCAAAATTGACGCACTGCTTCACTGACTCATCGATTTCAGGAAAGTCACTTGAAAGTATGTCATTAAATTTCATGGGGCCGCTCCTTTCTAGCAATTATGAACACAGACTTGATCACAAGCAGAAGCAAATTCATCTGTGCATCACTGAGGTCGATCTGGGCGTATGAACCGAACCACTTTCGGACATGAGAAATCAACACTGCCCCTCAGAACCAAAAAGTGCCTCTATCCAGCATACTCATCATAAGTATGCCAGACGTAATGAGTTTCCAAAAGAACTTTATGTTCACCCAGAGGCGGGGACGCTTATTTCACACCCGGGCATTTCTACTACATAGGTGCGCTAAGAACACTTAACCAAGGCATTCAATTTTTCAAGGATACCCTGCAAAGGCTCGTTGTCCGACACATGTTGACGCAATTCCTCAGTGCCCACTTCTCAAGGTGGATTCAACCGGTCGATGCAACACATTCGCTAAATTCCGGCCATTGATGGTATCAAGATAACAGGAATCTTAACTATTGTTTGTGCAGTTTGGTGCTTCATTTTGAAGTTTCAACATCTTCGATGCGCAAACAAACGAAACCATCCGAATGTGTAGCTAGGATGGAGCGCATCAGTTTGCCGTCATGTTCGTATGGATCTGAGACTTCAAACGATACGAGACCATGCTTTTTCTCCCCTGGCAGCCCGTAGACTGAGGACTCCATTTGCGAAGCTCCATCCGTATTTTCGGCTTCATCCTCGTCTCCAATTCCGCAATACGGCCCCCATGGCGTCGATGCTTCCGGTGGTGCCACGCTTAAGCCATAAAGCTCTACGATTTCATGTCGAGCTAAATGACTTAGATTCGGATTGCAAAGGGCATCCCGTTCTCGTTTTTCCTCTGCATAAACTACATCAAGAAATTCACCAGATTGAATTAGATTCTTAACTGATTTCGGCCAACCTAGAGCCCAGCGGTTTGCTATTTCGATTGCCAACTGCGTCATGTTATTGAGTTCTTCTAGAACCTTGCTTGGGTACTGGTTGGGTTTGTAGATCATTGCACTTACCTGCAAGTAAAGGTCACTTCAACTTGTGGGTAGATGCCAAACGACATTGGGATCTCTTTAACGCCGACAACTTGCATTGATTTCTGTGCATATCGACAATGGTCACTAGCATCTCTCATCGCGCTCGCTTTGAGTTCACCCATTGGCGCTAGCGAACTTCCGGTTCTAGATGTTAAAAACTCACCGCGACCAGCATCAACAACACCCGATGAAGTTTCAGGCCTTAGCGCTCCGCACCCAGAGAGCAACGCGAATAAACCAACTAAACAGAGACACCTTTTCATACAACCTCCCAGAATTTCTATTTCACAACTGTGCTGAATGACTTACACATCGCCTGTGAATCCTCTTTCCGCCGACTCACATTGCTTGTTTTGGAGATACCTGAATGCCAACGCTGCAGCTGCGATAACCAAAAGCTCTAGGGCTAACATTTGCACATGAATGCAAGAACGCCCGTAGCCATCCAGTCTTTGAATGTCATTACCGATCCAAGCCCATTGGCCAACGAAGACCATCACCAGACTGTCATTGGTGCCCGTCAGAAAACCGACCGGGGGGAACATAAACGCCATGAATGTCGCGGCGAGCCAACCGATGAAGATATGTTGCCTTGTCATATCAGACCTTAAGAGTTATCGGCTCACGATGGCATCAAAGACACGTCCCTGGTCATCGACGCAGACACCGCCTCCACCACTGCCGTCTGACGTGAATTCACAGCGTAGGCCGCGCCCGTTAGGTGAGGATAAGATCCCCTTGATACCAGCCGTACTCCCGATGGTAGTCACGGTACCAAAGGATGAGCCCGAGCGTTTGCCGTATTGTTGGATCAGGCCAACGCTATCGCCTGAGCTTGTGCGAACAATCGGCCCCGTGTACTGCTCACTGTCGATGGTGATACTCATGACTCCGCTGCCGGTTACGCTCCCCTGCACAGTGCCCGTGTAAACCTTGCCACTATCACGCGGCATCATCTGAACCATGCCGGAACAGCCAGCTAGCACCAACGCTAATCCAGCATAACAAACTAATTTCTCCATAAAAGAACTCCTAACTATTGGGGTTATCGTTTCTTTGCCGATTCAGGATCAAAGAATCCTTTGGCCGCGCAGAGCCCCAGCAGGAGCGCAACTAACGGCGGTTTTATTCTCATATGCATCCCCTTTTGCACATTGACAATATTCATAGCATACTATGAAGACAACTAAGGGTAGTAAGACGATATTTGTCCAAGCATGCTTGGAAATAATTCGTCACACTTTGCTAGTACATTTGGAAGCGTCCTACGACGACAGCGCAAGGCTGCAGGCCTTTCGCAAGAGGCTCTGGCTTTTGAGGCAGAGTTACAGCGCAACTACATTAGCCTGATGGAACTTGGCCGTTATCAGCCAACGCTATCTACAGTTTTCAAACTAGCCTACGCATTAAAGATGTCACCCTCGGTCTTAGTTAGTCAGATCGAAGTCGCGTTGGCGGATCCACGCGCTAAAAAATAAATAATTTGTCGTTATCAGACACAAATAACGATCTGGATGTTTGATCACGAGGACTATCTAGAGAAAAATCTCGTAAGAATTTCAAGAGCTAATTGTGCGCTTATATAACTTCCGTACACTTGAAAATCATCATCTTTAGCTCTATCCGCCAAGTCTGAAACTGCCTTGACACACAAAGTGCGAACAGGGGCGCTGGCATGGTTCTCCGCTGCGTAATACAACCCATAACACTCCATGTCAACGCCGACCATTTTGCGATGTTGCGTCCTAAATACCTTCTGAATATCCAGCGAGGCGACAACCGAGCTCCCAGTAACCATTGGCCCTACGATCAGCTTAGGCGATACAGGTGGTTTTTTCAACAGATACGCCTCATAAAGTGAAGACAGGACCGTATCTGCGCTACGCGCCTCCGCCACAAGCTCTGGAGATGCATCTCGTTGATCAGTCGCAATTGACAATGTTCCTTCGTCCGTCCACTTGCCAGACTGCCAATCCCAACTCTTCTCAGCAATGACTACATCGCCTACATTGACATGGTCGGCAAACCCACCGCAAATCCCAGTCATTATTAGGACTCGCGGACGAAACTCAGAAAGTACAGCAGTTGCGGCATGCGCAGAGGCAATTGGTCCCATTTGAGATAGATGCGCACACGCAATTCGGCGCTCAGCGCCACCAAGCTTTACAGTCCCGGTTCGACAAAGAATGTTTCTACGTAATAAGAATTCGGCACCTAAATTAAGCGGCCAATTTGAATATATGGCTTCCAGTTCGGGGGCACGTAATGCATTAAGGACGCAGATGTCGTAATCGTTTGACTCATCAGCTTCAACGCGACGCATTAACTGTAAAAGCGCCTGCAGTGACTCACGCCAATCGTCGTGACCGGGGGCAACGTGTAAGAGCTGAGTCACTAGACGCCCAAAGTCGGCATCGAACTCTGCAACCGCATCAAGACTAGCAGTAATGCCTAATATATATCGGGGCGCTGGGGTGGTACCGTCATCAACTATCTGTCGAAGCAGCTCTAGACTATTTTCACCTCTAGGTGGTGCATTCATGCGAGCAGGCAGGAGAACATCGATGAGAAGGACATCCACGTAGGACTGCGTTAAAAAAATGCGAGCACCCGCAGCATGTTCAGCAACGAGTATGTCCTCATCTTTTATGCCTTTTTCGACGAGAAATGTTCGCACTGCAGTGACTTTTTTCGGGTCATCGTCGACAATTAAGATTCTCATTTTTTCTCCGCTAGCTGCACCGACACGAGCACGTCACGTAAAGATTGCCGCCAAGTGCCATGCTGTCCGCTGTAATGAATAACCCCTCGAAATCGGTGGTCGAGCTCGCTTCGTAGGACATCCTCTAAACCTCTAGGATCTCTGCGCTGATCATCCCTAGGAAGCAAAAATTCCTCGTACTGGGTGACAACAACGGATTTTGTGTCGGTTGTTTCAGAGTCAATAAATCTCAAAATATCGGCACCTCCAAAGCCTTGTGGTTGCCCACCACCTCGCCGGTCCTTAACCAAGTCAAAAGTAGGAATTGACATGTCTATTACAGCGAAATCGACACTTTCTGCGCTTAGCACTGCAACAGCGCTAGTTAACGACTCCGCTGTTTTGATGTGAACACTTCCAAGCAGCACCTCGCTTAGAAAGCCTACGATTGAGCGCTGCTTCGGCTCATCGTCCTCAACAACCAGAACGATACGTTTATTCATAGGCTTCAAATGCTCCCTCTTGCTCGTAAAGCGGAACAGTAACCCGAGTAACCCACTGACCATCTTCAATACCAAAATCAAATGGATGAGGAGCATGGTCCCGAGGTACCGCTCGTGTTAGTCTTCCGAGCTTAGGGAAGCCTGAACCACCCTCTACGCGAATCAAATCCAAAGGCAACTCGCCGAGGTACTTTATTCTTAATCGTTTAAGCTCACCATTTAAAAGTTCGGCTCTACGAGGTTCCGACAGCTCGCTTCTACATTCAATAGTGAGCAGCTTTTCAGTTGGGTCATACTCAGTGAGCAGTTCAATCGGAGGAAGCTCACCCATCAGACCAGAGTGTTTCCAACAATTCTCGAATACCACGAAAAGGCAATCCATCAACACAGCTAGCCCAGAAGTAGTTAAGGGGAGTTGCGTTGCAGGCAGCGACATGAGTTTTATCTCGGCAGCAAACCCGCGATGCACGTTCTTGGTTGCAACTTTAGCGATCTCAATCGCGTCAGGTAACTGATACTTCTCGCCACCAGCCATACTGGGAAGTTGGAACCAGCCCGCAACAGAGTCGCATTGTGACTTGGTCATCGTGGAAGCTGTGGTCAATGTTGTCACCAAAGGGAGATACCTAGCGCCAAGACCGCGAAGATCAACTATCAACTGTTCGATACGATCGTGTATCGCAACTGCTACTACATCATCGACATAGGTTCGGAGCGCTTGTAGACCGATCTCAACTAACTTCCAGAAAACAAAATATCCGTTATAAAGGAATGCATGGAACGTCGGGGGACGTTCAGCTAAGCTTGCGGCAATCAGTTTCGCCCAAAATGGAGAGAGAACTTGCTGAAACGCTCCTTCTGGTTTTTCTGGACGCTGAATCTGAATACGCATATCAACGAATTCGTCAACAACTTTTCGAACATCTTCCGAAAAACTCTGCATCATTTCAATGAGAAGCTTTTTGTCATTAGCAGGTAAACAGAGAGCGTATTCCCACTGAGCGTCAAATGCCTCCTCCGAAAAACTTGATGCCGAATAAAGAAGTCCTTGTTCTTCAAGCGGTCCAAGAATTGTCCCTCGCAAGCTTCCATGGCGGATTCGCACACTGAGGTAGGTATCTAATCCATCGGTTGGATCGAGGAGAAACCTCTTAAACAGTCGATCAATCAGATCGATTAGTAAAGCATCGGAGGCCGTCGGTTTGCCGTTAGCGAACTCCATAAGAACCTCAACATTTATCTGGTCAAGGGCGTACTGGCGAAGCATATCGTCGACAGCCCGACCTCCTGAGCTCGATTCACTTAGCCTTTTCCATCGCTCATAATCTTGCTCAAGCTCCTTTTCTGCCCATCGAGTAATTGCAGACTCATTAACAAACACTCTAGTCTGATCAATTCGCTCAAGACCGCGTTGAAGTGTTTGATCAAAAGTAAGGTCTTTAATAGCCTCGGCATATTCTTGTGCCCGAGTTTGCTCCCACCCTAGAAGAGACTGGAGAACGCTCATGCGTTCAACGCGAACCTCAGCGGTTGTCTGAAACTGGTGACACAACGATAAGTTCTGCTCAATCCATACATCGCGAAGAAACGCAACGATTTGAGCCTGCCGAAGATCCGTTGAGTTTTCAAAATCCAGCACGAATCGTTCTCGCCCGCCGGACAGCAGGAAAGAACGGCAAGCCATCTTGCAGATATAACCAACGTTCGCGCTCCCCCTTGCTTCAAACTCACGATGTGCAACGAGACCAACAACCACTGGATCAATGTGCTTGAAGTCGGCCCATTTACGCTCTTGAAACAACAGGTTCGCTGGAAACTCAAGCGCATAGAGTTCATCTCGTCGATACCAGCTATCCAACACGTCTAATGCATCTATTAATCGTCCTTGCTTAACATAAGCTAGCACACAAAATTTGGCACATTGCCGCTCCCAATAGTGGCTCTTGGCTTTGAGTAAGGAGATGACATATTCCAGTTCATCGAACTCACCTGAATCTAGCAATTGGGCCATGAACCATAAGTTTATTGGTCCCCCAAACGGAAGTACGTCCTCAAACTGCCAGGTACTTGGTTTGAATATCTGCTCGTCAGGGACGGATTTATCCTGACTTTTCAAGTAAAAACATAAAGCTTTTTTTGCTTTCTCCGGAGAAAGAGCCCCTAAATCATCTATGCACATCGACTTCGACAGCATGAAAAGTTCAATGGGTATTACTCGCTCCCCTATGGGAATAGATATTGCTCGAAGCGCCGTAAGAGCTACAGCTGGACCAAGGTCTAAGCTCCTGAGGTTGACACCCCACTTAAGCATCTTTCCCACTAGTTCGTATGCGGCAGCTCCTTCATCTTGACACTTTTGCAGATCTTGTCCGACCCCAGCCAGTTCATACTTTATGTCAGCATCGAAGGAGCCAAAGTACATAGCAGAGAGCGGGCGCATTGGTCGCGCATGAATGCGTTGTGTAGCCAAAATCTCTACATCGAATGCGATCGCCAGCTTTTCGAGACGATGGTCCTGAAATCCTGCTTTAAGAAGACTGCTGAGTAACTTTGAAGCCCCACTTCTGGTATCAGAAGATGTATCGTCCGTTTCGATATACGCTATTGCAGTAATTACATCTTCGTAATAATCAAGTAAAGAAGACGTAATATCGCGCCCCAGGACATTCGGAAGTGCCTTTACTGGATTATCAAAATGACCGAGAGCCCTGAATCTAAGGTAATCGACTAACCATGGCGCTATCGAGCTGAACCGGGGAAAGGAGTTCATGCATTTCCCGAATACAGCATCATATGAGTAGGTATCGTCGTTTCGATCGCCTAGCATCTCAAATAGCAAGCTAGGAACGCTGTTCATCCTCTTGGCTTGCAATTGACCTAGCCAATCTCGTTGAGCTGTGGTTCCTTGCAACATCTGAAGCAAAGCTGCGTAAAGCTCTACCGCCCAAAAACTCCAACCGTTTTGGCGGACATACTCATTAAGCAAATTTTTCGCATCTGCCAGTTGACCTTCAATAATTTTTCCCTGAATAACCACCACACACCGGCGAAATGTGTTTATCCGATTAGCATGCGGTGCCAACCAATGACTAGCCCACTCAATCTCCTGTAACAAAGGCAGCGCGGTTAATGCCCCTCCAACCCATACTAGCTCGGAAGGTGACTTTGGACCGATTGTTAAAGCGCGCAGCGTTTCTGGGGCGGCAACTCGAAATGCCCCATATAAGGACGAATACTCAATTGGTGGACGACTTGCACGCAGCTCGCTAAGTGTTGCAATTACGATCTGTCTATTCCGCAACGCCTCAGCACTGCGAAAACGCTTTCGAAACCACGATTCATTACCGGGCATCAACGCACCTTCCAAATTGTCATTCTTCGCTGTACGACCAATTTACCTGCATAGTTACGAATCTCGGAATTAGTCAACAGACTGCACATACGAGAAAGTCTTAGCAAGACTTAGAACAGCGTTCCAAACGAAGCCATGCTTTTCTAAGTCCCATTATCCCCATACACCCGTGCAAAACTTGAATTTCGGACGCATAACAGCCACTCAATGAATTTCTCTATGGGGGGTAGCCGGAAACATCTTCGACGAAATGCAAGAAGTGCATTTAAGTCGTAGACACAGAAAAAGCTCAATTTACGCTATGAATACGCCCAAGAACAGCAGTTTCATCAGCTCATTTCACAAAATCCGCTTACATCCGCCGTTACATCGGAAAGGGGCCAGAAAGCAAAAAGCCCGGCGAACCGGGCTAAGTGCTTGATTTATTTGGGGTGGCTGATGGGGCTCGAACCCACGACAACAGGAATCACAATCCTGGACTCTACCAACTGAGCTACAGCCACCGTAGAGGCAAGATTATAGCCGAGGTATTTTGATTTCGGCCTTAAATTT
>JACCDU010244209.1_pt1 | contig 12233 bp, 13 predicted proteins | sample 7446081 | NCBI WGS metagenome assembly JACCDU01 (sample SAMN15323447, study PRJNA562643) | freshwater metagenome | isolation source: river surface water | place: USA:Blue River Watershed | collected 2017-08-17 | reverse complement strand
CCAGAGGGCGTGGTGGCTTAAAAACGTAAAACTGGCGAGTGAACGGGATTTCGTAGCCAACCTTCGTCTTGGATTCATCTATCCACGCATCAGGAGCATGGGGGAGCACCTCTCGCTCAAAATATTTTGGAATGTTTTCTTTAAGTGGGACATTTTCCGTATCACGCAAACTGCTGTCTGCCATGGGTTGACCCTTTGACTTCCCTTTGGTTGAGAGAACTATGTTGCCAGCCTCATCACGCAGTGGGCGTTCAATGGTCAGAGTTGTGTAGCCAAAATCCTTACCATCGAAAATCTTTGAGTGTTCACCGTTTTGGAAATCACCATAGAGTTTCATGATTCGGTCGATATCACCTTCTCCCAGCTCCTTGCGTTTAGAGCCAAGGCTCTTTCGCATCTTCTGGAAGAAGTCTGCACCATTGACGAGTTGAATCTTTCCCTTACGCTCTTTCGATTTGTGATTCGAGAGCACCCAGATGTAAGTTGAGATGCCCGTGTTGTAAAACATATCCGTGGGCAGAGCGATGATTGCTTCAAGCAAATCATTTTCGATGACCCATTTGCGAATTTCACTCTCACCAGAGCCAGCACTGCCAGTAAACAGCGGGGAGCCATTCAGAACAATAGCAACACGCCCACCACCTTTTTCTGGCTCTCTCATTTTGCTGATGAGGTGCTGCAAGAAAAGCAAACTGCCATCGCTAATGCGTGGAAGACCTGAGCCGAAACGTCCTGCGAAGCCAAGACGCTCATGCTCTTCCTTGACTACCTTCTCAACGTTTTTCCATTCCACACCGAAAGGCGGGTTGGCGATGCCGTAGTCAAACTTGGCACCTGAGTGCCCATCGTTTGAGAGTGTGTTTCCGAACTTGATGTTGCTGACATCCTGTCCCTTGATAAGCATGTCCCCTTTGCAGATGGCAAATGATTCAGGGTTGAGTTCTTGACCATTAACAATCAAGGTTGCATCTGGATTCAGTCCATGAGCACCAGTCAAATATTCTTCGGCAACGGACAGCATGCCGCCTGTTCCAGCGGTCGGGTCGTAGATAGTCCTGATGACCCCAGCCTTCGATAGGGCTTCGTTATCTCCATGGAATAGCAAGTCGACCATGAGGCGAATGACTTCACGTGGTGTGAAATGTTCACCTGCAGTTTCATTTGAGAGTTCCGCGAATTTGCGGATGAGTTCCTCGAACACGCCACCCATGTCAGCGTTCGAGACAACTTCGGGATGCAAGTCAACTTCAGCGAACTTCTGGGCAACAAGAAAAAGCAAATCCGCACTTGCCAATTTTTCGATTTGGTTGTCGAAGTCGTATTTCTCAAAGATGTCGCCGATATTGCTTGAGAACCCATTCACATAACTTATCAAGTTCGCCTTGATGTGTGATGGGTCAGTCAGCGTTTTGGATAGGTCAAGCGGAGATGTGTTGTAGAAACTTTGCTTGGCAATGCGAGTCAGGAAGGGGGTTGGGTCAACACCTTCTTTGGTGCGTTTGGCGTGTTCAGCAAGGACTGCCGCTTTCGTTGGCTCAAGAACGCAATCGAGACGGCGAAGAATCGTGAACGGGAGGATGACCTTGCCGTAATCACTCTGGCGATAGTTGCCACGTAGGAGGTCAGCAACCTGCCAAATAAAGCCTGAAAGTTCCACTGATTTCCGCCTTTTGAATTTCGTTATCAAAAGGATTATCCGGCTGAAACCGAAACTTTTAACGGGTGTGAGAGGAAAGTTAAGAGAGGGTCGCAACCACACCTGAAAGAGGTGCTACCGCCGCTGAAGGGCTATCAGCCCTTGGACTTGTCTTTGGATGCGGGGACTGACATCAGAGCCAGCACTGGGCCGGAATCCTTGTCCAGCAATTTTTCCTTCTTGGTATGCCCCACATCGCCAGATGAACAGACATTATCCTGAGCCTCTGGGCTGTCTGGAATTTCTGTGTCGGTCACCCGTATGTGTATGCGTGTGCCCCAACTGTGGGTGTATCCCATCGGCATCCCAGACGTTGTCCCATCAACTGCGTCTGGGCTTGGTGGGGCGTTGGTTGGAGCAACAGGTGTTTTCGTTCTGGATTTGCGTAATGCTCGGTCGCGTGCGAACAGGTCGCGGAAGTTGGATGTTTTCATAGGGTATTTAGCCGCCGACCAACTTGCACACCAGATATCCCTGAAATCCGACATGACCGCCAATTTGAAGAAATCGATACAAAGTTGGGGCATCCGAATCACCCCTGAAATGGCACCGGAGGGGTTCTAAATTGGGCGTCCTTGCATTCCTGTGGCATCGGAAGCAAAACTACTCCACATGGCTTGTGGGCGGTTTCCTGAGTCTCACAATGCGGCAATTACAGAACCAACCCCAATCCGCAATTCCTTGGCAATTTTTTTCTTTCCCAACCCTTGCCCGTGGAGCAACCGAACGGCGACTCGAACAGAATCCGTCATGTTTGTGGGGCGTCCCGTTGAACGTCCTGCAACAGCAGCCCGACGCTGTCCGACTCGGATTTTTTCCGATGTCAGAGTCCGTTCGAAGTGAGCCAGAGCATTCATGAAATTTGTGATGATGGCACCATCGGAATTTGCCGTGCTGATGCCCTGTTGCATGAACTCAACACTCACCTTCAGAGATTGAAGTTCTTGCACTGTTTTCACGAGGTCAGGCATCGAATTTCCAAGCATTGCTATGTCCCATACCAACAGACAACTGAAGTGGCGTTCACGTGCCGACTTCATCATTGCATTCAAGCCCGTGAGTTTGGTCTTTGACACCAAACATTGGTCTCCTGAATCAATGAACTGAGAAACGACCTTCATCCCTCGTTGGTCCGAAAACTTACGCAATTCATCATATTGCTTGTCCACTGATTTCAGATGCGACTCACGAGCATAAATGGCGACACGTTGCATAGATTTAATACCCCATGAAATTAAGAGCCAGGATATTAAAGTAAATTCCCAGATTTCAAATGAGAATATAAATGCAAATAGTGTTTGTATACACGCATTATTGTGATACTTTTATAGATTGAAACGAAAGAAAATTTATGAATAACTATGGTCTCGCTCGTCTAAGAATTTCACAAGTAATGCGAGAGCTTGCGAAGCATGAACGGGTTCCCCGCCTTGAGAACGCGTTTACGTTGGCTGCGAAATCGATTTATTCGGAGTTCGTATCGCTGGGAACCACTGAAGTCATTGAGGATTCGATGGGTTTCTTTTTGCACGAGTGCAAGCACACCGCTAATCGTGCAATATTTGAGAGTGGCATAGAGAATCTGACCTCAGCTAATGCCGTTCAGTTCTATATCAATGATTTAGAGTTCTTCTCAAAGAAGGGGAATGTGCTGCAAAGCCTCTGTTTAATTAAAGAGGCGTTGATTCATGAAGATTTGTTTGGTGAGCCATGCCGCATAGACCGGATTGAACGATACCTTAGAGACATAGACTGCTACGTTCCTGCTGTGATGAATGACTTGTTTTGCATTCTGCAAATACCTTTCACCAAGCACAGCGATATCACAACTGCCCGAAGTAACACTGAGGTGTTATTTTTAAAATAGTGTTTGTAAATTTAATTGGTAGATTCATCTTTCAAATAGTAGAAGCAGTTTCTGCTTCTTATTGATTTCTTGTAATTTTTCCAATTGAAATCCTCTGACTTATCTCTGAGAAAATTCAGAGAATGCCGCTTGATTCCGTGAATGTTTGAATAAAATTCAAATTCTAATTCCCAAAATTTTGGATTTGATACTTTCGGATTCAGAAAGTTTGATTTAACTTCAAGTGTGCCTCGGTCAATTTCCTTATCACTCTCTAAATCAGTGATGGAAAATTGAAATGTTTTTTTATTAAAAATGAAACTTGTTGTTATTCTACTAAAGTGAAATTCACTTTGCATTTCTATATCATCGTGTAGTGAATGTATGCACAGGTCATAAAGAGCCAACATGCCTTCATCAGATGCATAGTCCATATCTGGAAAACAATGTTGATGACTTGATGTATGTTTGAGTTCACAATTTTCTGAAGTTGTGAAGGTGCCAGTAGTCGTTATATAAATCATGCGACATCCCTTCTAAAGTAATATAAATTAACCGCACAGTTAATGCTTTAATTATACCTCCTCAAGAAGGAAGTGTCAATTAATATGACGATGTCAGTAGCCGTATTTGGTTGAAATGAATGGCATCAAGCCGTAGTAGCCATATTTTTCATCTTCCGCCTCTTCACGGATTGACTTGGAGAGCCTGTCCCATCCCTCTTTGGATATTTGGTTGGACTCCTGAAACCGAAACAAGATTTCGTCTTCAATCATCCCTTGAATGGAAGTTATGACCTTGACTTTGATGGCTTTTTCACTGCTCACGATTTTCTTGGCTTCCAAATAGTCATAGAGTTCCAGAAGAGCAGTGTTGGGCAACTTGAGACCTTGGGACACAGTGCTTGAATAGTAAGAGGAACATCGCCCTAAACAAGCCACGCTAAAGAGCCTTGTTGTGAGGGCTGGGTGCACGAATTTCATGGCTTCGTAGAGGATTTCTTCAAATGATTGTTGTTGGTTCATATATGTAGCCCTTTAATGACTAATGGTATTTAACCAAAAATATATTTTTCTAAAGTTGAAAATAAAAATACGACCTGAAATATAATACTTACATTGCCGCATTAATATGTGGCAATTACTAACCATTAGGAGAGATTATGACTAAATTTAACATTTACAAGGTGGACAATAAAACGTCCACAACAACCAATGCAACGCCAGAAGCCATCATTGCAAGCCAGATTGGTGAAGCAATTATTGGGGATTTCAGCATGGATAACTCATTCCGAGCCGCAATAGTTGGCTCTAATGAAGATATCTTTGAAGCATTGCAGAACAAAAATCAAGCAATTGGCACGCTTGAGTTGACAGCCCAATCTGGTGCCGAATGGATGACCAAGTTGTCAAAAATTCATGATTCACTTCTGAATACTTATGGTGCCTTGATTGATGCCCAAGATAGCATCCAGTCAAATTTAGATAACATTTCTAACTTATCTGCTGGTGAGGAAAAATTCGAAGACCTTGAAATGATTGCCGAGCATATTGAGTGTGTTCCGGACCTTGAAGTATTGAATCCACTGCATGACATTTTCCGTGGATGTTTGCAAGAACGCTACAAGTTCGAATTCACCAAGTAAAAAACCCACCGAAGTGGGCTTGGCATGGAAGCATCGGCGATTAATGTGTTGCGGGTGCTTCTGTGTGAACTGCTGGTGTCTCTGGTTGAGCAATCAATGCTGATTCCAAGGTGCCAGCAGCCTTGAGTTCTGCAATCCACTTAGGGCTGACGCCTCGGCCAGTCCATTTTTCGGATGGATTGGCTGGGTTTTGATACTTCGGTGCAACCTTCCCGCGTGGACCAGTCTTCTTTGAAGCCTTGACTGCTTTTGCCTTGGCTGGTTTGTTTGAATTCAGAGCGGTTGTGATATCAGAAGCAGTCAAACCTGCATCTTTAGCCAATTTCACGATTTGAGTCAATACCTTATCGTGTGATTTAGACAAAAGGGCTTGCTCTTTTTTAAGCAAGATTTCTTTTTGCTTTTTAATCTTTGCCAGTTGCGATGCGACGTTCGTTGCCATTAGATACACCTCGTAGGGTTTGTAAAAAGCACATTATATCTTGAGCCTGTAGGTCATATCTAATTCTTGACTTTTCCTGCTCATTCTTGGTAAAATACAAGCATATTAATGTTATTGCAAATTACTTAATAAATACAACTGCTGGCTGTTTAGGCTGGTAGTCTTATCTTTCAATTGGACTCGGTAAGGGTTTTGGCGAACCCTTACCACCTACGCCACAGGTGCTCCAATTCGAAAAAAAAACCAATAGAAAGAACAAAATGGCAAAAAAACAAATTGAAAATAAAATAAGAAAGTCCGAGGAGGGTTCACTTCCTTCGGAAGTAATACCAATCAATTCCTTTCATCATTTCTTTGATGTCTCTCTTGGAATTCTTATCTACTATAAGCGTGCGTATTTTTTTATGAATGGTTCGGAGGTGTTGCATGATTAAATTACATGTAAACCCAATCGTTCTGGAGCAATTACGTCAGGCATTTCCAACCCCAGAAGGTAGTGCTGAAAGACAACTCAACAAATATGTGGCTACGCTTGAAATGTTCTTAAATCGAGCCATTTCGTGGAAAGATGGACATCATGCTGTCTTCAAATGGTATTCAATCTCAACGCATCGCTTGTCTCAGCAAGGTGGGAGCATTGGCTCCGAGCCCCAAATTCGAATTCATAAGTGGCTTAAAAACAATAATCTTTCGCTGATTAAGTCATACATTCCTGGTGATGCTATGACTGGGACAGTGTCAAAGGTGCTATTGACAGACCTTGTCCAGATAGATGACCTCGTTCAATCTGTCATTGCTACCCCAGAAAGCCTTGATGAGTTGGTTAATAGGTTCATGACAATGAGTCCTGAAGTGTTTATCAAAGCTCATCTGATGGATTTTTATGATGACTTATCGAACGGTAGAAACATAGGAATGCTCTATGACTCGTTTCCTGTTGATTCAAAGTCCTTGGAGCGTTTCATCTCATGGATTCCTAATGCAACTGAATTCTCATACGCTAAGAAATATCACCATCTTACGAATGCTCTCATTATAAAAATCGCCTCTGGACTATGTGAGGGGGAGTTCTATCAGAAAAAGAAATTAAGTATTTTTGGACGAACCTACTATGCGGGAGTTAGCGTTCAAAACATTCACAAAACACTTCGCAAGGCTGTTTTAGGAAAGTGTGTTGAATACGATATTGAATCCAGTGTTATGGCGTTCAAGATGGGCTATGCAGCAGAATGCTACGCAACGCTACCGCAAAAATATAAGGCATTGACCTTTGATGAAACGTTCAAATGCACTATCAGTCTAATTCGGGATAAACAGCGAGTTCGAGAAGAAATTCGGCAGGAAGTATTTGATGATGACTTTCCGTTATCACTGGATAAAAAAATGGATTGTGTAAAAACAGCCTTAACTGCGATTGGGTTTGGTGCCAAAGCACGACTTCATGGATGGTATGTTAGTGATAGCGACTTGCAACGTCCTGCGATAAATGAAATTTTTAAAGATACTGATTGTCGCCGCCGATTCGTTGAATCTTCATTTGTGAAAGACCTAATGAAAGAGCAAGCGATGCTGGACAAAGTCATATATGCAAACACGATTGCAACGAATCGTCATCTACTAACCCAACCAGAATTCTTGAACTCCAAAGGTAAGCCCATTAAAAATAAGATTCTTTCATTTGCCTATCAAACAGGTGAAACAAAAGTAATGGATGAATTCAGAAGGCTTGCATTAGATTGGAATAACGTGGTCATTGCCAATGTTCACGATGCAGTTTTTTTTAAACATAAGTTAAGTTCGAGTCGTAAGAGTTATATCCAAGAGTCCATACGACTGGACTTCAATAATCCTTATTGGACCTTTGACGAAAAGGAAATGACAGGCTTCCTTCTCAGTAATGCCGAGAAGGCAAAGATTGAACAGGATGAAATCGACGACTGGAAAATGCAGGATGAACGATTATTGGCTCAACACCGCTCTGGAACCCTGCCAACGTTTTTTGGAGAGCGGGTTGAAGATGTCAATGAAGTGGTCATACCAGCGGAATCGCACCCCAGTCAGTCGTATAGGCAGGAGACTTCCGCTCCGCCCTCATTTGCCATTCCGTGAATGCCCCCTGCGTTGATACCTTAAGAGTTCCTCGACCATAGCGATGGTTCAACTCATCGATGGCGGTCATCAATTTCCCGTTGCCAATGATGTTCGGTTCAATGAGGTCGCCTTGTCTTTGGCTAACAGGTGTGATTTCACTCAACTGAATGCCAGCTTTTTTGTATTGAAACTCTGGCTTGAACATGCGTTCTGCCAAATACGAAGCCCACACGTTGATTTCTCTCGTGTCATTGGTTGGGAAAGGCAGCGGAACCATAAGTGATGGGTTGTATTGGGGCAGGTCGGCTCTGAACCGATTCGTCTCCAAGAACACCTGAATCACTGAAGCGTGGCTGTTCTGTGCCCTTAGCTTGGCTGCGGCATTCGCCACAAATGTAGACAAGGCGTCCTTCAGTATGGGCAGTTCTGACACCATGCTCCCGAACGAGCGGGATGAAATGATTTGCTGTTTGTTGGGTTGGACTTCTTCCAATTCGATGCATTGAATCTCCCGCAACTCCCGAATTGTTTTTTCGATGACCACACCGAACTCCGCACGGATGGTTGGTGCGTGAGCCTCCCTCAAGTCATATGCAGTCTCAATGCCGTGAACAGATAGACGCTTGGTTAATTTGCGTCCAACGCCCCAAACCTCTCCAACGGGAATCTGCGATAGAAGTCGTGCTTTTTGCTCATCGGTCAAATCGTTGTAGTTGAAGACACCCTTTGAGCGAGGATGAGTTTTGGCAACGTGGTTTGCCAACTTCGCGAGTGTTTTGGTTTGACCAACACCTACGCACACAGGAATGCCAGTCCACTTCATGACACGCTCACGCATTTGATAGGTGGCATCACGCAACTTTGGCGTCCCTGTCATATCAACGAATGCCTCATCTATGCTGTATGTCTCCGTGCGGGGTGAGAACGTGCCAAGGATGTTCATCACTCTGTTTGACAGGTCGGCATACAACGCATAGTTGGATGAGAACGCCAATACACCATGTTCCTCCGCGAACTCCTTCAGTTGGAACCAAGGTTGCCCCATCTTGATACCAAGTGCTTTTGCCTCGGCACTTCTCGAAACGACACAACCGTCGTTGTTCGAGAGGACGATTAGAGGAGTTGTCGTTAAGTCTGGTCTGAACACACGCTCACAACTGCAATAGAACGAGTTGCAATCAACGAGTGCCAGTTGCTGAACCTTCGTCGCAGACATAGCTCACCACGTTTTGCGTATAGCGGCGGTCACCACGCCCCAGACCGTAAAGTCGTCTTCTTCTTTGATGACTCGTGTGGGATAGATTGGGTTCTCTGGAACCAGTTTCACAACCCCTCCGCGTCGGTAGAGGCGTTTGACGGTGAATTCTGAGTTCAACACACCAAGGACGATGTTGTTGTGCTTGGGCTCTATTGAGCGGTCGATTAGAAGCGTGTCATTCGGAAAAATCCCAATCCCATTCATTGAATCGCCTGATACCTTGAATAGGTATGTCGCGTCGCCGTTGTAGATGAGATGCTCGTTAAGGTCGATACGACGTTGAACATGGTCGGCGGCTGGTGAAGCAAATCCTGCTGGCACTGACCACCCACAAACGTCCAGCCACAATGGGTTGGACTGGACTGCTACGGGTTGGTTAACTGGAACTTGCATCGTTGACATGCCATCACTATACTGGATATATAACCAGTGTCATGGCTGGACAATCAATAATCAAAACAAGAATTTATACAATTAGACGACCTGCTTTAAAAACTTACCAACTCAAGCAGAGTTCGAAATTTTTGGTTACCTGACTCATCCGACAAGGCTCAATCGTGAACGCTTCAACTGAAAAAACACCTTACCTAACGCTTGATTTCAGCCAAGAGTTTGGGAAATTCATTTTCTGGAACAACGAGGAAGCCCAACAATGGGTCACGAAAGAACAGACGGAGTGGGGTTGGGTTCAACGTCATAACTGGAACCCATGCAGGAATGCATGGTCTCATTTTGGAGGGAATCTTTCGAGTGCACTATCCAGCCTCCGCAATGCAGCCAGTCAGGAGAAAAAGAATCAGACATCACAAAACTTTGTCAATGAAGCTAAAACGTTCATTGAACGAGCCTATGCAAACAATGCAAGAAATTTGTTGCCTCGAAATGCGACCAGAGAGTTTCTTTTCAATCTGAAAGAATCTGGGCAAGAGCCAGAAGCCGCACTAATAGTTGCATTGATTTTGGGGCAGGACTTGAGAGATGCCCCTCTGAATTTAGCGGTTTCGGCACTGTTGCTGTATCACTTCTTCAAGAACGGCATAAAGAACCGTACCAAGGGTGAATCAGATGCTCTAAAAAAATTGTCAACCGAGTTCAAAGAAACGTTGTCTTCACAAACACTCAATCATGAAGCCAATAAAGATACCTTTGAATCTTTGAGGGTGGCGATAGAAAGTTACACAGAAAAAATTCAGACAGAGTTTGAAAAGTCTCAATCCGTTAGGGCAGATGAATGGACGAAAGAACTTGAGGAGGCTCGTAACGACCTAACAGCGTTGACTGAGACCTATGACAATCACATGAAACTTGCTGCTCCTGTTTCATACTGGGACAAAAAACGGGTCAAACATAGAAATTGGTCATTCGGATTTTTCGGTCTTATCTGTGTCGCAATGTGGCGGTTTGGAAGCCTCTTGGTCACAGAGTTGGAGTCGGTTTCTAAAGCCGTCGAATTAGCTAAAGTCATGCCGCCAGTCCAAAACTCATCCAGCAGTACTGTTGGCTCGATGATTGAACTTGCTTCAACATGGAAGATTGGTTCATTCATTTTGCTGGCAACCCTTGGGTTCTGGGTCATTCGGATTCTTGTTAGATTATTTCTAAGTCACATCCATTTGGAAAACGATGCAGCAGAGAGGGTCACAATGGCTCAGACATTCCTTGCACTCAAGCGAGACTCGGCACTGTCTGGCACTGAGCATATAGGTACCATCCTTGCAGCATTGTTTCGACCAACAGGAGATGGCATCGTCAAAGATGAAGGGCTTCCTCCAACTGCAATGGAGTGGTTGACGAAACTTGGCGGGAACAAGTAAATTGATAATGACAAAACCCATTTACTACCTCACAGGAATGGGTGGGACTCTCAACACAGGACTTGGACAAGCAATCCTTCAACGTGGACTCAACGTCACCGGCAGACAACTCTCTGGTGAGTTCAGAAGCCTGTCGTTCCAAGAGCAAATAGACACCGTCTGCACAGACCTCAAGGAACACTTCTGGTCTCCTGATGCACGAGTTATATGCAACTCATTTGGTGCCTACATCTTCCTTCACGCACAGGCTCAACTTGGTGAACCATACATCGGCAAGGTTCTCCTACTGTCACCCATCGTTGGTGAATTTGCCAACAACGATGAAGCGAGACCAACGAACTTCATCCCACCACGGTCAACGCGACTGATGGAGCTGGCTCAATCGGGTTCATATCCATCACCACAATATTGTGAGATGCATGTTGGCTCTTTGGATTGGCAAGCCAACCCAGATAACGTCACCAAGTTCGGACAGCAAGTTGGCATCAACGTTCATGTCGTTCCCGATGGTGGACACAACTTGCCCCATGCCTATGTTGGGCATCTCTTAGACGTCTGGTTCAAAGAGTTCAACTAACCAAGTTGGTATGACTTATTGGGGAAGATTCCCCCCCCTCATTGAGGTCGTGATGCCCGTGTAGAAGTGCATCTCATGACTTGCCATCAATGAACATTTATCGGGATTTTTGGCATCCCTTTATTCTTATTATCAAGAGTCAAATTCCCGAATAAATCGAAATCAAGTGAACAGATATGACCTGTCTTCACTGGACTCGCCCAAGTTATGGCATCTGCCAACGGAACATTGCTATCAAGCCACTGAAGGCACCGTATCAACTGTTCAAGGCATCAGGGAGTGCACCCCACAGTCCAATCATTGGATGCATGTGCCATGAATGCTATGGAGTTCTATACGCTGGAAAGCGGTCAAGAGCCGTGGAGCAGCGTATTGATGAATGATGGCTCCACCACATTGCTATCAGCGTCGGGGGCAGTAGAAGGTATGTTGAGAAGCCATCTGGCGTATCGGCACATTGGTATCACTGTGGGACACGCTGTTTGTGCGAGTTGTTATGTCACTCACAGAGGCGGCGTGGCTCAAAGTTAGTAAACGTAAAAAAGCCCCAATGGGTTGCAACCCGTTGAGGCTCTTTGTGACACGCTCAATTGCTGTGTCGTATTTCGCTCAAATCTCAAAAGTTGAGATTGAAAAGAGGTAACTGGTGAGGTAACCTCTGACTTGCCTCGGGGAAAACCGAGACAAATCAACGTTAACTGGCGGAAGCTGTGAACAAATTACCGTGCTTCACAGTTGCAACACCATATAACACGCTCCATACGTTAGATGGTGATTTGACTGTGCTCAGACGGTGTTACACGTCAAATAGCATCATGTTCAGCAACCATCATTAAGGTAAAGCAGCAACGGTTTGTCTTGATT
>JACCDU010374026.1_pt1 | contig 12237 bp, 21 predicted proteins | sample 7446081 | NCBI WGS metagenome assembly JACCDU01 (sample SAMN15323447, study PRJNA562643) | freshwater metagenome | isolation source: river surface water | place: USA:Blue River Watershed | collected 2017-08-17 | reverse complement strand
GTGGTGATCAGCCGGAGGTTTATCTGCTACGTACTCACAAAAAAATCCAAAATCTTCCCTTGCTTTTTCCAGGGATTCAAGATTTCGGGGGACACGTATTTGTTGCCTGCGAGCAGCCGCTTGTGCGTTACGGCGGTATGCAAGATGTTGGTACGCAGGCACGGTAAGTATTGTTCAGTGTATTACTGAATACTACCACATTTGCTGTCCTTGCTGTCTTTCTTTTGCTCTTTGTACTTGCGAGCTTTGTCCAAGGCTGCCTTCCTCTTTTCCTTGTCCGACATTTCGCTGCCGTCCTCCCTCTTGGCCTCCTTCTTTTTGAAGTGCTCCAGAAGTTGGGGCGGCATTTTGTTCTTGGCCATTTGTTGCTGCTTGGTTTAATAAAGCTTGGAACTGCATGGGATCTGCTGGTGCTTCATTAGAGGGCGCCATCTGTTGACGTCCCATCCTTTCGCGTTGAATCTGCCTAACAAAATTAGGCATGTTTTGCGCGACACCTGCAGCGTTTACGTTGGCACCCATTGCAATTACTTTATTTTAACTTCAAGTGTTATTCGTCTAATTGCATTTTAGCCCACACACTCATTGAAGCTTCTTCCAGGGGGACTTCAATCGGGTCATCTTTAAAAATAGCCATTAACTCACGTATGGCACGATCCGCACCAGCCATTAACAAACCTTTGCGGTCCCGATTAGCTGTAAACATCTCAACCTGTGCAATTGTTCCGCGTAATTCTTTTTGCATTCCTGCAATACGCGCAACGCCTGCATCACGCTTAACCAACCCCTCGTCAACATCCGCACGTAATTTGCGAATATCTTCCTGCATCTCTTCAATTTCGTACAGAAGCTTTTTCCTGTGATCAGGCTTCTGGTAATTGTCTTTAATCCAGGCTTCACACGAAGTGATGCTCCCTTGGTACCCAAGGAAACGAGCGTAGAGGTAGCACTCAATCGTCGAAAACGTATCTGATGCAAAAGCTGTAAAGGCTTCTTGATCAGCAGATGTTAAGTTGTCAACCCACTGGTCGAACAACTCAATATTGATACGCTCGTTGGGCTTGCTTGTAGTCTCTTTCTTCGTCGGACTGAGCAAAGCGCTGCGCTTGTTCTGCTGTTGCACGTTGTTCTGTTGCGCCCTTGCCGATTGTTTCACGTTCTTGAGCACCCTGCTCCTTCATTTTTTCTTTAGTGGAGCCAACGGAGACATCCTGGAAAATCTTAACAGCACTGGCTGCTTTCCGGGCTTTGTCCTCATCAAATAAAAACGAATAAGGATCGCCGTCTGTATCGGCAACATCCAAAAAACTACTGGTCATTGTCTTGTTCCATCATTTCGTTTTTATTCTCAGAAGTCTCTGCTTCTTTGGATGCCTTGTTTTTTGCGTATTGATAAGCAACCTCTGCCGCCTTTTCATACAGGCGAAGATCCTGACCTTCGCCTGATTTGTTTTTTTGGTCGGCAACAGAGGACTGCATCAGAAGTTGCTCATCATGGAAGCCAGGCCTTGGCTCATGATGTCACGACGACCTTCTACGCTCTTCTGGCGCTGTTGACGCATCTTGGAGCCTTCAAGGCGGCCCAGGAGATCTTGGAATTCGCCAATATCAAACGACTTGGTGCCAAACTCGCTTTCAGCTGCTTGTTTTTTAAGCTCTGCAGCAGTGTCTGCATCAATCTGGCCAGCGGTAGCCGCAGCGTTAATAGCATTAATCCGCTGTTGATAAGGACTTGGTTGGGCCGTGGTAGTCATGTTTTTACGTGATAAACACTAAGGTTATTTTAGTACATTCTTTTTAAAAATTGAATGCACCAATAAGGGCAGCATTTAAACCGGCTCTTTCACTTATTTTTGCGATATCTTTTTGTCCTCTCTGACGCGTGGACTCTTGCTCGACACCAAATTGTCCGCGAATTGTTTCAATATCTTTGCCGGCTGATTTGCGAATCTCTTCGACGTCTTTCATTCCAGCGTTAACGATTCCTTGTAAATTAATAGCGTTTGTACCGCGAATTGTTTCAACGTTTTCTGCTGCTTCTTTAGATCTGTCGGCAACATATTGCTGAGCCATTCTGCTTTCAGTAGCCGCAAAATCACTGGCTTGGCGACCAATGTCAGCTATTTTTGTTGTAGTAAGTCCTTGTATTTTTAACTTTTCCTGATCAATATTTCCTTGAAGTGTTAACAAACCAGATTGAAATTTATAATCAGCTGCCTGCGCGGCAGTCAAATTAATTTCTTGACTAAGATCACCATCGGGAAGAATGTTATACGTAAACTCGGGAGGAGTTACAGAAACTTCCGGTGCTGGTGCGATTGAAGCTGCTTTGGATTGCTTTGCGGCTTGACGTGCTCCTTCACCAATACTGATGCCAGCCTCTTTTGCCCGACGTAAAATAGAGTCAGCAGTATAACCGCTTTCAAGCATGTCCTTGAAATCATTTGCACCAAGGGTTTTCCCTGGGCTATATGTTTTTCCCGCAAGTTTTAATTTAGACATTGCTCTATGTATTGTCTACGTTGATGCTTTTATTTTAGCCAAAAGAAGTATTGAGGAGCTGCGCAAAGGCTTGAGAATCCTGCTGAAGCTTTGGCATCTCTGGTTTGAAACGATATTGCCTATCTAGATATTCGTCACTGGTTGTAAGCATTTTGCCAAACATTGCAGTAACGGCGGCCGGATCTTTAACGCCAAGCCCTCTGAATGTCGAAACATAGTTTTGAAGTTCAGGATCACTTAGTGTGCGTCCAAGGGTTTGTTGGGCTGATGTTTGGAAGAAAGGCGTATAGCGTGCGTACTGCTCGGGAGATGGCGCTCCAATGGATGCACGTTTGAGTTGAGACGTAGCCTTGGAGACTCCTTCTACCTCCCCGAGGCCGCGTGCACGTGACTCATAAGCAGAGGCAGCTTGACTTGGGGATAGAGCACCATATTGTACGTCTTCGAGGAGTGATTGAAAATAGTCAGGCAATTCTTTTCTGCCTGCTTTTTCTGCTTTTTGAATATCTTTAATGGACTTTCGTCCAATTTGAATTAGGCTGCCAGACACGCCGCCAATATCACCGCCCTGCAAATAATTAAGCAGTGAATCAAATTTAGAAGATAGTTGCGAAAAATCTTCAGAAGTAGCGCTTTTGCTACCGCTGGCTTCTCTAAAAGGATAACTGCCTGCCATTGCTTGCCGCTCTTATATGTTGATCCTAAATCAGGTGTACCTGGACATCGGCGTAAAACCGGTGCGCCGGAAGGGCTCTGTCTCTGCTTGACGCGCTGCAAGATTACGCGCCATAGTCACAATGCCACGCTGGTATGAACTAGGGCCTGCATCCATGGCAGAAGAAAACTGTTGATTTGCAAACTCTTCTGCGCGTTCCCTGGGACCACCAAAAGCTAATTCTTGTTTTTGACTAAGATCTTCTAAACCAAACCCACCAAGAAGATTTTCGCGGTTTGCTTGGACAACCATTTTGGCTTGTTCCGCAGCAGCCTCTTTTGCTTGAGTTGCAGCACTTTTAGCGCCTTTGCCAGACGCTGCGCCGCCTACTGCTGAACCTAGTGAAGAAACACCAGTAGCAATTAAGGTAGCTGTTCCGGGATCAATCATGCCACTGCCTCCTAAAGGTGCCCCAGAGAAACCGCCTGATGAAACGGGATCACTGATATTTAAATAACTCGTATTTGGCAACGAGCTTGGCGACGAGCCAAAGCTAAATGCGCTTGCCATTATTCTACACCTCTTTTATCGAAGCCATTTACGGCCAGCAAATGGATTGTTACTGTAGGCCTGAGCCAATAGTGGAGCGGTATTACTTCTAATTTGAAGCTCAGCTTGAATACCTGGTTGCTGAGCCGCAACAATATTTTTAAAAATCTCGCCTACCATTGCACCAGTTTTAAAAGGTAAGTTCATTTGATAAGCTTCTTGCGCTTCCCGCTTGCGCATTTCTTGAATACGGTTAAAAAGATTTTCTTCTCTTTCGTAAGACTGTTGGTTTGCAAACTGCTGAATTTGGCCTAGTGCGCCAAACATCCGGACATTTGGATCTTCAGACCCAAGGAGATCTCCATATACGTTAGAGGTACCAAAACCACCTGTATATCCAGGCGTCATGGTTTGGTTGAGGGTGTTCTGGAAAGGATTGATTCCTGCTCCAGTAGAACCTGGTGGATTTTGACCTGCTACTTGACTTGCCATGATTAACCGATAGAAACACTAGGAGCCGCAAGAGCGGTTACATAAGGATTGGTAGCAATAGCCTGGCGCATCAAGGCACCGCGTTCACGCTGGGCATCTAACATCAAGTTGCCGGCAGTGCCAAGAACCATCTGCTGCATGTAAGCATTGTTCTGGGTATTGATCAATGCTTGGCTGCGTGCAAGATCAGCGTTTTGCTCAGCTTGCACAAGAGGGAAGTCGCGTTGACGATTCAGGTAATCTTGATCGCTAATCTGCTTGTTCAGATCAATAAGAGCACTGGTGCGAGTGCCAAGAGCATTACGATATTGTGTTTCACCCAGCTCACCGAGCTGTTGCATGTATTTCAGCTGTTGAGCAGAAGCGTTTAAAGGAAGATCACCAAAAGGTGTAGGAATACTAACTGCCTGCGGAGTTTTTTCTAGGGCAGCTTTTGTGGCGCCGACCAGGCCGCCTCCGACCATCGAGCCAAGTGTGGTACCAACAGCAGCCCCTACTGGGCCGCCAAGCGTGCCAATAGCGCCTCCGAGCAAGCCGCCAACAGTACTTCCGGCTGCGCCAGCGACATCGCCTTGCATCAAAGCAGGCACACCAGCTAAGACGGCACCGCCACCAACAATGGCACGTTTGGGAACTTTGCCTAAGGCGGTTGCGGCTTGTTGTCCTAGTTCGGCAACAGTGGAGCCTGCTTGGTTAAAAACTTCCCTACCTTTATTTTTACCAGCAGCCAGCCTTCTTTCAATCTGTTGCCGCAATGTTTCATCAGCAAGGGTCTGCGCCCCGGCAACAGGATTCGTGTATAAAGGACTTGATAAGGGCTGAACTGGAGAAGACCAGGGATCCGGGTATGCCATTATTAAAACGCTTTTATTTTTAGATTCTACCAGTACTCAATGCATCATATTCTGCAGTGGTTGGTAGTGTAGAACGTCCCGCAGAAGCGATTGCTTCATTAGTCATATTACCTGCTGCAACACCGGCAAGAGACCCCGTAAGTGCGCCAATAGCACCACGAACTGCACGTTGTTTTGGTGTGCCTTTACTTGCGGTGGCTGCGGCAAGATTTGCGCCGGCTGCACCAGCGACAAAACCTGTTGTCATCGGAATTGACACGGGGAACCCAAGGACACGAGCTTCAGGATAGCCTTGTAAATTCTCTCCTGTACCTTTGATAATACCAAGACCAAGAAGACCTTTGTCCTGGTACAAAAAGTTCATGTAATTTGCGTAACGCTGTGGTGTTAATGAAGGAATATCTTGCTTTGCTGTTTCATACTTTAAAGGATCTCCCGTACGTTGCAGGAAGAAACGCTCAAATATTTCTTGCCCCGGCTGAGCCGTTTGCCTGCGATCATCTGCGCCAACAGGTGAGTAACGCTGAGCAAACCCCTTGGGACGACCGTATTCTTCTGGATTGGTGATGTCGTATGTGCCAGCAGCAGCAACGGCCGGTAAAGCAACACCCAATGCCGCAACCGCACGTCCGGTTGGAGTATCAATCTGTTGAACACCAAGTTCAGTCACACGTTGGGCAATGGCAAGAGGATGATTCCAGCGCCACCAATATGTACGTGTGCCATCATTTGCAACATCAATCAACATACGCGATGCATAAGCACCTAAGAATTGACTTGGTGTCTCACGCGCAGAGATACCTTTAGATGCAATAGCTGCTTTGAAGCGAGGATCAAGCACACTTTCGCCATAGCCAAGACCCTGCCGGGCCATGCGAATTTGAGCAATATCGCCTTTTTTAAAGCCACGTTTGACTTCTTTGGCTTGCTGTCCCAGGAACTCCAGTGGATTCATTAGAACAGCTCCATGCCGGTTTGCTGAAGTAATGCCTGTACACGAGCGGGCATCGGCATGTTGAGATCAGTTGTATTGAGATCTGGTCGGATATATTGGTTCAAGAACTCAAGCCCTGCCATTTGAAATTGAGTGCCAGGGGATACCGCTTGAGGCGCTTGCAAATTATTAACGGCTTGCCGTTGCATCATCTCGTGCATGATCGTTTGATCTTGCGACATGACCGTTGGTTCAGGCGCCATTAAGCCAACGCCAAGACCAGCGGACAACAGAGAACCTCCAATATTTGCGCCTGTTTCCAGCTTTGAGTATTCGAGCGCAGGAACAAGGTTGCCGGATTCATCACGAACAAAATTCTTTGCTGTTGCAGCAGATGGTCTGACAGGAGGACGTAGTTTCCTGGCACCTTTGACCAAGGGGTAGGTCACAGCAAAATCGATGGCTGCAGATCCAAGGCCAGCGATAGGACCGCCACCGAGCAAACCGAGAACACCGGCTAGGGCACTACCCATGCCAACATTACCTGCAACGCTAGTTGCATCGGCTGGAATCTTGCTGCGCCCCGCTAACTTCACTTTCTTATTTGTTTTTTACTAGTTTAACCGACCTTTTCATTATTCTTTTTAAACGTTTCTTTTTTATCGTTGTTGCTAGTAGAAGAGAGTGGTGCACCAGTACTTCCTTTTTTGGAGAGTAACTCAGCGACAGATGCTTTGCCTTCAATTTCAGAATTGACGCGACTTTCCGCTGCTGCCATCAAGAACCCACGGGGATCAGGGTTAGCTGCTCGCGGCATCGGATTCTTGATCTTTTTATCTGGTGGTATGGTAGGACTCAAGCGATAGGAATCTGGCCAAAGTGGGTTGTAACCAGGTTGCTCCTCTGGCCTTTGTGGCGTTAATGCCCTGCCATTAGAAAAGTCATACTGCTCAACACGATTAAAGTTGGGAAGACCCGCAAAAACTTCATACTGCTCTGCGTTATCACCTACGAAATTAAGGCGTGGGTTAAGCGATAACTTACGCGTCATCATCTTACGCAGTAAGTCAGCCTGCGTAAAACGCGATGGGTTCCAGGGATACTGCCCAGTGCTTGATGGGCTTAGAAAAAGTTCGTCAAAATTAAGAACTTTTTTCTTTACAAACGCATCATCTCTGATGTAACGATCTAAGGCAAGGCGATGATCTTTGGCCATTTATTTTGTAGACTCTTTTTTCTTCTTATGTAATCCTACCAAAGTTTGACGAAGCCGTGCTTGCTTTACAGTTCTTTCATCGTACTCATCTGGATTAGACAGTACGTTTTCTTGTAGCTGAGCAGTGGTAATGCCTTTACGTTTTGCTTTAGCAGTAAAGGCACCCTCCTTCATTTCCATGCCTTGAATCCACTTTTTGTCTTTCTTTTTCTTTTCAGACATAACTACACATTGAAGCCGCGCTGACGTAAAACCACCTGTGGGTCACGCCCCTCAATTATAGCTTGACGCACAATTTGACTTGCATCAATACTGCGCCGTGCAGCAGAAGTTGGACGACGTTCGGTCATTGCCGTTAAAGTTGGAGGCATAGGTACGTCGCCTTCCGGAGAAGCAACAGCTTGTTCTAGACCTTCACGTACTAACTCGTTCATTGTCATTTGAGTGGGTCGGGTTGATTCTCCGGTGCGACGAGACGTCTGTTCTACACCATAAATTCCACGTGTACTCCCAGTTTGTCCTTCGGGGTCGTATTCGGCAACTAAACGACCACCACCGGTTTTAGGCTCAAGATCAACAGAACGTCGGCCACCACGTAACTCAAGAGTCTGAGGAATGATATTGCCTTGAGGATCGTATTCATAAAAAGGACGTACACCTTCTTGAAAATCACCTAATTTATAAGTAGATCCCAGAGATTCTAATGAGTCCATGTAGCGCCGTAAAAAATTTCTTTCTTCAAGTACATCACCCAAATCAACGTTAAGAGACGCAGGATCCGGTAAGTTTTGCTGCTCATATTTAACCCGGCCAAACATTTTGGTGTACGCACCGCCACCTTCCGGATCACGATCCATGGCTACACGAAGCATTAACTCTTGCTCACCAAGCTCTTGTGCTTTAGCCGCTAACCGTTGTTGCTGCAGACCAATGAAAGAAATTTCATTGGTAAGTTCAATGTCACGCTCCAGCAGATCTCCCGTGTTCTCCGGATAACCAGTTTTTTTATAAAATTGTCCGGTTGGAAATTCTTCTGTATTAATGCCCATCTGTACTGTAGGTTTTACAGTGATTGGAGTAGAGGGTGCTGTAGAAAAACGAGAAAGAACGTTAGGGTCACCAGTGGTTGCATAAAGCTCTGCTGCCTCAAGAAGTTCAGGATTCTCGCTTAGGATTCTTTCGGTACGTGTTGGGCCAAATTGACCAGAAAGTTCTTGACGTTTTTGCGCCAGGAACGACTGTGCTTGCTGTTGGCGGCCTTGGGTTGCGGCAGGCAGTAACCGAAGAGGTTCTGGACCATACTGTTGACCTTCTTGCGTCAACGTAGGAAGTGTTGCTCCGCCCCAAACATCAGTTTGATCCACAGGAACACCATCTGGTGTCATCGAAGCAGCTACTTTTACACTGCCTGTTTGACGTGCAATTTGATTAACTTGAGAAGCATCAAGATCTTCATTGCGTAGTACACCACGCATAACACGACCTGTCATCTGATCTTCGCCAGATTCAAGGGCTCCCATTGCTTGAGAAGAAATTAATGCGTCTTCTTGACGTTGCTGTGCAAAATGTAGGAGATCTTCAGTTGCTTGCGTACGTCGAGCTTCAGCTACCTCTTTGGATACAGGACCAAAACGTGCATAGTTGATGTCTTTAGGATCGGGACGATATTGCGGTGATGTGCCAAGGCGAGCAAGAATTCTGCTTGTACGAGAAGGCGCATTTAATGCTTGCATTTCAGCAGAAGTTGGTTCTGGAAACATTTGCGACAACTGATTTGAATAGGTTTGTATTGCTTCAGCTTCGGTTGGCATTACACTTCGGTTTAAATCGACTTGCACAATGCCAGTTGGGCGTTCTTGCCTTGCTTGACGAATGACTTGTTCTAAAGATTCTTGACGACCTAATGCATTAACGTTTTGAAGAGCTTCTTGTGTAAATGCAGGTTTTTTAGATGCTGCAACTTTGGGTGCACCAAAGCCAAGGCGGCGAGCAAGTGCCACACCACCAGCTAAAGCGCCAACTCCTAACGCTGCAGCACCAAGGGCAGCAAGTGGATTTGACTCCTGTTGCGGGGCACGTAACTGATTACGGCGGAATTCCAGGACTTCTGGAGTTAAAGCCGCTCTTTCTTCTGGGTTTTCTGGTACCGGCACCCCGGTTGCGCGGCTATAAGCGTAAAAATCGGACGGCGCGAGTACCATGGGTAAATATTTTGTCTATTGACCTTGTTATTTGTATTTTAAAGGTAGAAATTTGGAAAAATAGCTACGTTAGACTATTATCAAGAAAAGTTTTAAGCCCCGTTTAGGGTTTTATAGAATTTTTGGAACATGGACGTAAAAGATAGAGCGCAAAGGGTTGTTGCACTCGAAGCAATTAAAGCAAAAGCAGAGGAAATGGCGGATCAAGGGTCTGATCCCCTTGAAGTACGTACTTTTATTCAAGGTGCCAGGGGGGAATTAGCCCGACAAAAGCCTGATTGGCAGTCATACGCCAAAGCTTTAAGCGCAGCCGAAACAGCGCAAAGCAAAATGTACGGTTTTTGATAACGTAAAGATAAATTTATGACATAGCCGGGGCAAACACCCCGGCTTTTTTGTGTAAAAACTAGGGTAAAACCTTAAATAAGGCGACACTTTTTAAGTTTTGGTACGTTGCGATACAAAAGAAGGTCCGTATAGGGTCGAAAAAGGATAAAAAATTTCCTGACGCTTCTCCATACCCCTCCGCGTAGCGATTTGCGTATAGAAAAAAAGAAAGGGTGGGGAGGGTAACTTAGGTTAGGTTATGTTATGTGCGAGTAAGAGTTCACTGCGTTCACGAAGAGAGCGCTCACTTCGTTCGCTAAGACATCAAAGCATAAGTTATTGATCATATCCTGGGTTTTTCGTCAACAATTGTCAGGATTTCATGACATCGCGCGCGCGGAATTTAGGCTATCCGACAGACTGCTTTGCCAAGAACAGTTCTCGCACAAGGGATCTCAAGGATAGACAGAAGATAGAGAGCAGTTGAATCAATGATTCACGTCAAGCTGGACGTTAAACGGAGCAGCGTTCAATCTCATTCAACACCATGGACATCCATTGCGTCGTCAACACCAAGCAAGCTGTTTATTACTTCGTTGTCAACAAGGAAGTGGGCTTAGCTCGTATCACCAAGCTGGTTCGTAAGAGCCAGAAGGGTTACGACTGTAGCACCACGATGTCTGTTGATCAAGCACGGAAGTTTATCAAGCAGCTTCAAGCTAAAGGCTGATCCGTTGAAGCGGGAGGCTAGGTGCAAACCCTAGCCCAGTTATTGCCTCCAGCGGAGATAGGCACCGCACAACAGGAGATTCCTGTGATTGACCTGACTACTGGTTGGGTACAACACCCTGCTGTACCTGGTGGTTTCCACCTTGTGTACATTGACAGCCTTGTTGGCGAAATCTCTATCGTCACTGGACCCAAGGGTTCAGGACTGATGGCAGCTAACGATCCAGGCGCAGAGACCACCTATGAAGCGTGGTTTCCAGGTATGTGTGACCCAACGGGTTATCTAACACTTGCCGAACTGCAAGGCATCATCAAGTTCATGCGTCAGCGTGAGCAGGAGCGCCTTGCTTGGCAAGATGAAGACTGAGTCCGTATAAGCGGCATTGGCAGGTGCAAACCCTGCCTTCAGCATTGCCACAACTCAGTGGCATTAAACCATTCCAACCTATGACTTACTCCGTCATCATCAAGCATCACGACGCATTTTCTCAAGCTTATCTCCGGGGTTGTGAGCAATCGTTTGATACTGAGCAGCAAGCTCAGGATTACATTCAAACATTTGAAGACTGGGAACAAGATCTCCTGGAGATTGACTTCAATCCTTTCTGAGTACCAGGCGTGATGCCGGGGGATCGAATCCCCTACTCAGTATTGCCACAACTTAGTGGCATCTACCTATACCACACAGCCATGATCAAAGGACAGAACGTCTACGCACTCATCATCATCCAGGCATTTGGCTTCGGCATCTTAGTAGGTCCAGTCGCTGGTTACTTCATTGATAAAGCAACTGCTAGGCAATGTATTACCCACGACTGGCCGAAGGAAGCCGATCAAATCCACCGTGATTGGTGCGTCACTAACGGCTACAAGATCTAACTGACTCCTGCTCTGGGGACTATGGTCCCCTCAACAGGACTCAACATCCTGTATTCCATTGTTAACTCAACACTATGCTGATCTACCAGCCTGAGTTTGACACACTCCATCGCGTCATTTGGAACGGAGGTGAAAGCTCTATGCTTCACTTTCAGAAACTGAAGAACGGCGAATGGAAGTACCTTGACACGATGTCATTCATGTCAGGGATACCTACGGGTACCAAGGAGTTGTACGACGAGATGCGCGAGTACTACAACTACTCCATGACCATGATTCAAGACATCATGTATGCGGTAGCATTCTGACTCCTGCACTTAACCCTTCCGTTGTGGTATGTATGTACTACGACGGTGGGTTTTCTGCAGGACTCAACATCCTGCCATTCAATTCAACTCAGCTCATGACTGCATTACACATCCGCAAGAACCTTGCAGCACTGCTAGTCAATACTGCTGCTGCAGTAGAGAATGCCAAGCTTCCTGCCAAGGAAGATATCGGTACTAAGGTGAATGAGTATCGGCTGCGTGCAGCGGCACTCATGATGCCTAACGATATGGCATTCGTCATCACTCCTAAGCAAGGCAACTGATCATGCGTACCACCTACATCTCTGACGCCTGTGTCGCTCTTATTCTTGGTTCTGGCTTGGGTTTACTGCTATCTGTTGGAGCGCAGAAGCTTCTCAACAGACACTACCAAGCAACGTGCCATGACCGACCAGGACACAATCTGATCTACGTCCAAGGATTCCTTGGCGATACGTACTACTGCATCAACAGTAAGTACGTCAACTGATCTCTGCACTTTCCCATCATGTCCACTGGATGTGATGGGTTTCTGCAGGGCTTAGCTCTGCACTACACCACACGACACCACCAGGACTCAACTATGACTCC
>JACCDU010724263.1_pt1 | contig 12247 bp, 9 predicted proteins | sample 7446081 | NCBI WGS metagenome assembly JACCDU01 (sample SAMN15323447, study PRJNA562643) | freshwater metagenome | isolation source: river surface water | place: USA:Blue River Watershed | collected 2017-08-17 | reverse complement strand
GCTAAGTTTATAAAAGATAATTGCTGAAAGCATATAAGCAAGAAACTTCCCTTAAAACATGTTTTCATAATTAAGTAGAAGATTACTACTTTGATAGGCTTTAAATGCAAGAGATCTCAAGTCTCTTAGTTGAAAAGTACTAAAATTTTAACTAATTTATTTTTATTATTATTAACAAAAAAACTTATTTTATGCTTTATACACAAATTATTGTAAATACCCTTTTATTTATTATAGGTGCTGCGGGTATACTTTTAAACCGAAATAACGTATTATTAATCCTAATGGGTATCGAAATTATGCTATTAAGTGTAGATTTAAATCTAGCCACATTTAGTGTTTATCTTTCTGATTCACTTGGACAAATTTATTTCTTATTAGGTTTAACTGTTGCTGCAGCAGAATCTGCTATTGGACTTGCCATTTTAATTGCGTATTTCAAAAAACGTAAAAAAATTGCAATTTTAGAAATCAACTCATTAAAAGGTTAATGCTTTAGCCTTTAAAAAGCTTCAAAAATATGTATTTATTACATGTTTTATCTTTTTTATTAATAAAAAACAGACTATGCCACAATTTGATCAATATGTAATCGGAGTACTTTTAATTACAACTTTTGTTGTTTTTGGCGCTCTTCACTTTATTTTCCTTACTCAAATTTTAGTTCCAGTTAAAAAAGCAATTGGAATGAGAGAAAGATTAATCAGCTTAATTAAAAAAAGCAAAGATGATGCAAACAAAGCTTCACCTTTCTGTAAAGCTGGTTCTTTCTATGATGAGTACGCTGAATTTAAAGAGCAGGCTCAAAATAAAAAGTAATCTTTTAAACAAAAAGTAACTCTTTTTGTATTTTAATATATTATACTTTTTTTAGGGCGTTACTTGTATAATTATACATTTAATGTCCTTGCCTTTCTATATTTTAATAATATAGGTTTATTTATTCTAGATATTTAATTGTCTAGTTTATTTAATCATCATAGGTTAAATTTAAGAATTTTTGTAGGTCGTAAATGTACGACGATTGTTCCCATGTTTTACATTTGTAAGATTTGAAATAATATGTTATATTATTACTTTATGGGTTCCGTCTACATAAATTTTAACTGAGTTACAAACATCAGTTTTGTTTACTAAAATTGTAACATAACTATAATGTTTTATGGGTTTGATCCTGGCTCAGAATGAACGCTAGCAATATACTTAACACATGCTAGTCAAATGTATTTAATATACATGGCGTACAGGTGAGTAATACGCAAGAATTCTACCTCGTGGACTAAGTTAATCTTAGATAATTATAAATGGTAAAATCGCCACGAGATGAGCTTGCGCAAGATTAGGTAGATGGTGAGGTAACGGCTCACCATGCCTGTAATCTTTAGCTGGTCTGAGAGGACGATCAGCCACATTGGGACTGAGATAAGGCCCAAGCTTTTGCCAGCAGTGGGGAATATTGGACAATAAGCGAAAGCTGGATCCAGTAATGTTGCGTTAGTGAGGAAGGCACTAAAGATTTGGGTGTTTAGTTTGGGTAAAACCAGATTAGATTCTTAAATTGGCTGTAAAACTATTTCGTTAGTGAGGATAATGACTTTAACTAAAGAAGAAACTCCGGCCAACTTCGTGCCAGCAGCCGCGGTAATACGAAGGGAGTGAGCGTTATTCATAATGATTGGGCGTAAAGGGTTCGTAGATTGACAATTTAATCTTTGGTGAAATTTTAAGTAAAATTAAAACTGCCTTAGATATTGGTTGTCTAGAGTGAATTAGAGGATAATAGAATTTTATAAGGAGGAGTGAAATCTTTTGATCTATTAAGGAATGCCAGAGGCGAAAGCGGTTATCTTGAATATCACTGACATTGAGGAACGAAGGCGTGGGGAGCAAACAGGATTAGGTACCCTGGTCGTCCACGCAGTCAAAGATGAATGCTAATATTTGGTATCGGCCAAGTATAAAGTTAACACGTTAAGCATTCCGCCTGGGAAGTACGATCGCAAGATTGGAACTCAAAGGAATTGACGGGGATCTACACAAGTGGTGGAGCATGTGGTTTAATGCGATAGTACACGCGAAACCTTACCAGTTCTTGAATACAATTAAAGTATTATTAATAGCAATAGCCTTATTTAAATCTTTTAATAAAGATTTATATATAATTGTACAGGTGTTGCATGGCTGTCGTCAGCTCGTGCCGTGAGGTGTTTGGTTCAGTCCTTTAACGAGCGTAACTCTTATTTTATGTTAGAAAAATTTTTTTGGTATCAGACTTGTTTTGTGACAACCATTTCACTGAGGTTTGAACTTTTTGAAAGTTGCAAAAATCGTATTTTTAAAAATTACTACTCATAAGAAACTGCTAGTGACAAACTAGAGGAAGGTGAGAACGACGTCAAGCCCTTATGGCCCTTATGAACTGGGCTACACACGTGCTACAATGATAATCACAAAAAGTTATACAATAAAGCGATTTTGAGTCAATCTCGAAAAGTTATCGTGTACAGACTGTAGACTGCAACTCGTCTACATAAAGGTGGAATCACAAGTAATCGTTAATCAGGAAGTTACGGTGAATTTTGTACTTAGATCTTGCACACACCGCCCGTCACATGCTGGGAGTGGATTTTGTTTGAAATTAATCTGTGAAGGTTGGTCATTATAGGGTCTGTAACTGGGATGAAGTCGTAACAAGGTAGTCGTACGGGAACGTGCGGCTGGAATAAAAATTTTGCTTGGTATTGATGATCATAAAATAAAATTTATAAAAATAAATATTTCAAAAAAAAATCTATACTGTCGACTTTTATTAAATATAATACTTAATTATATTTAAATAAAAACTAATTTAAATTTTTATGTCAATTATTTCAAAAAGTTTATATTATAGTGCTTCTAGATGGTTATTTTCTACTAACCATAAAGATATCGGAATCTTATACCTAATTTTTGGAGGATTTTCTGGTGTTTTAGGAACTGCAATGTCTATGTTAATTAGAATGGAACTTGCACATCCTGGAAGTCAAATTTTAAGTGGAAACTATCAACTATATAACGTATTAATTACAGGACACGCGTTTTTAATGATCTTCTTCATGGTAATGCCAATTATTATCGGAGGATTTGGAAACTTCTTTGTTCCTTTAATGATCGGAGCTCCTGATATGGCGTTCCCAAGAATGAATAATATTTCTTTCTGGTTATTACCTCCTTCTTTATTCCTACTTGTTTCTTCTACATTAGTAGAAGCTGGAGCTGGAACTGGATGGACCGTATATCCACCACTAAGTAGTATTCAAGCTCATTCTGGACCTGCTGTAGATTTAGCTATTTTTAGTTTACATTTATCTGGAGCTGCTTCTATTTTAGGATCTATTAATTTTATTACTACTATCTTTAATATGAGAGCACCTGGACTAACTATGCATAGATTACCACTATACGTATGGTCTGTTCTTGTTACTTCTTTTTTACTTGTTTTATCACTACCTGTATTAGGAGGTGCTATTACAATGCTATTAACTGATAGAAACTTTAGTACTACCTTTTTTGATCCTGCTGGAGGAGGAGATCCTGTGTTATACCAACACTTATTCTGGTTCTTTGGACATCCAGAAGTTTATATTTTAATTTTACCTGGTTTTGGTATTATTAGTCATGTAGTTTCTTACTATTCTAGAAAACCAATTTTTGGTTATTTAGGAATGGTTTATGCTATGGTTTCAATTGGATTCTTAGGATTTATCGTTTGGGCTCATCACATGTATGTTGTTGGACTAGACGTAGATACTAGAGCTTATTTTACCGCTGCTACCATGTTTATTGCTGTACCTACTGGAATTAAAATTTTTAGTTGGATTGCAACTATGTGGGGTGGATCAATTAAATTTGATACTCCAATGTTATTTGCTATTGGATTCTTATTCTTATTCACTGTAGGAGGATTAACCGGTATTGTATTATCGAACTCTGCTATTAATGCTGTTGTTCACGATACATATTATGTTGTTGCTCACTTCCATTATGTTTTATCGATGGGAGCTGTTTTTGCAATATTTGCTGGATGGTACTTCTGGATTGAAAAAATTACTGGATTAAGATATCCAGAAATTTTAGGGAAAATTCATTTCTGTTTATTCTTTATTGGAGTAAACGTTACATTCTTCCCTATGCATTTTTTAGGACTTGCAGGAATGCCTAGAAGAGTACCAGACTATCCAGATGCATTTGCTGGATGGAATGCTATCGCTTCTTTTGGATCATATATTTCTGCTATTTCAGTTGTTGTGTTCTTTTATATTATTTATGTTACACTAACAACTGAACCAAAAGCGCAAGAAAAAAACTAATCTTTAATTTTTAAATAAGTTTTGTCTTTTTTCTGCCTTAGAAGCTCTAGTCTGGGCTTCAAAAAAAAAAGGCCCGTGAATTATAAATGTTTACACACTAGGTAATCTGACTGCCGGTTGATACTTCCAATAAACCAACCATGTCAGGTGTGGCCCAAAAAATCGAATCAACACAAATCAATAATCTTTAGTAGAATAAAAAACCACAAAGCAAAGGCAACGTAGGATTTGAACCTACACCGTAATATTCACTAGCAGTGCAGTCGTGAATTACTGATTCTAACCATTAAATCTAGTCACCTTAAGGTAAAAGTTAAAAAGAAATCACTACCTGTAGTAGTGACCATACCTCAATAAATATTGAGGGTTTGTGTCGAACTCTACAATTACACGAATGTAATATTCGACGGTACTAGTTTGTAAATTGAAGAAATATAAAAGTAAAAGTGTGGTTACAAGGTACACTAGCGAAAAAAAAACCTGCAATACAAATAAGTGAAAACGCAGTTGATGCTTTAAAAACAAGTATTTATACTGATTATTGTCACGCTCAAATTCACAAAGTAGTTCTTTATCTTTGTCAGTTTTATCTTTTTCGAAAATCGCAAACTGAATATTCAAAAGCTCAACATATATTTTGAAAAAAAAATATATTTTGAATGCGACGTAGGTACATACACTAAAGTCGGCTAAAAGCGCCCTTGCAGGAACTTCTTGAAAACCAAGAAGACTTTTAACAATACCTATAGTAACAAATAAATCGTGAGTTTTTAAAAATAAAAAAATAGGTGTTAATAAAATTTTGATCATAAAATAATGCGTAGCACCTATATAAAAACTGAAAGGATCGAGTTGATTTATTTTAGAATGTAAAACATTAACGTAGTCTAAAATAAGTTCAGGCAAAACGGATGCGATACAACAAGCGTAACTGATCCAAAACGCATTGTGTAAAATAATAAATGAAATAAGTATAATTTGCTGTACAATTTGCTTATAAAAGAACATATGTAGTTTTTTGGAATATATATATAAATAAAGTGAAAATAGGATTCGAACCTATGACTTCCGGATTATGAGCCCGACGAGCTAACCTCTGCTCTATTTCACCCCACTAAACGTTAAAAATGAAATTTAAGTGTTACTTATATTACTTGATGTTTCTAACATTTCATTACTACAAGAATGCATTATTGCTGAATTTCTACTAAAAGTATCAGATAAATAAAAGTTTCCAATTTCTTGAATAAGAGGATATTTACTAACTTGCACTTTCTCAACATTTCCTAAAATAGAAAGACTATTGATAAAAGATTTATTTATATTTTTTAAATTTTGAGAAGCATTTGAAGACTCTTTTAAATAATCATAAACTTTTGTTTCGTTTAAAACTTGAGTTGAAGAAAATCTATAAAGAATAGCTAGTAAAGAATCTAAACTTTTACAAGCCTTACAAATCTCTACTATTTTAGAAGTAGTATGTAGTTGATGCTCAAAATTTAAGTAAGTTCGCTCTTGTTCAAAATGGCTTGCTGCCGGTAATACATAAGAAGCTTCTTCAGCAATATCAGAATTATGAGTATTAAACCAAATACTTTTATCGCTGCTTTTCTTTAAAATATTACGAACTAACACATTATCTTCAGTTTTTGCAAAAAAATTAACTTTTTTCTGCTTTAAATCATATGCTGAAACGTTTTGGAATTTAACTAAGTTAAAAGCTTCTGTATTTGCGTATAAACCAGCATAAAGAACGGTAGCAGTTGGTATCATTTTCTTAATAACAGTTTGTAACGAGTTTAAATTCGAAACTCTATTTTTTAAGCTATTTCCAACTACAATTAAAGATCTTTTTGATTGGGCCATTGAGTCCCCAAAACCTTTGATTTTACCGTCTATGCCTCTAAACATTTTAGATGCATTTAAATTAATAAAACTATTTAAAAAGTTATAATCAAAATTTAAACCTGAAGAAAATAATTTAGTTAAATTATCTTTAAGTTTAATTCTAATTTTTGCATTTAAAATTGCATTTTCAATTTTTGGATTTGTACCTAAAAAAAAGACACAACCATCAACATTAGTAACAATTTCATCAAGATTTAAATTTGTATTTGTATAAAAGTTTCCGTTTTTGTTTAAAGTTAAACTTTTTACAGAAACATTAGTAGGATACATCATTTGTATTTTTTGTAACATTAATAAGCTATCAAAATCAATTTTTTCGTCTACAAAAAAATTTACTTTTGAATCAAGCACTAAACTTTCAAGTTTTGGCAACAGTTTTTTCCAACCAAGCTTTACTTTTTTGTCTTTTGTTACGGTGCTTGGACCACTAGCTGCAATAATCCTGTTTATACTATTTGCATCATAGTTATATCTAGCTTTATCAGATATCAAATTTATGTTAAAGTCTACACTTGCTTTAGAAGAAACTCTAACAATTTCAGTTTCTTTAAAGTTTACATAAACAGTTGAGTGAAAAGAATCCGAAACATCGATAGTTTCAGCTAATCTTAGCTCCCAAGGTCTTGCTTTTGACGCATAAGGACGTGAAGTAAGAGCTCCTACAGGGCACAAGTCAATAACATTTCCTGAGATTTCAGATTTAAAGAAACTTGGTACATAAGGACTAATTTCAGTATTTCCACCTCTATTTAAAGTACCATAAAAATCAAGTCCAGCAATCTCAGAAGTATATCGCACACAACGAGTACATGCAATACATCTAGTCATTACTGTTTTAATTAAAGGTCCACAATATTTATCTTCAACGCTTGTTTTTTTAAAGAAGTATCTACTATAATTACTTCCGTGTTTTTTCACTTGATCTTGTAAATCACATTCTCCAGCTTGATCACAAATAGGACAATCTAAAGGATGGTTTAAAAGTAAAGCTTCAACAACATTTTCTCTTGCTTTTAGAACAAAAGGTGTATTAGATAGAATTGACATTCCATTTTCCACCTCTGTAACGCAAGATGCTGCTGGTTTTTCAGCATTTTCAATTTCAACCAAACACATTCTACAGTTTCCAGAAACTGATAAAAGCTCATGATAACAAAAACGAGGAATATGGATTCCTATTAGTTTACATGCTTCTAATATAGAAATATTTGGTTTTACTGAAATTTCTAGGTCATCGATTTTAATATCTATCATCTAAATCATTATTTAGGGATGTTTTTATTATATAAAATAAAAATCTAAGGCTCTATTTATAGCACTTTTCCCAAGATATGGGTGAGAATCAACTATCTCCGCCTCATACTATTACAATCTAATACAGAATTGTCTAATACAGGCTTAATTATACAATATAGTTATGCTATAAAGCACCCATACCACGAAGAACTAGGACTTGAACCTAGTTTGTGAGATGTGCGTGCCCGGTTTACACCATTTTAGAGAAAGTAATTCTAAGTATACAAGCGAATTAAGCTCTTACTAATTTTTTTTCAATAATTCCAATAGCAGGTACTAGAACTAGTAAAAACAAGAAGTAGAATACGGTTGCACCCATACCAATTTCAATATAAGGTGATTCTACAGGTTTTTGACCAATCCATCCTAAAATAACGAAATCTGCAACAAGAAACCAGTAAAAAAAAGCAAATAATGGTCTAAATTTACTGCTTCTAATTTCAGAAGTGTTAATAACAGGTAATAATAGTAGCACTAAAATTGCGCTAATCATAGCAACAACACCACCTAATTTGTCTGGAATTGATCTTAAAATCGCATAGAACGGTAAAAAGTACCACTCTGGAACAATATGAGGAGGTGTTACTAAAGGATTTGCTGGGATATAATTATCTGGATGCCCTAAAGCATTCGGATAGAAGAATACAAAAAAAGTAAATACGCTTGCGAATACAAAGAACGCAAACAGGTCTTTAACGTAATAGTAAGGATAAAAAGAAACGTAATCCACACTAGTGTTAATTCCTAATGGATTATTAGATCCATCTTTATGTAATAAAGTTAAATGTAACAGTACAACACCTGCAATAACAAAAGGCATAAGGTAATGTAAACTAAAGAAACGATTTAAAGTAGCATTACTTACTGAAAATCCTCCCCAAAGCCATTCTACAATTGATTGTCCTACAAAAGGAATTGCAGAGAATAGGTTAGTAATTACGGTAGCACCCTAGAATCTCATTTGTCCCCAGGGTAATACGTAACCCATGAAGGCGGTAGCCATCATTAATAAAAAGATAACAACACCACTAGCCCATAACATACCTCTAGGATAGATATAAGACCCGTAGTATAGTCCACGAAAAATATGGCAGTATACAACAATAAAGAACATTGAAGCTCCATTTGCGTGAGTATATCTAAGAAGCCATCCGTTGTTAACGTCTGTCATAATATGCTCAACACTTAAGAAAGCGTAATCAATGTGTGGTGTATAATGCATTGCTAAAAAGATACCGGTAATAATTTGAATTACAAGGCAGATTCCAGCAGTTGACCCAAAACTCCACATATAATTTAAATTAATCGGTGTAGGATAATTAATAATATGTGAGTCAATAAAGGCCAATAAAGATTGTTTATTCCATCTGGTCATAAAAATTACAACAATAGCTTAGCTTAAAACTAGATTATCTAATTTCGCAGCAATCCACTTAGTAAAACGTGCAGTAGATACACCTCTTACAACAATTGGCATGAATCCATGGTTTACACCACAAATTTCGCTACACTGTCCGTAATACACTCCTTGTCTTTTAATAAACAGAGAAATTTGAGAAAGTCTTCCAGGTGTAGCATCGATTTTAACACCAAAAGAAGGAATCGCCCAGCTATGTAAAACATCAGCAGCAGTAACTAAAACTCTAATATGAGTTTTAATTGGAAGTACAACTCTATTGTCTACTTCTAGTAATCTAAAGGTTCCAACAGTTAAATCACTTGTTGGGATCATGTAAGAATCAAAGTTTAAAGTTTCACCACCTTCTAAAGTAGCGTAATCTGAATACTCATAACTCCAATACCACTGATGTCCAACAACTTTTAAAGTAACAACTGGATCAATGATTTCGTCTAAAGAATATAACAGAGCAAATGAAGGAATAGCGATTAGTAATAAAACAACCGCAGGGATAATTGTCCAAACAATCTCTAGTAAAGAAGAATGTGTAAATTTTTTAGACACTGGATTTGCCTTTTCGTTAAAATTTACAATTACTTGATATAACATCCAGAATACGAATACCCCAATAACAATTAAAAAAAACATTAAATAGTTATGGAAAAATATCATACCTTCAGCAATAGGTGTTGCAGGATCTTGAATACCTAATTGCCAAGCTTCAGCTGCATCACAAAATGCAAATAGATTTGTTTTTAAAATTATGTCTAGAATTTTCATATATTAAAGCTTAAAAGAAGTGCTCAGTATTGGAATCGAACCAACACCCTAATAAAGGAACAAATTTTAAGTCTGTCGCGTCTACCATTTCCGCCAACTAAGCATATAGTGTTTAAAGTTATTCGTAAATATTAGTGAAAGATGAATAATGGGATTCGAACCCATAACCCCCAAAGCCACAATTTGATTCTCTAACCAGTTGAGATATATCCATCACTTTTCAGAGTATAATTTTTAAGCAACTAAGCTAAAATAGATAGAAATTAAAGCAAATACAAATATAAGTAGAAAATCTTTATTTAAAACTAGTAGAAATAAAACAATAAAAATTGAAAAATAGAATAAGTAATGTAATACTTGTCCTGATTGATATTTTCTTATGTTTTTAACAGTAGTACTAATAAAATCAACGATTCCAGAAGGACCTAATTTCTCAATTAACCCTCTATCGATATCTTGATAAAAGTAATAATGACTTTCTTTTAAAACTTTTTGAACAATAACTTGGTTATACACTCTATCAAAATACCATTTTTTGTTAAAAAAACTAAAAATTTTTCTTGATAAAGTAGAATTTTTAAAAGTGTAGTATTCAAAAATTTTAAATACATAGATATAATAAGCGCTAAAAGCCCCTAATAATGTAACTACCAGAGGTAAAAGTTTATATTCAATTTCTAAAAACTCAATATCAGTCATTGTATAATTATTTGGGTTGATAAAAATAGAAGAACCCCAAAAATTTGCTCCAAAACCAATAAATAAATCTTTAGATAAATAACCAATAGTTAAACTTAAAATTGATAAAATAAACAGTGGTAGTGTCATTCTCCAGCTACCTTCATGAGCGTTTAAAATAACTTTTTTGTTTCCATTTGGATTAGCTAAAAAAACTAAAAAGAACAGTCGAGTTGAATAGAAAGAAGTACAAAAAGCTGCAACAATACCTAAAATGTATGAAAAAAGTCCAACAGTTGTATAAGTCGAACCACTTACTTCAAGAATAATATCCTTTGAGTAGAATCCTGCTAAAAACGGGAACCCAACTAACGCAAGTGAACCTATTAAAATAACAGCATAAGTAAAAGGAAGAAGATTTTTTAGACCTCCCATTTTACGCATATCCTGTTCATCAGAAACCGCATGAATAACAGAACCTGCTCCTAAGAATAGTAAAGCTTTAAAAAAAGCGTGGTTTGATAAATGGAACATTCCTACATCATAACTAGATAAACCACAAGCAAAAACCATGTATCCTAATTGACTACAGGTTGAATATGCAATTACTTTTTTCATATCATTTTGAAACAGACCAGTAGTTGCTGCAAAGAACGCAGTACTTGCTCCTACAATAGTAACAATAGATAACACAAAAGGCGATTGTTCAAATAAATACGAACATCTACAAACAAGGAAAACTCCTGCAGTAACCATGGTAGCTGCGTGAATTAAAGCAGAAACTGGTGTAGGACCTTCCATTGCATCTGGTAGCCAAGTATGTAGACCTATTTGGGCTGATTTACCCATAGCTCCTAGGAATAAAAAGATACAAATTAAGTCAATTGAATTTATTTCATAAATACCAAAAAAGCTTATATTTTTAGAAACTTCATGAGCTGCGTTAAAAACAACATCATAATTTAAAGAACCGAAGTTTATATAAATAGTAAACATCCCTAATAGTAAGAAAAAGTCTCCAACTCTGTTAACAAGCATTGCTTTTATAGCAGCTTTGTTGGCCTGTATCCTTGTAAACCAAAAATTAATTAAAAGATAAGATGACACTCCTACTCCTTCCCAACCAACAAACATTTGTAAAAAATTGTCTGCTGTTACTAATATTAGCATGAAAAAGGTAAAAAGTGATAAATATGACATGAATCTTGTCAAATGCGGATCGTTTTCCATATATTCAGTAGAATATAGGTGAACTAAACTAGAAATGAATGTAACAACAACTATCATTACACATGTTAAGCTATCAAAACAAAACCCCCAATTAACAAAAAGATCGTCTGTATACATCCATTCTTTCCAAATAACAAGGTAAGAATTTCCGGTAGCTATAACATCAATTAAGGTTACAAACGATAAAATGAATGAAATTGATGTTAATGTTGTAGTAATAATAGGTACACCCCTTCCTAACAGTTTACCAAAAATAAGACCGCTAAAAAATCCCAATAATGGTAAAAGTAAAATGGTTAGTAACATATTTGAAAGTATATAAATTAAAAAAAGATGAAATGGGATTCGAACCCATGATGCCTAATATAGACATGCCAGATTTCAAGTCTGGTACTTTAAACCGCTCAGTCATTCATCCCGCCACGCAAAGAAAGGTAAAAAGGCTTTCTCCCAGTTTTATTTAAATTAATCGGTGTAGGATAATTGATAAAACTGTAGTCAATTATGTATATCACAACATAGTTGGCCAGCATAACGAAACCCCCTCTAATTCCCCAAAGGAAAACTAGAGATCTTAATTAAGATCTTTACAAAGTTAAAAAAGTTT
>JACCDU011234766.1_pt1 | contig 12249 bp, 10 predicted proteins | sample 7446081 | NCBI WGS metagenome assembly JACCDU01 (sample SAMN15323447, study PRJNA562643) | freshwater metagenome | isolation source: river surface water | place: USA:Blue River Watershed | collected 2017-08-17 | reverse complement strand
CAGCCCGCATGAACTACCTGCCGCGCGATACCGCCGAGGGCTGGCAAGACAAAGAGTGGCAACGGCTGCGCAATCCAAATGAAGCCGTGGTGTCGGTTTACGCCAGAGGGCGCGACTATCACAAGGTGCTGCGTAACCGGCTCGACACACTGGCTCAGCAAATTGACGCATTGCTGGCTGATACCTTGAAACCCAGTGGTTTTGAATACCGCGCCTTCACCGACTCAGCGCCTGTGATGGAGGCCGAGCTGGCCACACGCAGTGGCCAAGGCTGGCGCGGCAAACACAGCTTGGTGCTCAACCGCGAAGCGGGCTCGATGTTTTTCTTGGGCGAGATTTTCCTGAATGTGGCCTTGCCTGCGTCCGAACCCACCAGCACGCACTGCGGCCAATGCTCAGCATGCATGGATGTTTGCCCCACGCAGGCCATCGTGGCCGAAGGCTTGGTGGATGCACGCCGTTGCATTTCGTATTTGACGATTGAGCACGATGGGTCTATCGACGAGGCGCTGCGCCCTTTGATGGGCAACCACATCTACGGCTGCGATGACTGCCAACTGATATGCCCTTGGAACAAGTTTGCTCAAAGCTCTAGCTTGCCCGACTTCGATGTGCGTGCTGGCTTGGTGGGGCAGGGCATGGCGCGCTTGTTGGCGTGGACCGAAGCAGAGTTTTTGCGTTACACCGAAGGCAGCCCCATTCGTCGCATTGGCCATGTGCGCTGGTTGCGTAATTTGGCCGTGGCTGCAGGCAATGCACTGCGCCAAGCCGACGATGCAGCGCTACGCGCTGCGTTGCAAGCGCACCTCACGCACCCGAGTGAGGTGGTGCGGGAGTGCGTGGAGTGGGCGCTGACGCAAGGCCTAATCGGAGCTTAGGTCTTGCGTTGCGGCTTACTGCATCGGAAAAAATTTCAATATGACCGTCACAAGTACGACAAGAAATAAGGTTTCTAACACCATCAGAACGACAGGTCTCCACCCCACACTTTGTATGTCTTTCAAGTGAGTCTTCATCCCAATCGCTCCCATGGATGCAACCAAGAACCACCGAGATAGAGTACTGCCTCCCTCTACAACCAACGGCGGCAAAAAATGAAGACCATTCGCAATGACAAGAATTGCAAAGACGATGGCAAAGCCAGGAAGAAGCGGCGGATGTGCTGCAATTGCAACAGATTGTTCGCTATATGACTCTGGTAATTTAAGAGGCAAGATTCTCGTTAACCATGCTGCAACGACGATGACAGGAACCAACATGGCCACACGCATGAGCTTAATCAATGTGGCTACATCGCCCGTTTCTGCGCTCATGCTATAGCCGGCGCCCACAACCTGTGCAACATCATGGATCGTTGCACCAAGAAAAAAACCGGCTAATTTGGCGTTGAATCCCATCCAATTCGCAAACATTGGATAAATCACCATCGCTAGCGTGGACAGCGTGCTTACGCTGATAACGACAAACAACGTGGCGCGATCCTTGTGTGGATGTTGAGGAAATGCTGCTGCAATAGCCATTGCGGCTGACGCACCACATATGCCAACAGACCCTCCAGATAAAAAACCAAAAAAAGGCTGAAATCCAAATAGTCGCGACACCAGTACGCCAAAGGCGATGGTTGAAGCCACAGTTAACACAACCATCACAACCGGCATCCATCCAAGTGCCTGAACTTGACCAATCGTAATTTTCAGACCTAGTAGCGCAACTCCCCAGCGCAGAATTTGACGGGCAGCAAAATCAATTCCTGACTTACAGCGGCCTTCCTCAGACAAGAAGTTCACACTCATGCCTAAGAGCAAGGCAAACAGCATTACAGGTGCTTGATAGTGCTCCGCCAGAAACAAGGCCGCTATCGCGACCAGCGTAACCATGGCCAACCCAGGCCACAGTCTTAATAGATGTGGCAAACCTAACATCATGATTTAAGACTTTGAAGTAGATGATCTTGGAATTGTTCGCGCAGGCGATGCTTGAGTATTTTTCCAGTTGCACCCAAAGTGATTGCATCGACAAACACCACGTCATCTGGTGTCCACCAATTGGCGATTTTCCCTTTGTAAAAGGCAATTAGTTCATCACGATCTACGTGGGCATCAGGTTTTTTAACCACAATGAGCAATGGGCGTTCGTCCCATTTCGGGTGCCGAGCGGCAATGCAAGCAGCCATTGCCACTGCGGGATGCGCCATGGCAATGTTTTCCAAATCGATTGAGCCAATCCACTCTCCGCCTGACTTGATAACGTCCTTGCTTCGATCGGTGATGTTCATAAAACCATCAGCGTCGATGGTGGCTACATCACCAGTGGGAAACCAGCCATGCCCAGCAGCGTCGTGAACTATAGGCGTTTCATTCTCGTTTCCCATGTACTTAGCTACCACCCATGGACCGCGCACGAGTAACTCGCCAGAGGTTTTGCCATCCCATGGCATTTCTTGGCCATGCGTATCTACGATCTTCATGTCAATGCCAAATACGGCACGCCCTTGCTTAGCTTGCACATCGCGGCGTTGCGAGAGAGGCCAATCCAATTGGGATCCCTTGAGAATGCCGACTGTGCCTATGGGGCTGAGTTCTGTCATTCCCCATGCGTGAATCACTTGAACACTATAGGTATCTTCAAAGGCCTGCATCATGGCCGGGGGGCAAGCAGAGCCACCGATGATGGTTCTGCGCATTGACGTGAAGTGCAAATTTTTGGCTTGCACATGCGACAGTAAACCTTGCCAAACAGTGGGCACGCCTGCCGATAGGGTGACGCCCTCTGCCTCGAACAACTCATAGAGAGATTGGCCGTCCAAGCCAGGTCCTGGCAGCACCAGCTTGGCTCCTACCATGCACGCTGAGTAAGGCAGGCCCCAAGCATTTACATGGAACATTGGGACGACAGGCAAGATGGTATCCCTCGCGGAGAGGTTAAGCGCATCGGGTAAGGCTGAAGCGTAGGTGTGTAAGACCGTAGATCGGTGGCTATACAAAACCCCTTTGGGGTGACCAGTTGTGCCACTTGTGTAGCAAAGGCTTGAGGCTGCGTTTTCGTCTAGGTGAGGCCAGACAAAGTCACCATCAAACGTGCTTAACAAGTCTTCGTAGCAAAGTAGATCGGGAATGCCGCTGTTCTCTGGCATATGCGCGCGATCGGTCATGAGCACAAAGTGTTTGATCGAAGGCAGCTTAGTTGCCACGGCCGCTACTAAGGGCAGGAATGTTGCGTCAAAGCACAGAATCTGATCTTGTGCATGCTCCACGATCCAAGCAAGCTGATCTGGATGCAGTCGGGGGTTAAGCGTGTGCAAGACAGCGCCCATGCCTGAAACACCGTAATACAGCTCCAGATGGCGATGGCCATTCCAAGCTAGTGTGGCCACGCGTTGACCAGATGAGACGCCCAGATTGGTCATGGCTTGCGCTACGCAACGTGATCGCTTAGCCAAATCCTGATAGCTATAGCGGTGGATGCCACCTTCGACTAATCTTGAAACAACTAATTGGTCCCCATGATGACGTTCGGCATGAAGAAGCAATGAAGAGATCAGCAGCGGTTGCTGCATCATTTGACCTAACATAAGTACCTGCTAATAATTGAATGAGCACAAATCTTCACTTGCGACGTACAGACGTCGAAAGTGAGGGCTATCAAAAAATGGGAAAGTAAATCAGTTCAGCTGAATGCCGAACTGCTTGACGATGGTGGCGTTGCGTTCAAAGTCATTTTTTACAGACTGAATCAACTGTTGCTGACTCCAATCTTCTGCAGACTCAAAGCCTGTAGCAAACATGCGGCCGCGAAACTTTGGATTGTTTGCAACATTGCGAACAGCGTTGTGAATTTTCTCTTGCACATCAGTAGGAACGGCAGAGGAAACGACCACACCCAACCAGTTTGAGAAATTCAGTTCGGGGTAGCCCAACTCTGTCAAGGTCGGTACATCAGGCAGTTGGCTTAAACGCGATTTGGTTGCCACTGCATATGGTTGGAGTTTGCCTGCTGCAATCAAATTTCGAGAGGTAGCGATTCCATCAAACATGAGAGGAATTTGACCGCCCATCACTTGTGCCAAAGCCGGGGGGGAGCCCTGAAAAGGAACATGTTGAAGATCAAGCCCCAGTTTTTGGTTGAGGATCATGCCAGCGTAGTGCGAGATCGTGCCAGTGCTGTAAGAGGCGTAGCTCAAATTACCATGATTTTTTTTGGCATACGACACGAATGACTGGAAGTCCTTGGCGGGCACGTTTGGTGCCCCAACCATGACAAGGCTGGATCGCGCGATGATGCCAATAGGGCGCACGTCTTTGAGCGGATCAAAGCTTGTCTTCATGACGTGTGGAATTTCTGTGAGCACATTGCTTGCCGTCACCATGAGCGTTAGTCCATCCGCGGGGGCGCTGCGCATAGCCTGTATGGCAATGCCTCCTCCTGCGCCTGGGCGATTGTCAATAATCATGGGTTGTCCTACGTCAGCAGCCAGCTGGTCAGCTAGCATGCGTGCAATCACATCCATTGTCCCACCTGCAGGAGCTGGCACCAGTATTCGAACGGGCTTGTCGGTCCAAGCCGTTGCTGGTAATGCAATCAATCCTCCCAAAATACCCATCAGCACTTGGCAACCTATGGCCTTTAAGTTCGCAGTCATTCGCATGTTGTCTCCTCGTTTATTCAGATTTATCTAGGATCTTTGACCGATCCGGTTGAAATACTTACGAAGACCGGATTGTTCTCAAAGAGTGTTCGACTGACTTATCAATTCACGACAATCGCTTGTCTTTATGCGACTTTCAGGGTTCACACCTAGCTGCTTCAAACCGTGTTCTTGGCGCGCATCTCAGTTGGCGAGCATTCAAACTGAGTGGTAAACCAACGGGTGAATGAGCTGAGATTAGAGTACCCCAATTGCTCGGCCACACGCCCCATGGAATGTGTGGTGTTGACAACATAACGTTGTGCTAGCTCTCGGCGTACATCATTCAGTACCTGCGAAAAACTCAGCTCCATTTCATCTAGTCGCCTTTGCAACGTGCGAACGTTGATGCCTAAACCCGAGGCAATTTGCTCCACGCTGGCACGCCCCATTGGCAAGAGAAGATAGGCTGAACGTCTCACATCAAGCAATATTGAGCTTTGGCCAGCTTTTGGGATCGCATCTATGAAAGATTGTGCGTAGCTAGCCATGGCAGCATCTGCATGCGCGTTGGGCTTGTCCATATCTGACTTGAGACATGTCAGTCCATTGAAGTCGCTGTCAAAGTGCAATGGGCAGCCTAGGTAGCGTCGGTAGGCATTCAACTCGGTCTTTGCTGAATGAGTGAAGTGTGCAGAAACGGGGCGCCAGTGTTCCCCAAGGATGGCGCGAAAAATCAGCATCAGAACTCCGACAGCCATTTCTGTGGCTTGTTGGTTGCCCAAAGGAGTATCAGTCATCAGCTCTTCCCGAATCAGGGTGTGCTTGCCGACATCCTCAATGTGCATGCCTAAAGCTTCATTCAGCAAATGTCGGTATTGCGCGATGGTGTGTAGCGCCATTCGTGTTGAGGGCTGGTGGGTGAGTAATAAGCTAATTGGCCCAAAGTCTGACAGCAGGCGAGCCTGTGCCATTTGAAAGCCAAACGTGCTGCACCCGCTCTCATTGGCGGACATCTCTAGTAAGGCTACTGCGCTTTGAAATGGGATCAATTGGGTCGGCGATTGCAGCATCTTTTGCGTTAGCCCAACCTTGCGCAACAAAGGCTGAGGGTTCAATCCAACGCCTGTAGCGACTTCGCCGTAGTGTGAAAGTACAGCTGCGCGTACCTGCAAAACATTTTGATTTTTCATTGCGATGTCTCTCTTCTCGCTGAGATCGGCGTCCTGTCGATCTTTGTGGTTGTCAGCAAATGCTAATTCAAAGTCATGAACTGGTAAATATGTAAATCCATGACGAATCTAAATTACACGTATCAAATTCAAATCAGGAGACTAGAAGATGGCAAAAGTCGTGACTTTTTCACAAGTTGGAGGTCCCGAAGTCTTGCGGTACATCGATTCAGATGTCGCTGAACCTGGGGTGGGGCAAGTTCGCTTGCGACAAGTTGCAGCAGGTTTGAACTTCGCTGATACCTATTTTCGAAACGGCACCTACCCTGTGCCACTGCCAAGCGGTATGGGCGTTGAAGGGGCGGGCGTTGTCGAGGCTATTGGTCCAGACGTCACGCAGGTGAAGGTGGGTGACCGAGTGACTTACACAGGCTTCATCAACACATTGGGTGCATACAGCACAGAACGCTTGGTTCCAGCATCCTCGCTGATGAGGCTGCCAGATGCAATTTCATTTGAAACTGCGGCTGCCATGACGATGCGTGGCTTGACATCGGCTTATTTGATGCGTCGTATCTATGACTTCAAACCGGGTGACACCATTTTGCTTCACGCGGCTGCTGGTGGTGTTGGTCTCATCGTTTCACAATGGGCAAAGCTGTTGGGTTTGACGGTGATCGGGACCGTTTCAACCGAAGAAAAGTCAGCCATCGCGCGTGCGCATGGCTGTGACTACACCATCAATTACAGCCACGAGGATGTTGCCAAGCGTGTGCGTGAACTGACCAATGGCATCGGCGTCGATGTCGTGTTCGACAGCGTCGGTAAATCGACGTTTCTCTCCTCGCTCGACTCGCTGCGGCGGCGAGGATTGATGGTTTGTGTCGGCACATCAAGCGGGACGATTGATGGTTTCAATCCGAACTTATTGGCGCAGAAAGGATCGCTCTATCTCACTCGACCAGCGTTGGCCGATTACATCTCTGATTCATCGGAGAAAACCGAATTGGCAGGTGAAATTTTCGAACACATTGCGGCAGGGCGCATTCGCATCGAGATAAATCAGCGATACGCATTAAGTGATGCAGTACAGGCTCACCGTGATCTTGAAGCGCGAAAGACCACCGGGTCATCAATTTTTGTCATTTGAGGGGACCTATATGCGTGTTGAACCACTGACGTGCGCTATCGGCGCTGAGCTAATGAATGTCAACCTTGCTGATGCTGTTCGCGATGACGGATTGTTTCAGGAAATCTATGCTGCCTTACTTCAATGCAAGGTGCTGTTCGTCCGCGACCAGACCCTTGAGAAGCTTTCACGCTTGGACCATATGGCCTTCGCTCAAAAGCTCGGGCTGCTAGAAGATCATCCGATGGTGCCTAGCCATCCAGAAGCTCCGGGACTTGTGCAGATATACAAGAACCCTGACAGTCAAATTGATCGCTATGAGAACGCGTGGCACACAGATGGCACCTTTCGTGAAAAACCAGCGCTGGGGTGTGTCTTACGTTGCATCGAATGCCCGCCTGTAGGAGGCGACACCATGTGGGCCAATATGGCGTTGGCCTATGAGAAATTGCCTAGTCGCGTCAAAGAAGAAATCGGTGGTTTGATAGCTAACCATAGCTTTAACTCATCCTTTGCGGCTGCTATGCCTATCGACAAGCGCTTGGCGATGAAGGCGCAATATCCTGACACCGAGCATCCAGTGGTGCGCACCCATCCTGATACGGGAGAAAAAATACTCTTTGTTAATGGATTCACCACACACTTTGTCAATTACCACACAAAGGACAAGGTCCGCCATGGCCAAGATTTCAACCAAGGTGCAGGGGATCTGTTGCAGTACTTGATCAGCCAAGCGTATATCCCGGAATATCAAGTGCGTTGGCGTTGGAAACCTTACAGCGTTGCGATCTGGGATAACCGCAGCACACAGCACTACGCCGTGATGGACTACCCACCTTGCCATCGCAAGATGGAACGAGCTGGCATTGTCGGAACAAAACCTTTCTAACGTTTATTTTTGGAGACACTTCATGCATTTTGTAGACGGACACCTTTTTCCTGAAAATCAGGAAAAACTCATCATCACTGCAGCGCCCTATGGTCCTGAATGGATCCCCTCAGACTACCCTGAAGACATTCCTGTCACCATGCAAGAGCAGATACAAAAAGCTGTGGATTGCTATAACGCTGGAGCTACTGTGCTTCACTTGCATGTGCGCGAAGAAGATGGCAAGGGCAGCAAGCGTTTGTCTAAATTTAACGAATTGATAGCTGGTGTGCGCAAGGCTGTGCCGGATATGGTCATTCAGGTTGGTGGATCTATTTCATTTGCCCCCGAATCTGATGGATCTATTGCCAAATGGCTTTCGGACGATACGCGCCATATGTTGGCTGAGCTTGACCCTAAGCCCGATCAAGTAACGGTCACTATCAATACCACACAAATGAACGTGACCGAACACATGGAAGATGCTGATATTGCGGGTACCTCCATGGCAACGCCTGAAGGTCGACGTGCTTACAGCGAGATGGTCGTGCCTTCTAACCCTGCTTGGTACGAAGAGCACATCCGCCGTTTGAGTGCAGCAGGTATCCAGAGCGCGTTCCAGTTTTACAATCTGAATAGTTTTGAAACGGTCGAGCGCTTAATGCGCCGCGGTGTTTACAAAGGCCCTCTGGTGTGCAACTGGGTCGCTATCAGTGGCGGTATGGATGCCCCCAACATCTACAATTTAGCCAACTTCCTGCGTGCGATTCCCGATGGTACAAATCTCACAGTGGAAAGCAGCATGCGCAACGTGCTGCCAATTAACTTGATGGGCATGTCTATGGGCTTGCATGTACGTTGTGGCATTGAAGACAACCTGTGGAATCAATCGCGCACAGCCAAGATGACGACGGTGGAACAGATTGAGCAACTGGTACGTATCTCGCGTGAGTTTGGTCGTCAGGTTGCCACGGGCAAGGAAGCACGGGAAATCTTAAAAATTGGTGTGTTCTACGACACAGTCGAAGAGTCACTTGCAGCTAATGGCTTCTCGCCCAATCGCAACGGTGCCAATCAAGGCTTTTTGCGAAAATCTGTTTGATGAATACCACTGGACAGTTCGTGCAAGTCGATGCTTATTTCGATTTGATCTGTCCTTGGTGTTGGATCGGTAAGCACTATTTCGAGACAGCTTGCGCTAGGCTGAGCGAGTTAGAGCCCGAGTTGTCTGTCAAAGTACGTTGGCACTCGGTGCAACTGATTCCGCATCTGCCGCCGCAAGGTTTGCCGTATCAGACGTTTTACGAACATCGCCTAGGAAGCTCCGACGCTGTTCGCGTGCGTCAAGCACAGGTGCAAGTCTCAGCAACGCGCGCTGGGCTCACGATTGAATTTGCGCGGATAAAGGTTTTATCTAATACGTGGTTTGCGCACCGTTTATTGGCCTCCGCCGAGCAACAGTTGTCGCTTCAGGCGTTGCAAGCTTTGCAAGAAGCACTGTTCGTCGCCTACTTTGTAGAAGGTCGTGATTTGGGCGATGCCAGCGTATTGAAAAGACTTGCCGAGACGCATGGCGTTGATCAGTCGACCATTGAGTGGTTTGATGAGCCGACAGTCTGGGGTGAACACAGCGGCGTGTCGTGGGTGCCTTATTTTGTGTTTAACAAGGCCGAGGTTTTGTCTGGAGCTCAGGCACCGGAAATTATTTTGTCGACCATGTTACGCAGTGCGGCTCTGGGTCAGGTTCCTCTTGCGTGAGTGTCTTTTTCGGTCTATGCCTAGAAATTCTTTTATCTCTCCCACGGTCTTGATCATTCCTGGCTTGCGAGATCATGTGCCAACGCACTGGCAAACATTGCTTGCTCAACAACTTGCCAAAGTTTGCGTTGTGCCACCGATGGGGCGGGCAGATCTTGACTGCAACAAGCGTGTGTGTGCTATCGAAGCTGCCATGATCGCGATTCAGGGACCTGTGGTGCTTGTGGCTCATAGTGGTGGATGTGTGATGGTGGCGCATTGGGCTCGTACCAGTCAACATGCGCATCGTGTGTTGGGGGCCTTGCTGGCAACACCTCCCGATTTCGAACTGCCCATGCCTGAAGGTTATCCATCTTTGACCATGCTCCAGTCCGGTGGCTGGTTGCCAGTTCCTCGCCAAGTTCTTCCATTTCGTAGTTTGGTTGCTACCAGCACAAATGATCCGCTAGGGCAGCAGGACCGAGTTGTGAAACTGGCCCAAGACTGGGGTAGCGAAATCATCGACCTTGGTGGGGTGGGGCACTTGAATCCTGCTTTTGGTTTTGGTGAGTGGGCTTTAGCAGAAACATTGATTGCACGACTTTCACGGTAACAAGTGATTGATGAATTTTGTTTGGTCAGTTAGGCAAGCTAGCGTCCAAATTTGCAATTTGCGTTTTCATGCGCAGCAAGCTGCATGCGAAGACGGTGCTTGAGTCTTCGGGTTGACTGGTCGAAGAATGGTCACAGGGTTATCCCGTGAACCGAGTGGCATCGTCGCTATTTGGTAAATGAATGTCACGAATTGGTAAATTTGATTTATCCAATTCAAGAAGAATTGCATTCTGAAATTCAAGGCATATCCATCTCTCGAATGGCCGTCCGACTTTCATCAACTTAATTCAACGAGGAGACTTCATGAACAAGAAAATGACACTTTTGGCCGCAGCTGCACTGACCTGCATTGGTGCTGCACAAGCACAATCAACAGGCCCTGCGCCATCGCAAAACAACATCACGATTTACGGTGCGCTTGACGGCGGCGTGCTGAGCTCATCCACCAGCGCAACTATCTATGCTCCCGCGCTCATCTCTGGAACTGCTGATAAAGGTAAGTTCACTGGGTTCAAGGATGGTGGTATCGGTGGTAGCAACGTCGGCATCAAAGGCGAGCGTGATATGGGTAACGGCAACAAAGCCTTTTTTCAATTGCAAGGCAACCTTAAGCTCAATGATGGTGCAACAGGTGGCGCTAACTCGGCGGGTACGACAACCAACTTCAACCAGATGGCTTATGTAGGTATGTCGGGCAAGGCAGGTAATTTGAAACTTGGCCGTCAAGTCGCTCCCATGTATTTCGCCATGGCCAGTACCGATGCGCGTGGTGCTCGCTATTTCGGTTCTACGTTGACAGCACTGGTCGGCATGAATAGCGCCACGAATGCATGGAACGGTGCAGGTGGAGCGATGTTTGGTAATGTTTACAACGACAACTCTGTTAGTTATACCGCCCCGAAATTGGGTGACACCACAATCACTTTGCAGCACGTCTTCGGTAGCACCAATGGTGATATCAGTGCCAACTCTCAGGATTCTGTTACAGCCATGTACAGCGCTGGAGACTTGCGTCTGTCAGGTGTGTACTACACCGGTAAAGGCAACGGTTACAGCTTCGCGACAACAGCAGCCGCATCCGGTGGCTTGGGCTATACGGCAGCCAATGCAGGTGCAAACGGTTTCTCAAACAATGCAAACACCAACCGCCTTATGTCTTTGGGGGCGCTTTACACCACTGGCTTGTGGACCATGAGTGCGGCACTCTTTGATGGAAAAAATCCTGACAACACCAACAAAGTCACAGGCGGTAGTACTCACATGACGGCCTCCGCTTTTGGTCTCGCTTACAAGCTAACCTCAGAGATGACTGTGTCGGGTGGCTACTACAGCCTCAAGGACAAAACCAACGATGGTAATAAGGCGAATCAGACGGCTGTCAGCTTGGACTACACCATGTTTAAAGACACCATCGTTTATGTGCAGGCAGCCAGTACCAGCAACACCGGCAGCAACATGAACCTCAGCCCAATCTTTGGTACACCTGTGGCCGCTGGCAAAGGTAACCATGCCACTATGTTTGGTATGCGTTATACGTTCTGATCGTTCAACATCGCATGATTATTAACTCATGCATTTTTCAAGGTATTGGGGGCCAGTAGGCCCCCTTTTTTATTTGAACGCTAATGAACTTCCGAAGTTATTGAGTAGAAGAATTAACGCTTCAAAGATGATCGAGACAACTACTCAAATTGTCTAATCCTTACAAAACGTTTTATGTCGCTCTTTGCGGTTGTATTCGGACTATTTACTTAGGGACGAGTAACATCAACTAATGGCATTTTTCACTCGTTTCATCCTCGCGCTCTTTGGCATGGCGTTCGCCATTTTTTTTGCCATCGGTGTGTTGTGTTGGCTCGCCTTGTATGTGGTGTTTGCTTGTCTGCGTTGGTTGGCAACAGGCCAAAAGCCACAAGTGCTGATGATGTGGCAACAAATTCAAGCCATGCGCAAAGGCATGCAGTCAGGGCAGGGTGCAAGTTGGGCCAGCTGGTCGCGCACCAGCGATGGCCAATGGCATGAAGCGCACGGGCATGCCCCAGCCAGTGACCGCCACGCCGATGTCATCGAAGACGCGGTGGTGCGCGAAATTCGTGACAAGCCT
>JACCDU010867889.1_pt1 | contig 12250 bp, 15 predicted proteins | sample 7446081 | NCBI WGS metagenome assembly JACCDU01 (sample SAMN15323447, study PRJNA562643) | freshwater metagenome | isolation source: river surface water | place: USA:Blue River Watershed | collected 2017-08-17 | reverse complement strand
TTGCTCGAAGAAGGATTTCTCGAAGTCGAAACTCCAGTCATCGAGAACACCACCGGCGGTGCCGATGCGCGCCCATTTGCTACTCACCACAATGCTCTTGACCTCGATGTATTTTTGCGAATTTCGTGTGGAGAATTATGGCAGAAGCGACTCATGGTCGCAGGCTATCCGCGTGTTTTTGAAATTGGTCGCATCTTTCGCAATGAAGGCATCAGCCCAGAGCACGCACAGGATTATACTCAGCTCGAGTTTTATGCTGCATATATGGATCACGAGGAGGGGATGGCGCTTGTGGAGCGTATGTATCGACATGTCGCCAGTGTGGCATTTGGCACACAACAGTTTACTATTGGAAAATGGGAAGTGGATTTGAGTGGGCCATGGGAGCGCTATGATTACACTGACACAATCCGACGATTGACCGATGTCGATATCACGACGGCCACACTTACCGATATAGAATCCGCACTAAAGCGACTCAAGGTGGAATATGATCACAAGGGGTGGAACAAGATCCGCGCTATCGATACACTCTGGAAGTTTTGCCGTAAGCAACTCGGTGGGCCAGGATTTCTGGTCAATGTCCCAGTTGAGATGTCTCCACTGGCCAAGCTGTCTTCGGATGGGCGTACCGTACTTCAGTTTCAACCTATTATTGCGGGAAGTGAAGTGGGGAAGGGGTACAGCGAGCTCAATGACCCTGTTGATCAAGCGGAACGCTTTCAACTCCAGCAGGATATGCGCGATGCGGGCGACGATGAAGCGCAGATGTATGATGAGGATTTTGTGGAAGCCCTCGAATACGGCATGCCACCCACATGCGGGTTCGGAGTATCAGAACGATTCTTTGCATTTCTCGCCAACAAGCCCATTCGTGAGGCGCAAATATTTCCGCTCATGCGACCAAAGGGGAGAGTGTAGCTCACGGTGTAATGCAAAACACCCGAATAATATTCGGGTGTGAGTGCTATGTGTCGACTTCGAGTTTCAATTTGATGTGTGGAACAGACTGATAGAGAAGGGTACATGACGGGTCATCCACCGCCTCGTTCCAGCGAGTGACAAAACTTATTACTGCTGATTCCGGTGTTTTCCCTATCCCAAAGAGGCGATTATTTGCCTCTCCGCGCTTGAGGTATAAGAGTGGAACTCTGGCGTAAAAAATGGGAGTATTGGGAAGTTCGCTCGTTGGTGGTGTGGCGGTGATTTGAATGTGAGTATCGTGGAAGATCAAGAATTCAGAAAGCTTCATTTGTGGGCACCAGCTATTCTGGCACAGAGCATATCATGATTTATGTGTTTGTCAACTTGCTCCCATTTGGTATTGCCCTGTAGTGTAGAAAAAGTGTAGTGGAGTATTACCATGAAGATTGAGTCCTCGGCTGAAGTGTCGTTTGAGTCACTTTCTGCATGGGTTGTGGGAATTGTGCTCCCTTTGTACCTATGGAATCATGGGCTCCCCAAAGACTGGAGACTCCTTGGGTTGAGTGTGACGGTGACGTTCATCAGCTGGGTATTCATCGCACGACAATTGGTGAACATTTGGAAGTCGACTCGCCATAAGCAATAGAAAGGAAAGCACCCGATTTGGGTGCTTTTTTCTTGATCGGACGAACTTACACGTGAACGCGCTTGCGCCTGAGGTGCTTGGGGTCGCCCGCGAGCATGTGGGAGGAGGCGATGAGCGGGCCGCGCTCCTTCGGCTTCTCGGGCGTGATCGAGCGGTACTTGTCTCCGGGGCGAGCACCGCGACTGATCAAGGCGATCATTTCGGCGGTCATGGCGACCACGACGCCGTTTGCGGTGTGTCCGATGTGCTTCATGGAGTCTCCTCTTGGTGGTGAATGAACTGATATGTATATTATACATAAAAATAGATATAAGTCAATAGTTTGATATGCAAAGCATGGTATGGATATTTTGGCACTACCCATGAGTTGTGCATGAAATATTTATTTTGTGTGCATATTGTGGGCGAGTGTGGATAACTGTGGTTGCATAGTGGTATGTGGTGGGATAAAATGGTGTGCATGTGGGAGAAAGTGGGAAATCGATAAAACGATCTCAAGCTTTCACAAATGGGATGGTTTGAAAGACAGATGCCATACCCCCGCGTTGTCCGCTTGTGGGAGTGTGACGGTGCGGGGGATCTGTCTTACATGTCAGCCTGTCGCGATTCCTGACGTTGGCGCAATCTTCACGGTAGAGTGCGCCAACGCCAGGACTCGGTTCTGGAACATATATGTTTATTGGTGAATACATTCATAGCGTCGACGACAAGAAACGTCTTTCCGTGCCTGCAAAGTTTCGTAAGGAATTAGGCAAGAAAGCGGTCATCACACTTGGCCTCAACAAGTGTCTTTCCTTGTATTCGGCGAAAGCATGGAATGTATTTGCCGAGAAGCTTGCATCACTCTCGATGGGAAAGTCCGAGGATCGTGGATTCTCACGCGCGATGCTTTCGGGAGCGTTTGAGGTCGAAATCGATGCTATTGGTCGTATCGTGATTCCTGAGGCACTCAAGTCCTTTGCTGGGCTTGGAGAGCGTGTGGTAGTCACTGGAGTGTACGATCGCATCGAACTGTGGGACGAAGCCACCTGGAAGACCTACAAGTCTCAGATGGTTGCCGACGCAGATCGCATGGCCGAGGAGCTCGGCGCGCGAGGCGTGTTTTAAAACTGATAATGCATAACTCATCACCTTGTCATCGACTCGGACGTTGTGGTGAGTTATGAGTTATTCGTTTGACTGTATGCATCGTTCCGTTCTTTTTCAAGAAGTACTTGAAGCACTAGACCCAAAGCCGGGTCAGGTATTCATGGACGGCACATTTGGTGCCGGAGGGCATAGCAAGGCCATTGCTTCACGCATTGGGCAGGCTGGTCATCTGGTGGCATTTGATGCTGACTATACCGTCTTTGAATCTCCCATTGCATTAGAAATTGCCCATCTGACGCAGTTTCATCCGGTCGTAGCAAACTTCCGCACCAACAGAGAAGCTATTGCCTCGCTCGGACTGACTCTCGATGGAGCACTATTTGATTTGGGACTCTCTTCGACGCAATTAGAAGCATCAGGGCGTGGATTCACGTTTCAGAAGGACGAACCACTCGCCATGACCTTTCGTGCTGATCCAGACCACGATACTGTGACCGCAAATGGCATCGTCAATACATGGGGGCGAGACACCATCGCGACTATTCTGCGAGGATTTGCAGACGAACCATTTGCTGAGCGCATTGCTGATGCTATCGTAGCTCATCGACAGCATTCGCATATCAAGTCCACCAAGGAACTCGTCGACATTATTTTGTCTGCAACTCCCAAGAGATTTCACCATGGTCGTACGCACCCTGCGACTCGGACGTTTCAGGCACTGCGCATGGCAGTCAATGATGAGCTCGGTGCCATTACTGATGGTCTCAAGGGAGCGCTCGAGCACGTCAGACCTGGTGGTCGTATCGCCGTTATCACCTTTCACAGTATTGAAGACCGTACCGTGAAGCAGTACTTTCGAGAATCCATCGCACAGGGCATCTGCGTGGCGGTGACCAAGAAGCCCATAGTGCCAAGTAGTGCAGAAGTTGCATCAAATCCACGTGCTCGGAGTGCCAAACTTCGTATCGTGGAGAAACCCGTATAGATTAGTGTGTCAGAACCTTACATCATGAGAATCAAACTTGCCGTTACCTATAGAGTGAATATCCACCGCGAAGTTCCTATCGCGATTCGCTCACGCATCTTTTCATATCGTCGATCCATGCCAGTGTCTCCATGGACTCGTTTCTATGCTCGTGCTCGTGCGCTTGTCTAATCAGTATGCTCAAGTCACTCATTAATCAATTTGAATCACATGACCGCCGCATCTTTTGGGTGCTGCTTGGCATGCTCGCCTGTGCTATTTTTGCATATCTCTATTTTCTTGGTTCGTCTATTTCATCTGTCATTATGCGCAAGCACGCAGAAATGGACATTTCTATTGCGATGTCACGCATTTCTGAACTGGAAACCACATACGTGGAGCTCGACAAGGCGATCACTCTCTCACGAGCTCACGCAGATGGATTTGTGGATGTGGTGGTCCCGCGATATGTTGCGCTATCGCCAGATCGTGGAACCTATACGCTCCGTGAGAGCTCCCGCGATTAGTCTTTGAGCCTCATGCAAGAAAAACGCATTCAGCGATTACGCATCATATCTGGCATCATGCTGGCGGTCGCATGTATTTTTGTGGTGCGACTGTATTACCTTCAGATTATCCACGGTGATGCCTATGCCAAGGAGGCAGAAGGTCAATATGTGGGTACGGTGAGTAATGAATTTGATCGAGGAAGTATATATTTTACTGCCAAAGATCAAAAGCTTGTTGCGGGGGCGACCATCAATAGTGGATTTGAAGTGGCAATTACTCCTCGAATGATAGAAGACGCCGAGACGACATTCACCGCACTTTCTAAAATTATTCCACTCGATAAAGAAGAGTTCTTGCGCAAGGTAGCCCGCACTGACGATCCATACGAAGATATTGCCAAGAGAGTGAGTCGTGCGGATCGCGAGGCCATCGAAGCATTAGACATTCCTGGCGTGGGAACGTATCGCGAAACCTGGCGCTATTATCCAGGCGATGGACTCGCCTCACAAGTGTTGGGCTTTGTGGGATTTGGTCCTGATGGGAAGACCCTCACTGGGAGATATGGTCTTGAGGCATACCATGACGATGTCCTCACTCGTCGAGCGGACGATTTGTATGTTAATTTCTTTGCTGAAGTCTTTACCAATATTCGCGAAACGATATTTGACCGCACAGAGGAAGCTGAGGCAGATTTAGTGCTTACCATCGAGCCAACCGTTCAGGCATATTTGGAATCAGAGTTGGGTGGAATTATGAAGGAGTGGAATTCAGACCAAACCGGAGGCATTATCATGGACCCCAAAACAGGTGCAATACTGGCTATGGCATCAGATCCATCGTTTGATCTCAATAACTATGGAAAGGAGAAAGATGCCGGGGTGTTTCTCAATCCCGCCGTGCAGGATGTGTATGAAATGGGCTCGACAGTCAAACCCCTCACCGTCGCAGCAGGGCTGGATGCGGGAGTGATTACTGCCAATTCGACCTATACCGACAATGGGTTTATGACCATGAACAATAAAACCTTCGGCAACTACGATGGGCGTGCACGTGGACCAGGGACAACCATGCAGGATGTACTTAATCAATCACTCAATACTGGCGTGGCACACATTGTGGGACGCATGGGAAATGCCAGATTTGCCGAATACATGCTCGAGAAGTTTCATCTGGGCGAGGAAACTGGTATTGATTTGCCTGGCGAGCGCCAAGGGTTGGTGTCCAACCTCTCGTCTAATAGAGACATTGAATATGCGACAGCGTCATTCGGGCAGGGTATTGCCGTAACGCCCATCAATATCACGAGTGCGCTTGCCATACTAGGAAACGGTGGGATATCAGTCACTCCTCATGTGGTGCGTGAAATTCGATATACGAATGGTCGCGTCAAGAAATTTACCCCCACCCCTCCAGTTCAAGAAATCAGCCCTAAAGCATCCGAAGAAATCAGCCGTATGCTGGTGACCGTTGTCGACAAAGCGCTCTTGGGAGGAAAAGTAAAAATCCCAGAGTACTCTATCGCAGCGAAAACAGGCACCGCGCAAGTGGCACGACCTCGCAATGAGGGAGGAGGGTACTACGAAGATCGATATATTCATACTTTTTTTGGGTATTTTCCTGCATACGACCCCAAGTTTATTGTCTTTCTCTATACCAAGAACCCCAAGAATGCAGAATACGCTTCGCACACTCTCACGCATCCGTTTATGCGCACGGCAAAATTCCTGCTTCACTACTACAGCATTCCGCCTGACCGTGCACCATCAGCCCCTGTGACGCACACAGAAGTCTTGCCTCGTAGAGATTCTCACGGTACAACACATATATGAAATCTGCACTCAAATGGGTAGTCGTCACGCTCCTGACATGGGAAGCGCGTCGCGTGTTGCGACATTTTCGACCCCAGATTATTGTAGTTGCGGGTTCAGTGGGGAAAACATCCACCAAAGACGCCATTGCTCATGTCCTCTCGGCCAAGTTTCATGTCGGGAAAAGTCAAAAAAGCTTTAACAGCGAGGTGGGCATCCCCCTTACCATACTGGAACTCGATAATGCATGGGGAAGTCCACTCGGCTGGGCAAGAAACCTCTGGCTTGGTTGGAAGCGTGTGGGAGACAAGAAACCCTATCCCGCAGTGCTTGTACTGGAAGTAGGATCCGATCAGCCAGGAGACATCACGCGTCTTCAACCGTGGTTGCGAGCCCATGTGGCAGTACTCACGAGCCTCCCTGAGGTACCGGTCCATGTCGAGAATTTTGCATCTCCAGATGAATTGCGCGCAGAGGATGAAGCAGTGCTCAATCTGCTCTTAAGCGATGGTATTGCGGTGGGGTGTGGGGATGATCACTATGTGGCTTCAGCCCTCGCTCTGCTTGGGGTGCGTGGAATCCCGACCACTACATATGGGTTTGGTACAGAAGCGCAAGTGCGCGGACTCTTCCCTCAAGTACGCTATGCAGAGAATCATGGCACCACAGTCCCACTTGGCATGCAGTGGGGAGTTCTGCTACAGGATGAACACCGTCCGGCATACCTCGATCATGTTCTTGGAACACCTGCGTGCCTTTCAGCTCTCGCCGCTATCGCGGTAGGGGTGAAGCTAGGGATGACCCTGGCTCAAACCATCGAAGAAGTCATGACGCTCAATACTCCCCGCGGGCGTATGCGATTAATCGATGGCAAGGCGGGATCGATGATCATTGACGATAGTTACAACTCTTCACCTGTAGCACTGGAGCGGGCGCTCGATACGCTCATGCACGTGAAAGCTTTGCGTAAAATTGCGCTCTTGGGCGATATGCTCGAGTTGGGTTCCTGGAGTGATACGATGCACGAAAAAGCAGGTGAACATGCAGCCCGGGTGGTAGACATCCTGATCACGGTGGGAAAGCGCGCAGAGCGACTTGGAGATCGGGCCCACAAAGCAGGGCTCCCAGACCAGGTCATCCATCACTTTGCCACATCCGAAGAGGCAGGGGAGTATATGCGAGAGGTACTCCAGGCAGGTGACGTCGTGCTGGTGAAGGGGTCTCAGGGTTCTGGGGACAACAGAATTCGCATGGAGTGCGCAGTCAAGCTGATGATGCGAGAACCAAAGGAGGCGCCACTTCTCATAGTGCGACAAGAGCCAGAGTGGCAACACCGATAGCAAAACACCACCCATGGGGTGGTGGATGTCCTACGTTTTGGCGTAGAGACCTTGGTGGCTGAAGTAGTACGCGATGAAATCGAGCGCAATGGTGCGCTGTTCTGTCGATGAAAGTGAAGCCCATCGCGTGCACAGCGGTGTGAGGAGTGACACCGAATCGAGCTTGGTCAGAAACGTGGGGAGTGCCAGATTCCGTGAGGCCTCGAAAATCTTTCGTGTTTCCGCATCGATGTGATCACTGGCTCGACGAGACAACACAGCGGCAAAATCTTGCTTGCGCGATTTGGCAATCACGCGTTCCCGAATCTCAGCGCGGATGAGCTCTTCGAGTTCCGTGCGCCAAGTCGGCGGGGAGATTGATGTGGACATGGAGCCTCCAGTGGGTGAGAAATGTACGTCGGAGTCCATAGTACTCCTTGGAAAATGAGATGTCAAAAAAATGGCGAGATGCCTTGTCGCCTTCGAAGTGAAGCGTGTGCTTGTGCCTCTCACGGGGTAGTGTGCATACCCTCACAAGCCGAGATGAAGACTCATTGGTGACCCTACGCGGAATCGAACCGCGCTTCTTGCCTTGAGAAGGCAATGTCCTAACCGATAGACGATAGGGCCAAAGTGAAACGTTCATAAGATAGCAAGAAAAAGGGGACCTGTAAAGAGCGCTTGCGCTTTATTGGGCATGCGGTAGGGTGAGTGCAGAAGCTGATGAAAGTGTACTGATGAAGCGTTATTCAGTATGGCGCTGGTTGTGCACCAGTATGAGCGGTGTGGTGGATTGGTTGCAACATGGCAAGGAGCGTCGTGCGATGATTGCAGACTATATTGAGGAGTGTAAGGAGGCACAGGTGGCGGTGTCGCTCGGACTGACACCATATTCGTACCACGATCACGTGTCCTCACTTCGCACGAAGTATCAAGCAAAAGGTTTATGCTCCGACGACATCGCAAAAGCGGACAAGCATCTTTCGCTTTTGCACCTGGAATAAACGACCCCATGATGGGGTCTTTTTATTGACCAGACTTGGTGAATTGGGTACGATACATGCATTATTCGTTTGCTTATATGTCTCCTATGCGACAAGCATTTCTTGGATTGTGTGCGAGTGCGCTTTTGATAGTACCGGGTGTGGCAATGGCGGCACCATCGAATGCGGATTTGCGGACTACTCTCACTGGGCCCGCAACATCAGCTATTAACACGCCAACAACCTATACCGTAACCCTCACGAACGCAGGGCCCACCACTGCTAAAGGCGTGACTCTTTCGGTGGAGCTTCCACTCACCAATACAAGCCCTCAGGTGTATATCTTGGGAACCGTATCCGCTCTTGATCCTCGATGTCAGGTGGTGTCAAACAAGATTGCGTGCGCACTCGCTGATTTGCGCAAGGGACGCACCCATACGCTCACATTTGCATATAGCGCACCTGTAGCCGACAAGGTTCTCACGCTTCGCGCAATTGGCTCCATGGTAACCACAGACATTGCTCCAACAAACAACACCGCGCTCTTTACTCCTGTTTTGGTCTATCCAGTGCTCACCATTCCCAATGGATTCGGTTCTTCGACTGTCGTCACCAACTCACACTGTACTGGCACTGGACTTTCGGCATACTTTGAGTGTGCATTATTCCCAAGCTCCATCAGCACTCACGTGGTCACATTTTTGGGTGATGGCACCATCGTGATTCCAGAACCTGGATACACCGGCACATGGTCACAGCCCACTTCGTCGACACTCCATTTTGAGTATGCCGATGTCACAGGCAAGGTGGCCGAGTTTCATGGATTTGCGGTCAATGGGTCATCGTGCTTTGAGGGTATGACCAACTTCTTCCCCGCTTCGACCTATGTGAGCCCGTATCGGGTGTGCTTCTAGTGTACCCACGAAAATCCCGCACTTGATGCGGGATTTTTTGTTTTTCTTGCATACCCTATGGGGTATGTAGTAGACTATCTCTATGACCCATTCACCCTCCCAGAAAGAGCTCCTCGCCCACCTTGCACGTCTCGAAGGACAACTGCGTGCAGTACGCGTGGCACTCGAATCACATGACCCAGATTGCCAAAAGGCTAGCACCACGCTTGCTGCCGCGTCTCGCTCCTTCGCGTCATTGCGTGCGAGCTTTGTGACCTGCATGCTCACAAGCAAATTTTTGCATATCCCGAAAGGAGCAAAAGGCACTTCTGAACTCGAGTCCGTGTTGCGGGTGATTAAAAGTTAGCCAAAGTACCATGAAACACATTTCCGTCTCTGCATTCTCCGAAGTCGTTCAAGCTGAGTCCCAAAACCCCAGTGTGGACTATATCAATGTCTGCACACCCATGGAGTGGAACGAAAAGCATATTCCTGGGGTGCGCAATGTGCCACTCGATACGCTAGCCGATCATCTTGCTGAATTTTCAGATAAGCGCACCATCTATGTGCACTGTCGATCTGGGGCACGATCGCTGCGTGCAATCGAAACGCTGAAAGCACTTGGAGTGCAAGCAGAGCTCATCAATGTGGAAGGTGGGATGATGGCATGGGAGGGAGCCGGGCTTCCTTTAGGAAAAGGCAAGGCAATCACACTTCCGCTCATGAGACAGGTCATGCTTGGAGCGGGCTCTCTTATCCTCATTTCGCACCTGGGGTCACTGATGATTGATCCACGCATAGGGTACCTTTCTCTCGTGGTGGGGGCGGGACTTGCGGTGTCGGGGCTCACAGGCTGGTGTGGCATGGCGCTCGTTCTCGCGCGCATGCCGTGGAATAAATAGCGCGTATGGAGAACGTTCATACCCCAAAGGTCTTCGCGCATTTTGATCCTCACACGCATACGGTGAGTTATGTCGTGTCGGACCCTATCACCAACCGTGCAGTCATTATTGATAGTGTGCTCGATTATGACAGTGAGACGGGGGCGTATGTGGGTACAAAGAGTGCTGATCAACTATTGGCGTACATCAATGCCCACCGCTTAGAGATAGATGTGATTCTTGAAACACATATTCATGCCGACCATGTGAGTGCCGCGCCATACCTCTCTGGGGTACTCGGTGCACCCATTGCGATATCTCAACGCGTACAAGATATCGAGGGATTCTTGCCCGAGTCACCACTCATGCATTTTGATCGTTTTTTACTCGATCATGAGGTGATTCGCTTGGGCGCACTCACCATCACGGTGATTCCCACTCCGGGGCACACTCCTGCTGATGTAAGTTATCTCATTGGCGATGCGGTGTTTTGTGGAGATACGCTCTTTATGCCCGACTATGGCACTGCTCGGGTCGACTTTCCTGGGGCGAGTGCGGAAGCGATGCACCGCTCTGTTGCTCGACTCTTTGCGCTTCCGCCAGAGACGCGAGTGTTTGTGGGGCACGATTATCTCCCTGAAGGGCGGAGTGTGTATCAGTACGAGACTACTATCCAGTCTCAAATGGAGGATAATATTCACCTCTCGAAGCATACGACACTCGATGAGTTTCGGGCATTTCGTGAAGCACGAGATCAAACGCTCGGGACGCCAAAGCTTATGCATATTGCACTTCCCCTGAATTTAAGTGGGGGAGGGAGTAGGAGTCTTTAGGTTGCTCTCCCGCGTGCCCATGTGTCGAGCAAAATACCGGATGCCACACTGACGTTGAGTGATTCTGCGCCACCAAATCGAGGAATCATAACGCGGTGGGTGAGTGCATCATGGCACTCTGAAGCAATGCCATGGGATTCATTCCCGAGCACCACATAGCCGTATCGAGGGAATTCAAACGTGTGCGTCGAAGTGCCTTCAAGGTCGGCTCCAATCACCGAAATTCCGGCCTTTTTGGCGTCCTCGAGTAGTGCAGATAAGTCGCAGGTGGTGACAGAAATACGGGTAAAGGATCCCATCGATGCCGCGATGACCTTGGGATTGTATGCATCCACTGTTCCATCACTCGCGACAATATGTGTGATGCCATACCAGTCCGCCGTGCGCATGATAGTGCCCATATTGCCTGGGTCACTAATTTGGGAGAGGGCTATCACGAGAGACGTCCGCCCCATTTCAGGAAACTGTGACAGGTCATTCTCAGGATGCATGCGTACGACAGCCACTCCTGCGTTGTTGGTGAGGAGTGTCCCCATGGCCACAAGCGCACTTTCGGAGACGGGCGTCACGGGAAAGCGGTGTGCTCCCATGCGCTTAGCATAGTCCTGTAGCAGGGCGTCAATGGTGTCCCAGTATGCCGTCGTCACATAGAGTTCTTCGATGAGCATAGACGAATGGAGCACTTCTTCGATATTTTTTGCGCCTTCTACGAGAAATAACCGCGTGTCGGTGCGGTGTTTCTTTTCCTTAAGCTGGCGCACAAATTTGTGAGACATGATGCAGTCATCCTAGCAGGGAATAGTCATACGGGAAATGGGGAAGGAAGTGGTGGTGTAGCACACAATGCGGCATCGCAATCATCGCTCTGACAACAATACGGACCAAATGCACCAGAACCTCGTGCATGCTGTTTCGGGCTTCCTGTGGAAATGGGCAAGAGCACATAATACGAGAGCCGACAGAGTGGGCAAAGTTTGGGGTTGACAAGAACACTATAATGGTGTATATTTTGATAAGATGACGTGTCACTTTTCACCCGCTCCATCAACACAGGAGAAGTTCATGAAACAGCTTGTTTACACCAGAACCGATTTTACGGTCGACATTCTGAACGTGGAAGACGGCGACTTCGCCAAATCCGAAGGCACGGTGAGCCAGACAGAGTACCAGGCTCAGCTGGCCGCATTCGAAGCGATGCAGGATGAATTGCAAGCGTTGATTCGCACCAGCGCCGGACTGAATTCTCCCGCTGCAAAGTTTCTCCGCACTCACGGAGCATGGCTCGCCAACCTTTCGCACACAGGTTTCGCAATCGACTACGCGCAATTCGTTCGAGATTCGACCTGAGCGCAGTCTCACCTCAACCGTTGCTCACCGCAACGGTTGCTTGTTTGTTTGGT
>JACCDU010026325.1_pt1 | contig 12251 bp, 16 predicted proteins | sample 7446081 | NCBI WGS metagenome assembly JACCDU01 (sample SAMN15323447, study PRJNA562643) | freshwater metagenome | isolation source: river surface water | place: USA:Blue River Watershed | collected 2017-08-17 | reverse complement strand
GGCGTCCAACCCTATAAGCTCTTGGGATACTTTGGCGCGAACGTCCCCCGGATGGACCTGAACTATTACCTGAACATGCGCCTGGTAGCCCAGGGCACCGCTGGGTACACCCAGACCGCTGGGGTGACAATGGACGTGGACACCGTGCTGGTGGAGCAGATGGGACCAGGAATAAAGCCCATGCTGGCCGGGTTCGGCGCGGTGGCTGCGGACGGGGGAGTCCGTTCCACCCTTCTCGCGCAGGCCCTTCCTTCCGCTGCCGCCTCCCTTATTACCAGTGGGGTTGGCACGTTGATCGGCCTCAGTTGTGGCAGTACTGCCACCACCGGGGTTGACCTGTTTATCGGCGCGTGGGATGCCTCCGCCGCCGGGAGCGTGATCTATGACTTCTCCGCGTCCAACAGCAGTGCTGCCCGCCTGCTGTGGTACCAGAAGGTGAACGGGGATAACAGCGCCGGGATTGACCTTGCCCTGCCCACCTCCCAAGTCTTCCCCAATGATGGGCTGAAGTTCTACCGGGGGTTGGTGGTTGGGAGCGTAACGGTTGCAGGGACAGCAGTGGGGAACAGCGCCCTCTCTGTGTTTGCATCCTATAAGGTGAGTTAAGTAGAGTGGGGGAGCGTGAGGACACGCACTGAGGGTGTCCCCCTTTCCCCCCTTCAGGAGTAGTCATATGCACCATTTTATTGCCCATTCTCCCCGGTACCCGTTCCTCCGCTTTAATGTCCCCGCCCTGAAACCCCTGCTCCTGAAGAAGGGATTACTGGAGCCAGCCACCTGGGTAAAATTCGACAGCGGCTTCCTGGATACCAAGGCAGCAGGCTGGACAGAGGAGGAGGCTGCCCTCATCCACGAGCAGATCGAGAAGCTCCACGCCGCGAACGTCCGCCTGGAGTTTCTCCCGGATGACCCCCAGGAGGCTCCCCCGCAGGGACCAAAGGTGGATGTGAAGCTGAGTAAACCCTTTAAGATCGTGGAGGGGGAATCCCTCCCACACCGCCCATAACCGACCAGAAACCCCTCTAGCAGGGGTTAAAAGGAGTAGAAAGTATGAAAGGTGATATGGACAAGGTAACTACCCAGAAAGCCAACGTGAGCAAGATAAAGGAGGGGATCGGGAAAGGTCCCGCAATGGGAGCAGGAGGTGAGGTGGACCCTACCTCCAGGAGTGCTCCCTCCAAGGAAGGCGTGACCGGATTCATGAGTGATAGTGAGCTGAAACCCAACCGCCCCGGTGGGAACACCCGCTCCTTCTAACTTCCCCCTGGAGGTTCCTATGCAAAATACTGACTGGTTAAAACTTGGGCTCAACTGTCTTGGCGCTGGGATTGCTGGATACCTCGCAACCAATTCATGGGAAGGGGCACTCGCTGCTCTCGGCAGTGCCCTCGTTGCACTCTTCCAGCGTCCACCAGGGGGGAGGTAAAGAATGCCCCTCAGTGAAAAGGAGCAGAACATCATGAACCGTATGCGCTCCCGGTACGGGCGAGAGAAGGGAGAGCATATCTTTTACGCCTCCGCCCGCATGGGAAAGCTGGGAGCCAAGGCGAAACGGAAACATTTCCCCTCCCAGGGGAAGAAGGAGCAGGAAGATGAAAAGTAAACCGTCTCAAGGGAGGAATCCTTCAGCCACCACCGCCACCGCACGGCGGGATGCCGTCGTGAGTAACCTGGGAGCGGCAAACGCCCGCACTGGGAATGCCAGCTCCACACTGGGTGGCCCCAGATTCAACCAACCCCCAGGACTCCAGCCCCCGGGGGGAGCCATGCCTCACCCGATGGGACCCATGCCAGGGATGCAGCCGTCCCCACCTCCCCGGATGGCCCCGTATACTCCCCCACGGGTAGGCACCCGGTACCCCGGTGGGGGCAACCGCATGTTCTAACTAAGAGAGGAGCCTCTTATATGAAGAAAGAAACCATGTCCCCGAAACAGCCCACCCCAGAGTGGCAGTATGGCCACTATAGTAAGAAGGCCCCCCACCAGTTAAAGGGGAAGAACCTCCTGGACCGCATGAAGAAGGAGTAGAAGTATGGGGACATACTTCCAGGAAAAGAAGAGAGGAGGATAGGAAGAAATGGGCTTCTCTACCATCTCTGCCCTTATCGATCACGTCCGCGCGCGGGTGGATCATTCCGGCCTCACTGACCCAGAGCTGCTGATTATGGTGAACGATGGCCAGCGGCGGCTTAGACGAGAGTACCCCCTCCCCTTCTTCCAGTCCCGGCAGACGGGGACTATCAGCGTGGCGTCCCCACAGACGTTCCTCATTCCCTCCGATGCTCAAACCCTCTCCCGCCTGTACGTCTATCCCAGCGGAGAGGCCACCCTCGTGCAGGGGATTACCTACTTTACCGCCCTGGAGCAGTACAGCGGTGCCACGGGAGAGCAGGTGCCCTCCCGGTGGAGCCAGTACGGGACGGTGGGGTACCTCTTCCCCCCGCTCACCTCCGCCGCGCAGTACGAGGTGTACTATCAGGCGGCCCCGGCGGAGTTCTCCTCCGTGACCGCCTCAAACGCCCTCCTGGCCAACCTCCCGGAGGCGCTGGAGTGGTCCACCGTGGGAGAGTACCACCTGAGCACGGGGGAGTTGAAGCTCTCAGAGCAGTACTTCAGGAAGGCCGCTGACTCCATTAAGGCGCTCCTCCGTGAGGGGGAGTGGGCAGAAGAGAGCCGGATGAGTGCGATCCCCACCACCCCCGGCGCGCTCAGGAGAAGGAGGTAGGATGGCAGAATCCCGTCAGCCCACCTACAGCCCACTCCAGGATTCTGTGTACACAGCGATTGAGTATCCCGCTCACACGAATGGGGCCGCTCCAGACATCAGTGTGGCCAACCGGGATGGCACGTACTACATCTTCGCCCAGAATGTCCTCCCCCGTGGGAGCCGGGTGGTCACCCGTGAGGGGGCAGAACTCCAGATCGGCACCACCGTGGCAGACACCTATCTCGGGGGGTATGAATGGATTCTCCCGAACGGGAGCGCCGTGACGGTGGCGGCGTTCTCCACGGGTATCTATTACCTGAATACGGCGGGAAATACCTGGAGTACCGTTATCGCGAGCGCCTTTACCGCAGTGGCGTCTGCCGCCCATGTGGACTGGGTTCCCATGCGGACCAGCAGCAGTGGCATCCGTCTCATCTGTGTCCCAGAATCTCCCGCCACTGCTGCCGCCCCTGAACCCGTCCGCTGGTGGACGGGAGCCACCACTACCAGCTTCATCGTCCTGGCCACCGCCGTCCAGGGGAACTGTGGGATTAGTTGGAAAAGCCACTTTCTGCTGGGAGATACCACCGACACGGGAGACGGCCATATCCCCTACCGGGTGCATTGGTCCGCTCTCGGGGACCCCACCGTGTGGAGTGGAACCGCCTCCGCTGGCAGCATCGACCTCCTGGATGGCAACACGAGTAAGGTGCTCCGCTTTCTCCCCTTACGGAGGGAGTTGGTAGCGTATAAGGAGTTCGGTGCCCACGCGATCACCTATAAGGGAAACCCCTTCTGGTTCACGCAATCCCTCCTGAGTGAGCAGATCAACCCCCTGGGGAGAAATGCCATCTGCTCCGTGAATAACGGGGATGCCCACTTCCTCTTTACCTCGGATGGGTTCCTGCTGTGGGATGGCCAGAGTGTGAAGTATATCGGGAAGGACAAGGTGGACCGGAGCACCCTCTCCATCCTGGATTGGACCCGCCAGCAGTATATTAGCTGCTTCTACTATCCCCCTACCCGTGAGGTGTGGGTCTCTCACCCCTGCCGTCCAGGGAGCAGTATCACGGACTTTAAGGTGTGGGTCTATTCACTGGATTATGACAGTTGGTGGGCAATCAGTGGGATTGTCCCCAGCATCGGCACCATGCTGTACAAGACGCTCTCCAGCGCCGGGAGTGTCGTCATGGCTGCAAACCGGAACTACGGGAACGGCTTGATTGCTGGGTTGTACAGTGGATTCAATGACCTGACCTCCACGGGACTCACCAGCATCGACTGCCGCCTCTCCCCTTCCCCGCTGGACTTTGGCCACCAGGCCCACAAGCGGGTGAAGTACTACGCTCCCACGCTGCGGGGCACCCAGTTTGTCGCCACCGCTACCGCCCCCACCGTCACCATTAACGCCGACACGTATGAGTGGGAGCATGAGCTGGACAGCAGTACCGCCGCCGGAGCCACCTATTCTTATCCCCTCTCCTTTGCCTCCCCACTCCCCCAGCAGAACGTGAGTGGGCACTTTGGGAGTCGGTTTCTCTCTGTAGGGTTGCGGTGGCTCAGCACGGGAGCCAGTGTAGAGTTCGCCGGGATGGTGTATTATGCCGCCCTGCGGGGAGACCATAGGAGTATCAAGGGATAGCACGAGGACGTGTACTGAAGGAGAATGGATAATGCCTCATATGCAGCAGTATTCCTATTCCCCGAACGGAGTGAGGGGATGAACTTCTTTACCCCCGAGTTAGGACCCCCACTGGCAGAAGCCACCCCCCTGGAGGAATGGCGCTCCCGTGTCACTGCCTATCTGAACGGGTTGCGGGAGGTGCTGGATACCCACCAGGAAGCCTTTCTCTCCCAGGGTGCCCAGGTGGGGAATATCTGGGCGGAGCAATCCACCACCGCCACCGCCATTGCCACCTTCACCACTACCGTGAGCTTCTCCCTCCCCACGGGGATTCCCTTCTCGTACCGGTCCGCCTTTACTATCCCCCTGAGCAGCAACCCCGGCTGGCAGCTTACCTTACAGGAGAGTAGCCAGACTGCTATTGTCGTTCTTGCGCATAATGTCGCGGGCAGCAGCACCAATACCATCGTCACCGTCCGCTATTTCTAGCCCCCACGGTGGGTTATTACTTCCCCCACGGGGGAGAAAGGAGAGTAGGGTATGGGATTCCTTGATGCCTTTGGCATGGGAGGGGAGAAAACCACCTCCAAGAGTACCCAGCCGTGGAACCAGCAATACGGGCTTTGGACGCTCCTGTCCCTTATATCCCCAGAGTTCGCGGATGCCTTTAAGTCCGCCAAGCCCAAGATGTTCAAGCAAGTGTTTGAGGGATCCTCCAAGGACGAGCGCGCCGCCTCCCCTCTCTCCCGCATCCTCACAGATTACGACCCGTTCGACTTCATCACCAAGCTGGGGAGGCCCACCACGGAGGCAGAGCAGTCCCTTATGGATCGCTCCCTTTTCGGTGCCGCCGCCCCGCTTGACCTCTCCCGCGCGAATGCCCAGGCCGACCGGATCAGCTCCCGCCTGGAGGGATTCTCCCCAGACGCCCCCGGTGGAGGCGCTTTAGGGAAGGGCTATCAGGAGTTGCTGGCTGCCCTCGGGGGTCCCGTGGGAGGAGGGTTGCCCCAGGTGTCCCCACAGCGCCCCCAGCGTCCCATGATGCCTCCCCCTCCCCAGATGGGTATCTTTGGACAACCCCAGGGAGCGGGTGGGATGAAGTTCACGGGTGGAGGAAACAGTCTGTGGGAGATGCTCTCTCCCACCCGTCCCCAATTTATGTAGAGAGGGAGTCCAGGAACGTCCTCCAGAGAGAAGGAGTAACAGATGCCGTACTATAACACGCAGGGACAGTTGGTGGACGACACGGGGATGCTGGGGAACGTGTTTGCCCAGACGGGACAGACACCCCCAGTGGGGAACCCCACTTCCATCCCCACAGATTGGGCAGCCACCCACCAACAGAGTAAGCAAGCCGCCCGCGCCGCAGCCCGGACGGCAAACTATGGAGGTCAGCAGCAACCCGCCCAGCAATACGATGGGACCATGAACGTGACTAACACCACGGGGAATACGGGGTTCATGGGCGGGAAGAACCCTATGACTCCCACGGGAGGAACCCAGCGCCCGGTAGGAGGTACCCTTAATTATGACGCCCAGGGCAACCAGCTCGGTGCTCCCACGCTGGGTACCCTCCAACCCTTTGACTACTCCCACCCGGACAACCCGAACCAGACGTGGATGGGAGCCAACCAGACTGTCCCGGATTGGACACAGATAGAGGACCCCTTTGCCCGCCTGGAGTGGAAGATCAGGAGTGGCTACCCTACTGCCCTGGCCTCCCACGCCAACACGAACGGGGGATTTGATCCCGCTGGCTACCAAGATCCGTATGCCGAGTATGGATGGGTGGGAAACAACCCTGTCCCTACCCAGTGGCTCTCCCAGATGGGAGCACTCCCTTCGGGAGTGGGAGGAACAGGAGCAGGAGCAGCAGGAGTGGGAGGGGGAGGATACGGTGGGGGTGGAATACAGCAGGCAGCAAACGGGGGAGGGACGGGTGCTCCCGGTACGACCACCGGCCCCGCTGGGTTGGGGAACTGGTTCCAATCTCTCTCCCAGGGATTCCCCCAGAATACCCAGCAGACCCCCGGACTCCAGGCCACCCTGAACTCCCTCCTGGGAGGCGGTGGGTTAGATAAGTACGTGAGCGGCGCGCCCAGTGGGATGCAGGGAGCTTTCCAACAGCAGCTTGCCAACCAGCTCATTGACCTCCAGAGTAAATATGCCGGGGAAGGGAGCTTTCTCTCTTCCCCGATGTTCGCGGCGGAGGGACAGCTCCGGGCGAACCTGACCGCGGACTTCCTGAACTCCCTGGGCCAGATGCAGCTTGGGGCAGCGGAAGGGGAGCGGGGAAGACAGACCCAGACCTCCCTGGGACTCTCCCAGATGTATAGCGAGTTAGCCAAACAGGCGATGGCGTCCGGCGCGACCCTCCAGGCCGCCCAATGGCAGACGATGGCGGACATGTACCGCACCCAGGCGGGAACTGCCGCTGACATCTACCGCACGGATGCGGGGACGTATGGGAATGAACTCCAGTATAATTTAGGGTTGGGAGGATTGGGCGTGGAGCAGCAGCGGAACCTCCTCCAGAGTGGCGTGGGAATGTACGGAATTGAGCAGCAAGCGAACCAGGCCCAGTTCGAGCAGCTCATGAAGCTGGCCACCCTGGCCCAGCAGGGGGATCAGAACGCCCTGACCATTCTCGCCAACATGTACAACCAGCCGGGGGGGAATGCGCTGAATCTCTTCCAGCTCCTGGCGGGGATCAATAATGTCAGTAGCGCGACGGGGAGTAATAGTGGGACGCAGGGGAATCCCCTGGGGGGTGCCGCCCTTGGTGGATTGGGACAGCTTGGTGGGGGACTCTTTGGCGGGGGAGCAGGAGCGGCGGGAGCCGCAGGTGCCGGGGGAGCCGCAGCCGCTGGTGGAGCAGGGGCCGGAGGCGCTGGATTGTCAAGTCTCTTGATTGGGCTCTGTTGGGTGGCAGAGGAACTGTACGGAAAGGACCATCCCAAGACGCAGGCTGCCCGGAGAGCGATGCTGACCAGGGGTGGATGGTTTGCCCAGCAGTACCGGGAGAAAGGCCGGGAATGGGCCGCTCTGCTCAAACAGCACCCCTTCCTGAAACCTCTCATCCAACCCGTATGGGATGAGTTAGCCTACGCGGGAGGATACCGGGAGGGAGAGGAGGTGACTCATGCCAGGATTCTATAACCCAGAAGACCTCCAGGGGTATGAGGAGGTCATTCAGCAGATGCAGAACACCCCTCCCACGGGGAGTGGGGTGGAACAGATGCAGGGAGTGCCCGTTCCTCCTCCCAGCGGGGGAAGCCTCGGTGGGAGTGGGATGGCGGAGCGTATCCTCCAGCAGCTTCAGCAGCAGCAGGGTCCCCGCGTGGGATATGACCCAAACTATAAGCATACTGGGTTGTTGGACCTGCTCAGGAAGAGTGGTCAGACCTTCTTTGAGACGCTGGGAGCAGCAGGAATGAAACAGGCAGGCCTTCCTTACCCCGGCCAGCGCTCTCCAGAGGAGGAGGCTGCCCTTCAGATTCAGATCCAGCAGGCCCGTCAGGCGTTGATTCTCCAGCAGCGGTTGGAAGCCCAGCAGCAGCAGCAGGGGGCCAACCGGGCGCGGGATGCCCAGCGGTATGAGAATCAGCTCGGGATGGAAGGGTACCGTCAGGAGAACCGGGTCACGAACAAGGGAATTCCCCAGGCCCTTGACCCAGCCATTACGGGCAACCTCCGCTCCCAGATAGAGAGTCGAGATACCCTCCTCCAGCCCACCGTGCGCTCCAAGAACGCCCGCGCCACCCTGGATGAAGCTCAGGCAGGAAGTGCAGACCTGTTTGGGAGACTCCTTCAACAGCAGATGGGTGGAGCACTCCCACCCGCAGGGGGAGAGACATCCCCCAGTGGAGAGGCCCTGACTCCCGTCCCGCTCCCTGAAGGGGATGATGACGCGGCGGTCCTGCGGTGGGCACGGGAGATTCTCCCGGCCATGCGCGGGGAACCGTCCACCCCTGTCTCCCCTACTGTCCCTGCTCCCCCACCAGCAGGGAGGGAAGGCCCCCGTGTCAAGTCCCTCCGTACCCCTCTGGGGGAGGTGGAGTTCCCCCGTTCCCCACAGGAGCAGGCCCAGCGGGAAGCCACAGTAGCGGTAGGGAAGAAAAAGGCCCTCATCCAGGCCGAGCGGGAGGAGGCCTTCCGCATGTCAGAACCCTATCTCAACACCCTGGAGAAGCTCTCCGATGAGCTGTTCACGGAGACCACCTGGGGTGGCGCACTCCGTCAGGGCACCTCCAACCGTGCCCAGTCTGCCCTGGGAATCGGCATCCCGAAGACCTGGGACGACACCGTCCAGGCGTACCTGGGGCCGATCGCGCGGGCCTATGGGTCGGAAAAGGGTGTCCTTACACAGAAGGATATTGAGCGGATCGCCAAGGCCCTCCCCCAGTGGATGAGCACCCGGCAGCAGAAGGATTTCGCCTTTGCGCAGATGCGGCAGATTCGCAGTATGGCCATGCACCCTACCCAGTACAGCCGGGATGCCATCGACCCCTATATTACTGCCATCGAGACGGGGGTTCCGGTAGAGGAGGCTCCCACTGGAGCAGGTGGAGGTACAGCGGATCGGGTATGGGAAGATTACCTCCGCCGCCAGGGTGGACGTTAACCCCCTAGAAAGGAGAGGATGATGCCATCCCGAGAAGAAACCACCGCCCTGTACGGAAAGCTCTGGAGCACCCCCGGATGGGAACAGCTCTCCCCAGAGGAGAAGAACCTCCTGGAGGACCGTGTACGGAGCCAGGGAACGACGTACACCACCGAACCCTCTCCAGCGGGTCTACAGCAACCTCCCCCGGATACCCGCCCGGCAGTGGGCGGGGAGATGGGTCCCGCCCTGTGGGATCTCGCGAAGGGAATGCCCCTCCCTGCTGCCGGAAGTATGCTCGCTGCCAGGCTGGCCACCTCCCTCCTCCCAAAGCTGGTCCAGGGTGGAAATGCCATCCGGTATGGCGCTGGGTTGGCGGGAGCACTCGGGGGTGGCGTGGGAGAAGCCGTGAACCAGGCGGTCGGGTTGGCTCCCCGCTCGAACCTGAACCTTGCCCTCTCCCTGGGCCTTCCAGCAGGAATAGAAACGGGTAGCGCAATAGTGAGAGCCACCCGCCCGGCCCGTGCTGCCAGCCATCCCTCCCTGGAGAATGTCCTGGGGGAGGACTACGCCCGCCGGACACAGGAGGCTCTTCCTGCTCCTCCCCCGGTGGGCTCAGATGACCTGTTCACCCAGGCGCGGCAGGACCCGGAATATATGCGGCGCTTTCAATCCCCACAGGGACAGATTACGTATCCCATTGCCATCCCCACCAGCCAGCGGGCGATGCAGAAGGTGGAGCAGTTTATCAGCCGTAATTGGGGAGCCCATCCCGTCAACAGTGAAAAGCTCAACACCCTCCGCACCCTGCTGGGTGGCGCAGACACCATGAACCCGGAGCAGATCGATACCACCCTGAAGACCATTACGGGATTGCAGCAGGAGAAGGCGTACCCGGAGATGAAGCACCTGGTAGGGGAGTTAAAGGACGCCCTCTGGACTGACTTAATGCAGTCCCCGATGGCTTCCCAGCTCGGGGGAGCGTATCAGATACACCAGCGGGAACTGGCCCTTCAGGAGATAGAGAACGCGGTCACGGGAAAGGTGACTGCCTTGGGTGTCCACAACACCCTCCAGGACCCAGATGCCCTCTCCACGGAATTGGAACGGCTGCGTAATCCTAAGTATACCCCTCAGTTCGCCCATTACCTGAAGCCTTCCCGACAGACGGGAAAACCCCCACTGGACCCCCAGGAGATGCAGCGCCTTATCACCACCGTTCGGGAACTGGGTCAGGAGAAGCTCCCTTTCGCCAATAAGGTGGGGACGCTGGCAAAGTACGGTGTGGGTGCCACGGGAGGATATTACGCGGGGAGCCAGCTTGCAGGAGCCCCATCCGGGGGAGATGCTTCTGTGGAAGGCTCCCCCCCAGCAACCGCTGTTGGGGGTATCCTCGGCACGCTGGCAGCCGTCTCCGCAATGGCAGCTCACCAGCGGACGGACATCCGCCGCATGATGGACCCCTCCAGGGGGGGAGTCCTCCGGCGGGAGCGGCTCCTCCAGAACCTCCGGGGCACCCGCCCCGTGAGCGGGACGGACCTCCCTGTTTCCCTGGAGCAGGCGCTCAGTCGATTCTTGTTTGAGGGGGAGGAACCTCCAGCGGAGGCCCCCCCGGTAGTAGGGTTAGGAGGTTAGCGGGGAGGGAGTATAGAGGAGAAAGGTAACATCAGGGTCAAAGGGGGAGAGCCCGTGTATGGATTCCCGCAGCACCCATCCCTCTGGAGGAGTATAAGGACGTTCCCAGAGCAACCCTTTCCAGTGGGGGTTCTCTTTCTCCCGCTCCTGGTCCCCCACGTACTCCCCAATCAGGAGGACCTCACGGGAGATGCGGGCCATCTCCTGAAGTGTCCGCTCCCACTCCCCCCCTGGAAGGTGCATGAGCAACCCCACGCAGAACACGACCGTGAACCAGCGCGGGGGAAAGGGTAACGTGGTTGCCTCTCCAATAACGGGGATACACTGCGGGGAAAGGTGGGAGAGTGCCCGCGGGTCCACATCCACCCCCACGTCCCCCGGAAAGAGGTTATACCCTTCCCCACAGCCCACCTCACACCACGGCCAGAGGTACCAACCTGTATGAGAGAGATACGGAGTCACCAACCCACGGATAGCAGTGCGCCTCCGGGCTGCATCTTCCTGGAGGCGCTCCCGGTTGCGGTCATGATATGCCTGTCCCCGCGCCCCCGTATAGGCAGTGACCGCGAGCCCCGCCGGGGGATGCAGGGGAGTATTCTGGTGTGGTTCCATTTCAGCCCTCCTTCCCCTGGTAGAACTCTTCCACCACCGCCGGATACCCACGCGCCCAGAGGAGGCTTTCCCCCCCTTCCAGGATGATACCCATTCCCCAGCTATAGGGTGGTGCAGCCGTGGATGCAGCAATCTCTTGAAGCCACCCTTTTCGTGAGCATTTCTCCGCAAAGGTGGTGACGGAATGGCCCATCCATTCCTGCGGGGGAATGGTGAGACTTCCTTTTACGAACCCTTTCTCCGTGGGGGTAAACCCGTGGGCCACCATGAACTCCTGGATGTTATTGTACTTCTGGGGATTTTCCATGAGGGGCTCCTTTTCCCATTAAGGGGTATTATAGAGTGCATACTCGACACGGTGTAGGGGCAGTTGCTTCCCCCCGTACTTTCCGCCCAGCCGCAAACTCCAGGCGCAGTTGGGAGAGAGAGGCGGGCCAGGTATCCCGTCCAGGACTGCGGAAAGTCACACCAAGCTGCCCCTCCAGTGCTTCCGCTTCTGCGTACTTTTCTGGGAAGTGGAGCCAGAGCTGTTTCCACTCCTGGAGCCGCTGTCCGTAACACCATGCGCAATCCGTACGCGCGGGAATAGTGACTCCCTTTTCCTGGAGGTAATGATGTACCGCTTGTAAGTCCCAGCCCCATTCCCGCAGGGGAAATCGTGTAAGGGCATCTCCTGAGTATATCCCCTTCCGTTCCTCTTCATCTGCACGGAGCCCAACATAGAGCGTTGCTGGTTGGTGCTGCTGTACATAGAACAGGCAGGGTTCTATCTTCAGGAGACGGGTGCACCATCGCTGCCTCCAGTTCGGCAATGCCTGAAAATGATGAATCCAAAAAAGGAGATCATGATTCGTGAGGCGTGTTATCTGTATCCCTAGCAGCTTCTCCAGGGCATCCCAGTGAGCCTCCATAGATGGCAATTCATTTCCTGTTGGCGTACAGAGGTAGATATACTCCCGTGGTTCTACTTCCTTCAGTCGCAATGCAAGGGCAGTAGAATCCTTTCCTCCAGAAAGTGCAACGATATGGTACATACTTATCCTTTCTCCCGTGGAGAGGGTTCACTGCG